>Ga0209049_1000066_pt1 | contig 19348 bp, 17 predicted proteins | sample WorMetulBAHAMAS2_FD_187398 | JGI IMG/M metagenome (GOLD analysis project Ga0209049, IMG submission 187398) | Marine gutless worms symbiont microbial communities from Max Planck institute for Marine Microbiology, Germany - Olavius ullae BAHAMAS.2... | ecosystem: Host-associated > Annelida >...
GTTTTTGACTCCAGTGACGAAAGTATTTATACACCACCGGCCAGTTTGGAAAATCACGGGGGAGCATTCGCCATTGGCAGCCACTTTTCAGTACATACAAAATGGCGCACAAAACATCATATAAATCAACCACTCGCGGCTTGGTCTGCTGCTTGGTCTGCTCGAATATAGCTTGTAAGGGCTCAAACTGCTCTCGGCTTATATCACTGGGGTAGGAATCTTTCATCGCTTTTCCTCGGGGTCAAAATCACTTTGACTTAAAGATCGTAAACAGGGTCTTAGACCTCGGCGATGCGGCCGTTGAAACGTTCGATCATACCATTGGTCTGTGGCATTCTTGGTTTTGTCAGACGATGTTCGCTGCGGTTGGCGGTGCAGACGCGACCAAACGCGTAAGCACCCGTGGGCTGGCGCTGGCCGGTGGCACAGAAACGGTCGGTAAATTCCTTATCATTATCAGTGAGGACCTTGGTGATCGTGAAAGGGGCCTTGTCGATCAGGCGCGTGAGGAAACCGCCGGCAGAGGCGGCTGACTTGTCCTGGAGGAGTTCGACGTAGATCCAGCGGGTGGTGCGGTCAATTGTGGCAAAGAGGTACTGCCGGTGGTCTTCATCCGGTATTTGGGGCAGATACTTGACGTCCACATGGACGCAGCCGGGATCATACGCCTGACGGGCTTCACCGGCATCTTGGCACCGTCCTCCTGGGGCATCAGCGCCTTGAGGTTAGACACGCCGTGGCGGCGCAGACCGCGGGCCAAGCCAGAGCGCGAGACCTCGGGGTGGATGAACTCGCGGGTCACCGCCAGCAAGTCATCCAGGGGCAGCAGGAGGGTCTCACGCGCCACCACCACCGCTTCCTGGCCGTGGCGTGGAGCCGCTGGGCGGTGCGAGGCATCTTCTACCCCCCTTGCGTTGGCGCCATTTCGCAACCGTGTGGCGGTTGAGGTGGTAAGCCTCGGCCAGTTCCCGGTCGCTCACCGACTCGGGTTGAGACTGCAATTCCAGGCGGATGGCCGGTGGGGTACGGGCGTTCTTGTGCAACTGGATGTTCATGGTGGGTGATTGCTATACTCAAAGCGTGATGATGTCGGACCTGTCAAACGCCGTCGCCCCGCGGCTCGACTTCCTTCACGCTCCCTTCAATTCCCTCCTCGACCAGCAGGCGTAAGACCTCTCTCTCTCTCTTACAATAGAGGATAGCTCTTCATCGGTATATAATCACACGGGACATGACAAACCTGACTGAAGGTGGTTTGTATACGAACTATGAGGGATCCTTGTGCGCTGTATTGGATCTGTCGCGAAAAGAGCATCGATGCGTTGTTGATGACGTCACTTCCGCGTTGGACTCATGGGCTACAGATTCCGAAAAGCTTGCATTTTTATTGTTTCAGTACGCTAGTCCAAACCTATGCCCTTTAGTGCAAGGCTTTAGCTGCTACACAGGTATTCTCTCAAGCAATTCATGAGTGGTGGAAGACGTGGTCATCATACCGTCTCTTCACAGCGAATGTCCGGGGCTAAAAAAACGATCCGGGTGAAAACCTGTTCGGATGATCGGATCGGGTGTTGGGACAACAGGAAATGTCAGCTCCCGAACGATTTCGGACTTTCAGTCCAAGAGCAACCTATGCACTTTCAGTGCATAGTGGTTGAGTAGAAGGGACTCGACTAGGGTCGTTCCACTTCCACAGAAGATATCCAGAACGGTATCTTCTACAGAGGACAGCTCTTGGATCAGAGCGTTCGGTATTTGGGGTATAAATTTTGCCGGATAGGGATGGAGAGCATGGGTAAGGTAATTGGTAGTGGCGTCGGCAAAATCCCAATCTAATGTGCATAATGATGAGGCGTGTTTACCGAACGAGTAAGTGGAAGCAGGTTCTGAAATTCCATCTTTGGCGAAACGTAGAATCACGTCGATACCCCGCGCAGAAAACACGCGCCATCCCCGGCGATCTCGCTGCGGTTCAGGAATGAGCTGCAGCCGAAGCCAACGTAGCAACGTATCCCGATGGACGCCGACTGTTGAGGCTACTTCGGCTGTGGAGAAGCCTTTTTTGTCCACGAACACAAGGCGTTATGCATATAGTTGCATATAGGTTATCATCGACAATGGCAGTGGTCAAGGTGAAAGAAGAGGTAGGCCTGCACAATCCGACTTTCAGTTTGTACCGGAGAACGGTCTCTCTTATGGATGCAGGCCGGGAGCGCAAATTTCCGCATCCACGATTCGCGCCACACCTATGCCGCATGGCCGGTCATGTCCCCCGAGGTAGGCGATCTGCTCAGGGCGTACTTCAGTCACGATAACGATGCGTTACGTGTCCACCGCCGCCGTGCTCGACGCTCCTGAATCAGGATTCGGCCACGCCGCTCATGGGCTTATCGCCGGGGGCGAACGGTAAACTGATCCGCCCGTCATCCCAGTTCCCAGGCCGGCCGGGGTGGGAACACCAGCGTTCGAGCAAGCGGATAAAGTGGGCCCGGGGCATCTGCTCGGCACCCATGCGGATGAGGTGTGCGGTCAATACCTGGCAATCGATGAGCTGGAAGCCCCATTCCGCGAGTCTCCCGCACAGATGGACGAGGGCCACCTTGGAAGCATCGCTGATGCGGGTGAACATGGATTCGCCGAAGAACACCCAGCCGATGGCCACCCCGTAGAGTCCTCCGGCCAGCGCGCCATCCTGCCAGATCTCGACGGAGTGGGCGAACCCCCGGCGATGAAGCCTTCGATAAGCGGCGATCATCTCGGGCACCAACCAGGTACCGCCGCTCCCGATGCGAGGTTGGGCACAGGCGGTGATGACGGCGTCGAAATCCTGGTCCATGGTGGCGCCGAATCGGCCCTTGCGTAGGGTCTTGCGCAGGCTCCTGGAAATTCGGAGCCGCTCTGGGGAGAGGGTGATCCTGGGGTCGGGAGACCACCAGAGGATGGGATCGCCAGCACCGAACCAGGGAAAGATACCGCGCCGATAGGCGTTGACCAGCCGTGTCACGCTCAGATCCCCACCGACCGCAAGGAGGCCTTCCGGTTCCCGCTCCGCCGTTTCCACATCCGGGAAGGGCGCCTGGGGGTTCCTGGAATCGAGGAGGTAAAGCATTGCAAACGGCAGCACGCACCGGAACCTGACACATAACAAAAAAATACTAAAGCACTCGGGTTAAAAATCCATAGCCCTTGAAAAATTGCCTTCCCGACGATGCAGACCGGTTTCGAATAGCACTCACACGCGCACTACGACCACCGTCACGCCATGGGTCTCGATCTCTTCTATCTCGCCCCGTTCCTCCCAAGGAGTTGTCGCTTCCCGATCGAACAGGAGCAGATAGCCTTTCCGCAAGCCGAGTCGTTTAGCATATTCCGCAACCTGCCGGGTGCCGCGCGCCATGGCCTTGGGGGCTCGGGCGAGTTTGAGTTCGATGACCTCCTTCTGTCTGGTCCCATAATGGACCACCAGGTCGGCTCGCCGGGTGCCCAGGGCAAACTCGCGCTCCACCCGACCCCCGTTGACGATACGCTGCAAATAGCCCATGAAGACCAAGTGGGGCGCGGCCTCCTGATAGGGCAGACCCCGCAACAGGACCTCGCCGTTCTCCCGCCAGAATTCCAGAAAGCCCGCGATGAGCTTCATCATGTCCAGTGTTCCATCCCCGCGTACGAACCAAGCCGGATCTTCCGGGATGCTGGTTTGCACCTGGTGGATCAAGACACGGGCGATGATCTCGGCATAGATGGGATTGGCGATACGTCGCGGACCACCATCGGCTGCCGTTACCAGACCGAGGTCCTTGGTATAGGAAAAATCGTCGTCATAGGTCGCATCCGCTACGACTTCTCCTACCATGATGGGTTCGATGACCCGCTTGATCCGGGGTTCCCGGAGGCGATGCACCAAGCTGTCAAGATGGGTGTCGCGCCGTTCGACGAGGATCTCTTTGGCCGCCAGGACATGATCCCGGGTCACCGGGATACCCCGATCCTTGACGAGTGCGTTGTAGTGGGTAGTGAGTTGATTGGCGAGCGCATTTACCAGCCACGGCTGACCGCCTGTCTGGTGAAATACCTCATCCATGGCGTCCGGCTCGAATGGCTGACCGGCCTCTTCCGTGTGTTGGTGCAACAGGCGTGCCACCTCTTCCCGGCTGAAGTTGCCCATGGTCAGGGATTCTACCTTGATATTGAACGGGCTGGATGTTCCCAGGGTCTCGGTCTCCGAGCGCACCTGAACCCTGTAATCCCGGATATCCTTGAGACCCACCAGGGCTACGCTTTGGGGAAAGGGCCTGGGGCGAGCCGTATAACCGTCCCGCAGCTGGCGCAGGAGGGAAATCAGCACGGGACCGGCTAAGGAATCGGCTTCGTCGAGGAACAGCACCACCGGAAGCCTGATAGCGTCGCTCCAGGCGGAAAGGTATTCTCTCAGGGCTATCAGGGGATCACCGACAAATTCGTCCACCTTTGGCGGTTGCAGATCGGCGGGGAAGGCGTATTCCGCATCGCTCCAAAGTCCTTTCAGCAGCTGCGGCATGACCGATTCCGGCTCTGCCGTCACGAAGCTTTCCAGGGAGATGGTCAAGGCGGCGTATTTTCCCTCTGCCGTCAGTTTGCGGGACAGATTGCGTATCAAGGTCGTCTTGCCGGTCTGCCAAGGGGCGTGGATGACGAAATAGTGTTTCCCGTCTATCAGCTCGCGAACCTGGGGCAGACGCTCCTCAGGAGGAAGCATGTAGTGGTCTTCGAAAAGACAGGGGCCGGCTGTGTTGAATCGTCTCGGCATTGGATCGGGGCTTTTTTATTTCTTGAAACCAACCATCATATTTTCCAGTGATACAGGCATTGTTTTCTTTCTGGCTTCCGAACAATTCATGTGCAACAGATATCCGGCAGCCGGGGACTGGTAGCCGGTAGCCGGCTTACTCCCTCCGGACTTTCCGATCCGCGGGTCCCGGTTCCTGTTCGCCCGCAATCCGATCCAGCTCCCACAGGTGTGCGAGTTTCTCGCGGATACGGATCTCCAATCCGCGGTCCACGGGCGCATAGTACCTGGGCTGGGGCAGGCTCTCCGGAAAATAGTTCTCGCCCGCTGCATAGCCCTCCGGCTCGTCGTGGGCATAGCGGTAGCGTTTTCCGTATCCCAGCTTCTGCATGAGCCGGGTGGGGGCATGCCGCAAATGTACCGGGACCTCCAGGGAACCGGAACGACGGGCGTCTTCCAGGGCCGCGTTCCAAGCCTGGTAGACGGCATTGCTCTTGGCGGCACAGGCCAGATAGACGACCGCCTGGGCGATGGCGAGCTCGCCCTCGGGACTACCGAGACGTTCCTGCACCTCCCAGGCATTCAGGGCCAGCTCCAGGGCCCGGGGATCGGCGTTGCCGATGTCTTCGGAGGCCATGCGCACCACCCGCCGGGCGATGTAGCGGGGATCACAGCCGCCGTCGATCATACGCGCCAGCCAGTAGAGCGCAGCATCCGGCGCCGAGCCGCGTACCGATTTGTGCAAGGCAGAAATCTGGTCATAGAAGACATCGCCGCCCTTGTCGAAGCGCCGGACCTGTCCCGCGACCAACTCGGCGACTACATCGGCGCCGATCTCGCTGCCGTCGGTCAGATCCACCGCCAGTTCCAGCAGGTTGAGGGCGCGCCGGGCGTCCCCATCCGCCGCCTCGGCCAGGAGTCGCCGCTGCTTCGGGTCCAGGGTCAACCCCTGCTCACCCGGACCCCGCACGGGATCGGCCAAGGCCCGGTCGATGACCCGCTCCAGATCTTCGACCTGTAACGGCTTGAGCACATAGACCCGGGCCCGGGACAATAAGGCGTTGTTGAGCTCGAAGGATGGATTCTCGGTGGTAGCGCCGATGAAGATCAGGGTCCCCTCTTCCACGTGGGGCAGAAAGGCATCCTGCTGGCCCTTGTTGAAGCGGTGTACCTCGTCGATAAAGAGGATGGTGCCACGACCTTCTCGTCCCCGGACCTTGCGCGCCTCGGCCACGGCCTCGCGGATGTCCTTGACACCCGATAGCACGGCGGAGAGCTTGTGGAAATTGGCTCCCGAATAGGCCGCCAGGAGACGCGCCAAGGTGGTCTTGCCGGTACCGGGCGGTCCCCAGAAGACCATGGAATGGGGTCGGTCCGCCTCGATGGCCCGACGCAACGGTTTATCGGGTGCCAGGAGATGGGACTGTCCGCACACCTCCTCCAGCTTACGCGGCCGCATGCGGTCGGCCAGGGGTGCTGCGGGCGCAGTGGGGAAGCGCGATTCAGGCACAGGGCTCGGCATGTCGGATCGCGGCATGCTCCACTCCAAGGTTAAGCCCCTATCTACCCGCCTGCCGTCTCATTCCCTTACGACCGATTCCCTGCGCCCTGTAGGCCCGGTGAAAAAGACGGAACAAGAGTTCGCTACATCGGCACATCCAGCGAATCGGGATATATTTCGATCCCCAGCTTCGTGCCGACCTGGCGCGCCGGATCATCGATCATGGGCGACACCACAATCATGCGGGTTGCCTGCCTACCATGACGTCGCTCATAAAAGCGGACCTTACGCTCGAAGATGTGCATATCGGATTTGCTCATCGACGACTTGAGCTCACAGAGAATCAGCAAGCCGTTTTTGATGATCACGTCGAGCTCGATCTGATCCGGTCGCCCGAAGACCTCGCCCTCGTCGTCGAACTCGTTCACATTGATCACTTCCACCCCGAACTCTCCACCAGGATGGCGGCCAGCGCATCACGGAAGGCTCGCTCCGATTGGACGCCCCAACGCGCCCCCAGCCCACCGATCAAGCGTTCCAATTTCTCCAGCCCCCTATCCACTTTATCGAAGCGCTGGTTGGCCTGCTCCCATTTACGGTCCTGCTCTTCCCATTTACGGTCTTGTGCCTCCCGATCCCGTGCCAACTCGTTCAGCATCCGGGTAAACCGATCCTCCGTTTCCACCTTGGAGGGGAAATGCTCGCGACCAACGCTCAGGACATAGTCGCCCAGCGACGGGTCGCTGCGCAGCAGCTGCGGAAGATGGCCGCGAATAGAACGAACCAGCTCCTCTTCGGTTACCAAGTCGGTCATGGTATTGATTTCCGTTGCTTAGTATCGGTTCAAAAACAAACTGCACACCTTGGCGATGGTTGGTATGCGTTAGAGCCCGCAGCGAAAGATATCTGTTCAGGTTATTTTTGAACCGATACTTAGGGCCTATCGACATCCAACTCTAACCGACCGTTTTCAGATGTCAAACGGCCGTAATACCCACTTGGTCCGCCCAACGGACCCTACGATCAATCAAGTAGTTAGCAATCCTGAATGCTTTGGCCATGGCCGGTGGGAAAAGATCCCTGTCCGCATAGGCGTCTTGATACAATACTGGCAGCCGGTCAGATCGGAGGTGACAAAGTAGAATCAGTCGATCTGCAGAAAATCGACGGCGGCGGATGTATCGAAGTGGAACAGGTCCTCGTCGAGCTTCGGGTTGCGCTTGGTTCCGGTAAAGACGAAGCGCGTAAGCTGACCGAAGCTGTCCTCCATTACCAAGGTGTCGAGACGCTTGCCGATGAAGCCGATGCGGATACTCACCACCTGGGTATCTTTGGCCTTGGGCCGCAACCCGACCCATTTGCGCTCGTCCCCCGCATCCCAGGGGGTCACCTTGAAATGACGGTCGATAGGCCCTTCCGTCACCAGTAGTTGGGCCGGCGTGCCGCCCAGGGCCTTGGCCTGGCTCTGGTGGGAGACCTGATCCAGCTCCAGGTCATGCAACCACACGCGCTTGCCGTCGGCGACGATGACCTGCTTGACCGGACTCTTGTACTCCCAGCGAAACTTGCCGGGACGCCTGAGGTAAAAGGTGCCCCTCGATTCCACCATACGGCCCTCGTCGGCATTCAGGGTAATCTGCCTGAAGTCGGAGACCAACGACCGCAGCCCTCTCAGATAGCCCTTCAAGTGCTCGGGACCGGTGGCGGCCGGCGCAGGGCCACCCAACAGAAGCGCCAGCAGGACGATCCACAGGCCCGGCAGTCGGAGCGACGCGGATCGAAAATCAGTGCACCTTTTCGGGGTTTCCGGATTTCGGATCGACTGCATGTGATTCATTCAACTTTCGAGGCCGGAATTCGAGGATCAGGCTTCGGGCGGAGGCGGCACCAGGACCTCCCGGTTGCCGTTGGTCTCGGCGGGGCCGACCAGGCCGATGCGTTCCATCTCCTCGACCATGCGGGCGGCCCGGTTGTAACCGATCTTGAGCTTGCGCTGCACACCTGAAATGGAGGCACGGCGAGTCTCGGTGACGAACCGGACCGCCTCGTCGAACAGGGGATCCTGGTCTTCGGTATCACCACCGCCAAGCTCCGGATCGATACCGGGAATAGTCTCCCCCGTATCCTGCAGAACGGTGTCGATATAGTCCGGCACCCCCGTCCGCTTGAGGTATTCCGCAACCCGGTGCACCTCCTGGTCGTCTACGAAGGCACCGTGTACCCGTTGAGGGATGCTGGTACCGGGGGGAAGATAGAGCATATCGCCCCACCCCAGGAGGTGCTCGGCCCCCATCTGGTCGAGGACGGTCCGCGAGTCGACCCGCGAGGACACCTGGAATGCCATGCGCGTCGGGATATTGGCCTTGATCAGACCCGTGAGCACGTCCACCGACGGGCGCTGGGTCGCGAGCAGCAGGTGGATTCCCGAGGCCCGCGCCTTCTGCGCCAGACGGGCGATGAGCTCCTCCACCTTCTTGCCCACGACCATCATCATGTCCGCCAGCTCGTCGATGATGACCACGATGTAGGGGAGATGGGCGAGATGCGGCACCGCCTCGGTCTCCTCCATCCCCGACCCGCCCGATTCGGTCACGAACAGGGGATCGGGGATAGGTGCCCCGGCCGCCTCCGCGTCCGCCACCTTGCGATTGTAGCCGGCGATATTGCGCACGCCGAGCTGGGCCATCAAGCGATACCGGCGTTCCATCTCCGCAACGCACCAGCGCAGGGCATTCGCCGCCTCCTTCATGTCCGTGACCACGGGAGTGAGCAGATGGGGAATGCCCTCGTAGACCGAGAGCTCCAGCATCTTGGGATCCACCATGAGCAGACGCACATCCTGCGGCGTGGACTTGTAGACCAGACTCAGGATCATGACATTGATGGCCACGGATTTTCCCGAACCCGTCGTGCCGGCAATCAGGGCATGGGGCATGCGGGCCAGATCCGCGCACACCGGCTTTCCGGCGATATCGGTACCCATGGCCAGAGTCAGCGGCGCCTTGGCGTCCTGATAGGTCGGAGAGGCCAGGACCTCGCTCAGGAAGACGGTCTCGCGGCGCTCGTTGGGGATCTCGAGGCCGATGACGGATTTGCCCGGTATGATCTCCACCACCCGCACACTCACGGTGGACAGCGCCCGCGCGATATCTTTGGCGAGCCCCGTGATCTTGCTCACCTTGGTGCCGGGCGCAAGCTGAAGCTCCAGCAGGGCAACCACCGGCCCCGTATGCACCTCGACCACCTCCGCGATGACGCCGAAGTCCGCGAGCTTGGCCTCCACTTGGCGCGAGAGCGCTTCGAGCATCTCCTCCGTGTAGCCCTTACCGCTCTTGCGTGGCGGGTCCAGGAGCTCCAGGGACGGGAGTGCCCCCGCGTCGAGAAACCGGGAGATTTCGAGCTGCGACCCGTCCTGCGCCGCCGCAGGTGCGGTTACCGCGACGGGTTGCGACTGCCCTGGTTGCGACTGTTTTGGGGGGGGATCAGGCGCGGTGATCGGCGGCATCTCCGGCATCTCAGGCTCAAGTGCCTCCAGGGACTCGAGCAAGGGGAGCTCGCCCGCGTCCACGGCGTCCGCCGGAGACGCGCGATGTCGCAACGGCAACCCGGCCCCATCCTTTACCCATCGCACCAGCGCCAGGATAGCGCCCCCCAAGCTATCCAGCACCGCCAGCCAGGAGACCCCCAAGAGCCTGAAACCAATGAGGAACAGCCCGAACAGGAAAAGCATCGTCCCTTTGGGGCCAAAGGCCAGGAGCATATGATCGCCAAGGAGCAACCCCAGCCCGCCCCCGGTCCCGTTCGGCAATTCGGCCCCGAGCGCCGGCAGATAGACACTCGCGAAGACGCAGCCCGCGACCAGGGTGAATAAGAAGCCGAACCAGCGCAGTGCCAAATTGTGGAGCCGGATCTCGGGCCAGGGTTCCGGCTTGCGGAAGATCAGGTAGCCGCTCCAAGCGATCATAACCGGGATGAGATAGGACAAGACACCGAATAGATAGAATACGATATCGGAGAACCAAGCGCCGACCTTGCCGCCCGCGTTGGTCACGCTGTCGCCGTAACCGACGTGGGACCAGGCCGGATCCTGAGGGGAGTAAGTTGCCAGGGCCAACAGTAGATAGAGCGCCACGCACACCAGAGCCCACATCGCCCCTTCGCGGATGCCCCGTTGCAGATAGTCGCCGAAGGTCAGCGTCCCGGCCCGCGTTGCCTGAGTCACAGGTTGGCTCCTGGTATCCCTTTGAATATTACAACCTTACAGAGGCTTCCTCCTGCAATCAAGGAAAGATAATCCAGGGCCGGCGTGGATAAATCATGGTCAGAAATGGGGCGTGGTTGATGAACCCCTCTACGCCGACCACTTAAAAAACCACTACCGCCTCCCAAACGGCGTCCGTCACGGAAACCATACCGGGGTATCCGGACAAAATCCCCCGACCCGATCGTTCTACAGCTTGCGATCGAGCTCATCCCACAAGGCCCGATAGGCGCGGGTGGCGGTGCTGGAGGGCGCGTAGGCGGGCAAGGGCTGGCGGTGGATGCCCATCCGTTCCACGTCCGAGGCATCGGGGATCCGGGTGGCGAGCAGTTCCGGATAGTCCCTCGCCAGACGCTCGATGATGTCCAGGTGCAGACGCTTGCGGCGATCAACCATGGTGAACAGGGGCAGCACCCTTAGTTCACCGAGCTGGCCGTGTTCCCCCAGAAATGCCAGCAGCTGATCCAGGGTCCGCGCCGACAAAGTGGTCGGGATCATGGGTACCAGGATGGCATCGGAGGCCCGGAAGATATTTTCCGAGACTAATGAAATACTGGGCGGACAGTCCAGAAAGATGTAGTCATAGTCCTCGGCCAGGGGCTCGAGCAACCGTGACAGTCGTTTGGTGGGCCGCTTGGCATCCTCCAAGGCCAGATCCATGTTGCGGAAGGAGAAATCCGCCGGCAGCAGATCCAGGTTCTCGAAATCGGTCCCCTTCACCACCGCATTGAGCGCCCGCTTGCCCTTCACCAGGGCCTTGCCGCCCCCTTTGACCTTGGGTCTGACTCGGAAGTAATAGGTGGCAGCGGCCTGCGGATCCAGATCCCACACCAGGGTGCGATTGCCGTCTTCCGCCGCCAGATAGGCGATATTGACGGCGGTGGCGGTCTTCCCTACCCCACCCTTGATGTTGTAGACGCCGATGACCTTCAAGCTCGCCGATCTCCCTGGTAACAGTAAATTCCGGTCGTGGTAAATTTTCAGGCTCTTTATGGATTCGGACGGTTTACCCGCCACCCCCGGCATGGCCATAGGGTGGGCTGTGCCCACCAACCGGGCTCCGGTCACTAGCCACCAGTCGCCGGACTCCAGCACTGCCTTTTCACCCCCTCTCCCTCAAGAGGGCGAGAGGGAGTCAAGGGGCGAAGATCGGTACCTTTTAAAATTGGCTCTTTATGGATTCCAGACTGATCGAAGGGGACGGCGGTCCGTAGCACTCTGACCGATGAAAGAACAGGCAGTCTTTTCTCAACAATAACAGCAAGTTATATGACTCCCCTCTGGCTTTCTGAGAAGACAAATTTGCGCAAAATATCCTAACCAGTCTGGAATCCATAAAGAGCCTTAAAATTTACCACGACCACCTCCTTGACCTGCGGGGGCGAACAGGTCGCGAAAGACCAACCGATTCCGTTCCGAATCGAAGTCGGCAAAGATCACCGCGAACTCGGCCCGGGTCTGCCGCTGGCGGTCGGACAGGCCACCGATCAGGGCACCCATGGCGAGTAAGGTATCGGTCTCGACGCCCCCCGCGTCCTGCATCTGCTGGGCGGTCTCCCACAGGTGATCGACCTGCACCGCGGTATCCTGGAACCCGCCTAGGTTGTCGAGCAGTCGCTTGAGCGCCTTGACCAGACCACCGATCTGCGGCTGCGGATAGAGGCTGCTGAAGAACTCCAGCAGATAGCGCAGCTTCTTGCAATGCTTACGCAGCTCGTGCAGCTCGGAGGTAGGGGAATCGAGGATGATGGCCCGACCCGCCTTGCGCACCCGCCGATACATACTCCAGATACGGGCATCCGCCACCTCCTTGGTGGGGCGCATGGCGTTGCGAACGGCGGACCGCTCCGGGACCGGCGCCTCCAGAAAGGCCCGCCAGGACGTCAGCAGATCCGTGAACGCCGTCGAACCGAGCGCCTGCGCCAACGCCTTGTGGACCCCATCGTAATGGTCCGCCAGGAATGCCCGCAAGAGTTCCAGACAGGGCCGCAGAGACGCGGGCAGGCGCGCCTGGTAGCCGTCGAAATCCAGCAGATGGACATCCAGATCGCGCAGCGGACCCGTGATCCGCTGCACCCAGGCGAAGCGCGTCTTATAGTCCTCCACCAGCTCCGGCGCGAACACATCCTTGATCTGGGTAAGCGCCGAGCGGGTGCGTCTGGTGGCTACCCGCAAGTCGTGCAGGAACTCCGAATCCAGATTTGCCTTGGCGCCCTCGATATTGGCCTCCAGGGTATCCAGCAGCCCGCGCAAGATCTCCTTGGCGCCGGCATCCGCCCGCCGGTCCCCATCCAGGTGGTAGTCCAGCTTCGAGGAATAATCCCCCGGATGGCGGCCCACGGCGGCCAGGGCCTCCGACAAGACCGGGGTACGCGCCGGCTCCGCATCCAGCTCCCGGCAGAACATCCGGGCCACCTTCCGCAGATCCGCCGTATAGCCCCTGACCGGCAGCAGGCAGATCCGCGCCGCCAGGGGCCCCTCACGGTCGCGCTCCGCATCCCGGAAGCGGTTGTCCTCCAGCCGCAAGCAGACCACCGTCTTGTCGTCCGCATTGAGCAGGCGCAAGGGCCGGATCCGGCTTCGGACCTCCAGCAGCGGCAACAACCGGCGGACCCCCAGCACCGGCCCCAGACGGTCGCGCACCGGACCCGCGGGCAGATCCCAGGCGAAGCCCGGCGCCGCCTCGATGCCTTGTATCCGGGGTGGGGTATCGACGCCCGGATCCCGCCACAACAACCGGCGGCCTTCGGCATCCAACCGCTCCTCCAGCGTGGCCTGGGCGAGATACAAACGCCAGTCGAAGCTGTCCAGGAACCGTCTGGTTACCTCGTAGCCGGGATCCGCGACGAAACGCATCCGGTCTCGAATCAGACCCTCGATGTCCTCCAAGCTGATCCCGTCCGGGATGAGATACTCACGCGCGATCTGGTCCATCTCTATTTAAGGATTGGCTCTTTATGGATTCCAGACTGGTTAGGATATTTTGCGCAAATTTGCCTTCTCAGAAAGCCAGAGGGGCATCGTATAACTTGCTGTCATTGTTGATAAAAGACTGCCTGTTCTGTCATCGGTCAGAGTACTACGGACCGCCGTCCCCTTCGATCAGTCTGGAATCCATAAAGAGCCTAAGGATTTTCCTTCGATTATAACAATTTTGTTACAAAGGGTTGAATTTCTCAAGCGACCAGTCGCCAGCTTCCAGCCCATCGATGTAGGGTGGGCTGTGCCCACCGCCCAAGCTTCCAGTCACCAGCGGCCAATCGCCGGTTTCTAACCCATACCGGGTAACCGCCCCCGCGACGGGCTAATAGATTGCCACAGGATTGCCGGGCGATCCGGTGGCACCCTTGATCTCGAGTGGTGCGTAAACGAACATTATTAGATGCGGATACGGTTAAAATTATCCACGCTCGCCCGGCCATAAAGCCGTTTTACTGCCACGCCGACAATCGCAATAATCAACCATCCGAGGACTCAATGTATGGCCCATCATCCCCATACGGACCAGGAACGAATCGCCCTGATGGAGATGCTTGATCGCATCCTGAACAAAGGGGCCGTTATCATGGGCGAGGCTACGATCTCGGTGGCGGATGTGGACTTGATCTACCACGGACCAGGAACGAATCGCCCTGATGGAGATGCTTGATCGCATCCTGAACAAAGGGGCCGTTATCATGGGCGAGGCTACGATCTCGGTGGCGGATGTGGACTTGATCTACCTGAGCCTGCGGGTCCTGGTATCCTCCATCGATACGGCACTGCATGGCGCCGAGACCCATCCGGAGGAATCCCCATGAGCCGCACCGCCGATGCGGACGCCCGGATCCTGTCGGAGGACATGACCGACTTTGCGCGCGTCATGCGCTCTGAAATAGCATCGGATCAGCGGCCCGTCACAGGTACGGCTCCACGCATCAATGTATCCGATGACGACGTCAAGAGCGGACTCGGCCGACTGATGCTGGCGCTGGTACGTCCGCTGCACGAGCTCTTGGAGCGTCAGGCCATCAGGCGTATGGACTCGGGCACCCTCGCGGACGACAAGATCGAGCGGTTGGGCCTGGCCCTGATGAAGCAGACCGAGGAGCTCAAGCGCCTGCGCCGGGCGTTCGGGTTGGAAGAAGAGGATTTGAACATCGATCTGGGACCGCTGGGCAAGCTACTCTAGTACTCCGTTTCACATGATTTTGTGGTAGGGGACGCCCTCCGTGGCGTTCCGAACGGCCTGCGGAACGGCACGGAGGCCGTCCCCTATAAATGCAAAATTAGGAGTGAAACGGCGTACTAGTACCTAGTTTCGACCGATATTGCAAATTCATAGCCTCTTGAAAATTACCACGACCGAGACGGCACGACCCGCCGCGCAATCCGACAACCGGGGAAACCTCATGGAGACACAGACCAGGTTAAAGCACTCGCTCGAGACCAGTAACTTGACCGATGTGCTCGAACGCGTGCTCGACAAGGGCGTGGTGATCGCCGGCGACATCAAGATCAAGCTGGTGGACATCGAGCTCTTGACCATCCAGCTGCGGCTGGTCATTTGCTCGGTGGACAAGGCCAAGGAGATCGGTATGGATTGGTGGTCCGAAGACAGCGCCTTTCGCAGACTTATGGACCAGGGCCCCGATCCGACCGAACTCGCGCACCGGGTCAGTCAGCTCGAGGCGCAGCTGGCCGAACGGTCCGGTCCGGAAATCTGAACACAGCCCGACGGGCCATGCGGACCCGCCGGACTTCCGTTACCTTCCTTTCTCGGATCAGTCCCGGTCCAGCTTCTTCGTGGCGACATTGAGGTGGAAGATGGCTTTATGGAGGTCGCCGAGACTCAACATGCCCACCAACATGCCGTCGTGCGCCACCGGGATCCGGCGGAAGTGATTACGGACCATAACGGAGGCGGCCCGCAGTACATGCATGTCCGGAGTTACCGTGATGGGGTTGCGGGTCATGAGGTCGCTTACCGACAAGGCCAACACATCCTCGTACTTGGCAATCTGCCGGTTCAAATCCACGTTACCCATGCCCTCTTCCATTAGGTTATCGAGCTTCGGAAACAGGCCGTGCAGCACATCCCTCTCCGCGATGATCCCCATCAGCTCACCGTCGTCCGCTACGACCGGGATACCGGGGATCCGGTACAGACACATGATGGAGGCTACTTCCATGACCTTGGCGTCCGGGCCGACCGAACGTATGGCGCGACTCATAACTTCGTGAACTTGCATGGAACGGGCGTCTCCTTTTGGTTGAGTAGAAATGATGCACCGGTTACCACATCCTCCTCCCTGCAGGTGTCGCAACAGGCAGCACTCGCCGCGATCCGGGGATCGGGGATCGGCACTCGGTTCGAGTGCCGATCCCAGTCGGAGACGTAGGGAGATCCGGACCAAATTGCGCGTGGGGGCTAAGTGTGCGGTCACGTGGTGACTGCTGCCAGGGCTTCTCCCTTCGGTGCATTAGTGGGTCCGATCGGCTGCGGTAATTCCTGCAGCACCGATTCGTTTGCCGATCCCCCTATCGGTTCGATGGCATCTGCCGATCCCCCTATCGGTTCGATGGCATCATCGAATATCTTCCCGGACGAGAGAACCGCGATCGCAGACATCGCCAGGAACATAAAGACAGTCGTGCCGAGAACCGCGGTCAAAATTTGTCTCAGCTCGTTTCTCATGGGTTTCTCCCGTGCGTGGCATCGATACCTTGTTATTCGGTACCGATATTCAGGGCACCTTGGAAAAAACAGGTGTTTTCACCGATCAAACGGCCCTAACCTATTGATTCAAGTGTACCGTCGACGAAAACCGTATTTATCGATATGCTCATTACATGATTCTAATATCATTATATTAGATATCATAAAATGTTAATAATTATAACCATTTGAAAATAAGACTATTTTTAGTTTTTTGGCGATTAAAACCAAAGCGTGTGGTAAAGAGTATAGCACTTTATTTTTTCGGTGTAGGATCAATGGACATGCCAATTTGTCCATCCTACCGACCATTAAGAATATGGAATATGCTGAGGCTCTTTATGGATTCCAGACTGGTAGGATATTTTGCGCAAATTCGCCTTCTCAGCAAGCCAGAGGGGCGTCGTATAACTTACTGTTTTGGATTTCGGCTGTTTTTTGTGCCCGTATTTCATGGATTGAAAACGAGGCAAAGCTGCTCGATTGCTGAAAGCGTCCACTTTTCAAGGTGCCCATTAAAAACGGAAGTCGATTGGGCAAAGCCCGGAGGACGCGGTGAGCGCCTGCCCGCCGCCACCGGGATGGGGCAGACAAGCAGCGAACCGCAGTCTTTGGAATGGTGGGCGTGCTCGACAAGGGTGTCGGGCACGGGCAGGTTCCTGCCCGGGTCGGGACAAACCTGATCCTTATGTGCAACCTACCCGACTCGCTTCCATGCCAAGATCTTGATTTCAGCAGCGAGTCTTATTCGGTGGCCCGGACAGGTCGGCATTCATTGTGGACAACCCCACCGCCGCACGCCACAATTAGCATCTTCGGGTCTAGGGTATGCAGCGCGACTGGACCGATGGTGCGCCTGTCCGCAAAAGGCGTTAACCTATGATAACCTGGGTTTTCACACGCTGTGTGCCTGCTGCGGATTCGGTCCACAGTGTTTCTTGCAGGTATCAGACGGCCGCCGGCCGGCGATTCTTCGTTCCGTTCTTTCCGCGGTTACCGATAAACCACCCTTGGCGAAATTGGAGGAGAAGCTCGAAATGACAGTTACCCACGACGGTGCAACCCGCACTAAAAATAAAAAGCTGCTGGCATGGGTCGACAACGTAGCCCGTCTGTGCGAACCGGATCGCATCTACTGGTGCGACGGCTCCCAGGAAGAATACGACCGCCTGTGCGGCGAGTTGGTCGAGGCCGGGGTCTTCACCCGGTTGAATCCCGAGAAACGGCCCAACAGCTATCTCGCCCGCTCCCACCCCAGCGACGTGGCACGGGTCGAGAACCGCACCTTTATCTGCTCGGAGAAGGAAGAGGACGCAGGTCCCACCAACAACTGGATGGACCCCAAAAAGATGCGGGGCATTCTCGACGAGAAGTTCAAGGGCTGCATGCACGGACGGACCCTGTACATCATTCCCTTCAGCATGGGTCCGTTGGGCTCCGACATCGCGCACATCGGTATGGAGATCACCGACTCGGCCTACGTGGTGGTCAACCAACAAATCATGACCCGCATGGGACAGCAGGTCCTGGATGTGCTGGGTGACGACGGCGACTTCGTGCCTTGCGTCCATTCGGTCGGCGCCCCCCTGGAAGCGGACGCGAAGGATGTCACCTGGCCCTGCGCCCCGAATATCGACGACAAATACATCACCCATTTCCCGGAGACCCGGGAGATCTGGTCCTACGGCAGCGGCTACGGCGGCAACGCCCTGCTGGGTAAGAAATGCCTGGCCCTGCGCATCGCCTCGGTCATGGCCCGCGACGACGGTTGGCTCGCCGAGCACATGCTGATCCTGGGCATCGAGTCCCCCGAGGGGAAGAAGACCTACGTGTCGGCCGCCTTCCCCAGCGCCTGCGGCAAGACCAACCTCGCCATGCTGATCCCGCCGAAGACCATGGAGGGCTGGAAGGTCACCACCATCGGCGACGACATCGCCTGGATCAAGCCCAAAGAGGACGGCAAGTTCTACGCCATCAACCCTGAGTACGGCTTCTTCGGCGTGGCACCGGGCACCAACTACAAATCCAATCCCAATGCCATGGAGTCGCTGAAGGAGAACTGCATCTTCACCAACTGCGCCCTGACCGACGACGGGGACATCTGGTGGGAGGGGATGACCGATGAGCCGCCGGCGCACGCGATCGACTGGAAGGGCAATGACTGGAATCCCGGTATGGGCACCCCGTCCGCCCACCCCAACTCGCGCTTCACCGCGCCGGCCTCCCAGTGTCCCTCCATCGATCCCGCCTGGGAAGACCCTGCCGGCGTACCCATCAGCGCCTTCATCTTCGGCGGGCGGGTGAGCCACAACTTCCCGCTGGTCTATCAGGGCTACAACTGGGAGCACGGGGTCTATATGGCCGCCACCATGGGCTCCGAGGCCACCGCCGCCGCCATCGGCCAGGAGGCCATGCGCCGCGATCCCATGGCCATGCTGCCCTTCATCGGCTACAACATGGCCGAGTACTGGAAGCACTGGCTGAAGATCGGGCGCTCGCGCGTGGCCACGCCGCCGCGGATCTTCCGCGTCAACTGGTTCCGCAAGGACGATAAGGGCAAGTTCATCTGGCCCGGCTTCGGCGAGAACATGCGGGCGTTGCAGTGGGTCGTCGAGCGTTGTAAGGCCGGAGCCGAGGCGGTCGAGAGCCCCATGGGCTGGGTACCGCCCTACGAGGCCCTGGACTGGAAGGGGCTGGATTTCGACAAGAAGGACTACTTCGCCATCATGAACATCGACCGCGAGGTGGCACGCAAGGAGGCCAACGATCAGGAAGAGCTCTTCACCCGCTTCGGCGATCACCTACCGCGAGAGATGGAACTCGAGCGCGAGATGCTGCTCCAGCGTCTCCACCACTCGCCGAAAATCTGGGACCTTTCGGCGGCTCAGACGAGTTGAGGATCGGCAAAAATAAATCCCCCGCCATTGGCGTGGGCATTGCTCCCACGCTGCCCTAAGCAGCTGATCAGGGAGTGCCTGATTGATCGGGGCCGTATTGCGGCCCCGATTTTTTTTGGCTCTTTATAGATTCCAGACTGATCGAAGGGGACGGCGGTCCGTAGCACTCTGACCGATGACAGAACAGGCAGTCTTTTCTCAACAATAACAGCAAGTTATACGACGC
>Ga0209049_1000067_pt1 | contig 19312 bp, 17 predicted proteins | sample WorMetulBAHAMAS2_FD_187398 | JGI IMG/M metagenome (GOLD analysis project Ga0209049, IMG submission 187398) | Marine gutless worms symbiont microbial communities from Max Planck institute for Marine Microbiology, Germany - Olavius ullae BAHAMAS.2... | ecosystem: Host-associated > Annelida >...
TTCCTCCTCCCTCCCGATGCACCGACTACCTCGGCCGCGGCATAGCCGATCTTCTGAGTATCCTTGAGGATAAGAATCTCATCCGCGTCGGAGAAGGCGGTCGCGAGGCGGAACTCTCGGATTTCTGGCGTGCGCTCATCCGGGGAGGACTTCAGGGAATCAGGTGGTATCTTGAACAAGCGATCGCATAGTCCCGCATTCATGATCTTACTCCTATTGCTGTTCATTCTCGAGGCATCATCGGCCCTTACCGAAGCGGTTTCCCTCGAACAGCTCCAGCGGCGCACCGGCGCTGCCTTCCGATGGGATCCCTGGCGGCGCATCGGCCATCTCAGCCTGGAGGACCGCGTCCTTGTCTTCAGCCCCGATGATCCCTGGATGGTATTCAATGGAGAGAAACTCATCGTCAGCGAAGCGGTACTCGAAGAGCGGGGACGGCTTATTTTCCCCGAGGAAACAGCCCTCACCATTTACGAGTTGTTCGATGTGGATGAAACAAGCCCCATCACCTATCGGCTTTCCACCATACTCATCGACCCGGGACATGGGGGTCGGGATTCGGGGGCCGGACGCAAGTGGCCCGTCGATGGAGTCATCTATCCGCTAACGGAAAAGGATATCGTCCTGGAAGTGAGCCTCAGGGTGGCGAAAGAGCTCCGTAGGAAATTCCCGGATAAGCAGATACTCCTGACAAGGGAGAGCGATGTCTATCCGACCCTTGAGGAGCGGGTTGCCATGGCTAACAGGGTTCAAGTGGCCGAGCGTGAAGCCATGATCTACCTGTCGATACACGCCAATGCCTCGTTGAATTCCTCCGCCGAAGGATATGAAGTGTGGTACCTTCCCCAGGATTACCGCCGGAATCTGGTTGACACGAGAAGCTTAGGCGAATATGATTCCGCCATAGCCCCCATCATCAATACCCTTTGGGAAGAGGAGTTTACCCACGAAAGCATAGGGCTGGCTGACATGATACTCGATGGTCTGGAGAAACAGCTCGGCAGTGACATACCCAACCGGGGACGCCGGGAGGAAAGCTGGTTCGTTGTGAGAAACGCCCGCATGGCCTCTGTCCTCGTTGAAGTCGGTTTCATCACCCACCGTGCCGAAGCCTTGCGGCTCCGCCAACCCTCATACTTGGGCCGCGTCAGTAGGGGCATCTATAATGGAATCGTCGATTTCATCCGCTACTTCGAGAACAAGGAGATTGACTACTGAGAGACCAGTCGCGCCGTGTCATCGCCACAGCCGGCCTGCCTGTTTACATTCTTGCCGGCTCGATATTGATTTCCGTCCTTCTCTACCTCTTCTATCACCCGAAGGTGGAAGGGAGGCTGTTTTTCTTTCCGGATAGCTCCGGCGCCTTGATCGGTGTGGAGCGGCGCGGCATACCCGAACGCTCTCGTCTCGAGGAAAAAATCGCCGTCTTTCTCGAGGAGCTCGCCCTAGGCCCGTTCCGTTTAGACCTCTCCCTGGCCATGCCCCGGGAAACCGGTATCCTGCATGTCGCCGTGATCGGTAAAACAGCCTATGTGAACATCGACCGGACCTTCCTACAGAGCCGCTCAGTCCTGCCGATCGATTTCGATGAGGCATTGGAAAACATCCGTTACAACATCCTCTTCAATTTCCAGGCAATCCGGGAGGTCGTCTTCGCGATTGACGGCCAGCAGGTCTATGCAGCCCACTACCAGGCCCCAGACGGTCCAGGAGTGGAGAAAAAATGAGCAGGAGGGGAAAAAAAGGGCGTAAAAAGCAATTAATACGTTGACAGTTTCGAACGCTCGGCTATAGTTCAGAGTAGGTTATTCTAAAAATACTGAAAAAAGGAGCCTGCAATGAAAAAGATTACTGCTTTCCTGGCTGTTATCTTCATAGCTACCGGATCCCTGTTCGCCCTGGAAGGCGTATTGATTGATTTCAACGAACTTCTGGATGACTATCAGGGGCAGCATCAAGCCACTTTGATAGACTATGGTTCAATCGCCGGTGCCCGATACACCGAAGAAGAGAAAGAAGCCATGGTCAGCTCCCTGCTCATCCCCAATTGGATCGTGCGACTTTCGAGTTCGTCCCGAACGGTTACTAACGACCGACTATCCTATGTGCGCGCTGTAACAGTCGGGGATAACGCGGCACAGTTTGCAGGTAGTCAGGTTATGGGCATACGGATTCACTACCCTGAGGGGTCCTTCAATTCCTACGCGTGGATTAAACCCCCGTTCCCCATCCCGGCATACGCTACCAGCACCGTCGTTGAGGATGCCCCCCGGGGCGATCAGTTCACCGGATTCGGCGTTGTCAAGAATGTTGGTGCCATCAAGTCGATAACGGCGAATGTCTACGGCTTGAATTATCCCATGGGGATGTCCGTCGTCCTGATCAACGAGACTGAGGAGACACGGGAGATTCCCCTAGGATACCTGGATTTCGAGGGCTGGAAATCACTCACCTGGCAGAACCCCAACTATGTGAACGATGTCAGGAACCGGGCGCTTCACAGTTCCCCGCTTTATCCGCGCTCCTCGCCTGCCATCACATTGGACAGTCTCCAATTCTATCGCGACGGCATGATTGAAGGCGGGGATTTCATCGTGTATGTGAAAGATGTTGTTATGAGGTACGATCAGGCCATCCTTGAGGGTATCGATATCGATCTGGATCACGAAGAGGCCTGGGGCATCCTCGCTCAGCGCGAAGAAGAACGGCGTCTAGCCGAGCTGAGCCGTTTCGGCGATATCCAAGTGCTCCGCTATCTGGAAGGCAGGAAAATAGACCAGGAGGAAGAGGAGGAAGCCGCTGACGAAGCGCCGTAAGTAACATACTGAAACCATCCGACTCAAGGGCTTCATCGATGGGTGGGCTTGAGTGATGGGGGCCGATCACAAGGATAATCGTTCCCCGTTGACACTTCCCGCGCAGTCGCTACAATTGTGCCTTGGGGCGGCTAGCTCAGTTGGTTAGAGTACGTGCTTGACATGCACGGGGTCGCTGGTTCGAGTCCGGCGCTGCCCAGTAGCTGTGTTGGACCGGCGGCCTGCCTATGCGGCCGGCACAGGCCGCATGGGCAGGTCGTGTAAACAGTCTCTTCGCGTTGGCCGCCGTACTTTCCGCCAGTTTTTCGGCCGAAACGGCTCGTAGTCTCGCGAGAAATTCCAGCGTATGACCGAGTAGGCCTGGGTGGTTGGCACCCTTTCTTCGCGGTTGGGGACTCAGATAGGGCGCGTCGGTTTCCAGAAGAAGGCGGTCGATGGGGACGCGTGTAGCCGCGTCCAGCAGCTCATCATCGCTCTGATAGGTGATATTGCCGGCTATCGAGATGTAAAAGCCTAAATCCAATGCCGCTTTGGCGGTGTTCCATGATGATGAGAAGCAATGCAATACTCCATGGCGGCAGTCCGATCCCCGTATCAACGTGAGAATTCGATCGTCGGCATCCCTGTTGTGAACCACAAGCGGCAAGTTACTCTTCGCCGCTAAATCCAGATGCGACCGAAACGCCGATTCCTGAGTTTCCTGGGGCACTCGCTTACGGTAGAAATCGAGACCGCTTTCCCCCACGGCAAGCACCGAGGCGTGCTGAGACTGCCTGATGATTTGGGCAAACCTGGAATCCCAGGACTCATTCTCCTTGTAGGAGTAGTGGGGATGGATTCCAGCCGAGAGCAGCAGACCCGCAAAGCGTTCAGAGAGGTTCAGTCTTTGTGAGAAATTGTGTTCATCGACGGCGATATCGACGGCCCCGACCAGATTCCCGTCAAAGGCCATGGCGAGCAGGTCCAGGGCATCTGGAATCCTCTCTTTCATAAGGAGGAGGTGAAAATGGGAGTCAAAGAGCGGGTAGGGAAGATGGATGTGAGTCTGTTGATCGGCTTTCAATGTCAGTCCTCAGGGTACCGATGTCGATCGGGACCCCTTAGGTTCATCAGTTGCGCCCTACGGCGTTCAGGCTTTCAAAGGCCTCAGAAACCCTCTTGACGAGCGATTCCTGACCCTTCCTGAGCCATGCCCGCGGGTCGTAGTATTTCTTGTTGGGCGAGTCCGCTCCCTCCGGGTTTCCAAGCTGACTCTGCAAATAGGCCTCGTTTTTCCTGTAGAAGTCCCTCACACCCATCCAGGTAGCCCATTGGGTATCGGTATCGATGTTCATCTTCACGACGCCGTAGCCAATCGCCTCCCTGATTTCCGCCTCTGTGGAGCCGGAACCGCCATGGAATACATAGGTGACAGGATGTGTTTCTTTCAGCCCATGTTTCTCTATGATGAATTTCTGAGCCCTATCGAGTATCGACGGGGTGAGTTTCACGTTGCCCGGCTTATAAACGCCGTGCACGTTGCCGAACGCGGCCGCGATCGTGTAATCGCGGCTGATTTTGTTCAGTTCTGTATAGGCATAGTCGATCTCTTCAGGCCTGGAATACAGGCTGGATGGGTCCCGATCGCTGTTGTCGACTCCATCTTCCTCGCCGCCGGTGATTCCCAGTTCCATTTCCAGGAACATACCCATCGCGCTGGTCCGCCTGAGATATTCCGAGCTAGTCGCCACATTTTCCTCCAGCGGTTCCGCGGACAGATCGACCATGTGGGAACTGAACAGGGGTCTTTTATGAGCCTTGAAGTATTCTTCGCCGAAATCCAATAGGCCATCGAGCCAGGGAAGCAGTTTCTTGGCACAGTGATCGGTATGAAGCAGCACCGGCACGCCGTAGGCCTCGGCGACCTGATGGACATGGCCGGCGCCGGCGATTGCCCCGATAACATCGGCGCGTCCCGTCGCCGGTTTCAAGCCCTTCCCGGCGAAAAAGGTTGAACCCCCGTTGGAAAACTGGATGATAACGGGTGATTTCACCTGAGCAGCGGCCTCAAGCACGCCGTTCACCGACTCTGTATTGACGCAGTTGACTGCCGGCAGCGCGAAGCCTTCCTTCTTGCAGATTTCGAAAAGCCTTCTCAACCCGTCCCCATAGACGACTCCGGGTCTGATGTGATCGAGAATTTTTTGACTCATGTTGACTCCTTCTTATGGTGGTTGGAAAACACCCACCAGCTTTATCATAGCATGAAACCGGAGTTGACCCAAGCCTCGCGGCTTGTTTAGGATGGCGAATATCGCCGGCATGGTGGAATAGGTAGACACAGCAGACTTAAAATCTGCTGATCTTTCATGATCGTACCGGTTCAAGTCCGGTTGCCGGTAGAACTCATTGGGAAGAATGCCTCGCCATGAGATACGCCGCTTTTTCCTCTAACCTAACCAAACTGTAATGGCAAAGAGCTCCCAATAGTCCTATATTGATAATAGAGCTTTTCTGACAGTAGGAGGGATTATGAGTAGAACAATGAGGTTTGTTGTTATTTGCTTATCAGCGCTGCTCGTCGCGTCACCACTCGCGGCCCGCAGCCGGGAGGCCATCTTCGCCGGCGGCTGTTTTTGGTGTCTCGAACCCCCCTTCGAATCCCTCGAGGGCGTTTCGGAAGTGATCAGCGGCTATACGGGAGGAACAATCGCGAATCCCACCTATCAGCAAATAGGTCAGGGGAACAGCGGACATTATGAGGCGGTGAGGATAGTTTACGATGACGCGCTTATCTCCTATGAGGAGCTTCTGGATGTGTTCTGGCGTAACATCGATCCCACAGACCGCTATGGGCAGTTCTACGATCGGGGCCAGCAGTATCAGACAGCGATTTTCTATGCGAATGAGGGCGAGAAAGAGCTTGCCGAGCGTTCGAAGAAGGCCCTGGAGGACTCGGGGAAATTCGATGAGCCCATCGTTACAGACATCCTGCCTGCCGCTAAATTCTATCGGGCCGAAGAATATCATCAGGACTACTACAAGAAGAACCCGGCACGTTATAATAACTACGCTATCGCGTCGGGACGCAAGGGTTTCCTAGCCGAGACATGGAAGGAAAGCGAGTGGGATATGTTTAAAAAGCCCTCGGATCGGAAGCTGAAGAAGAGTCTGAGCGAACTTCAATACCATGTAACCCAGAACAATGGCACGGAGCGGCCTTTCGCTAATGAGTACTGGGACCACCACGAGAAAGGCATTTACGTGGATGTCGTTTCCGGTGAGCCACTGTTCTCTTCAACGGATAAATTCGATTCTGGGACGGGTTGGCCATCCTTCACCAGGCCCATCGATGAGAATTTCCTCGTAAGCAGCACAGACACCTCCCTATTCATGGTACGAACCGAGATTCGAAGCAAGAATGCCGATTCTCATTTGGGCCATGTGTTCAACGATGGACCCGCGGAGGAAGGCGGCCAACGTTATTGTATCAATTCGGCCGCATTGAGATTCGTGCCGCTGGAAAATCTGGAAGCCGAGGGCTATGGGAAGTATCTCGCTCTATTCGAGTGAATTCTAAAGGATGGTGATGCTGTTTCTCTGTACCGGCAATTCATGTCGGAGTCAGATGGCCGAGGGCTTTGCGCGCGTCCTGAAAGGGCTGGAGGACTTCGAGGTGTATTCCGCCGGGCTGGAGAAACAGGAGCTTAACCCCTTGGCCGTGCGGGTTATGGGGGAGCTGGGAATCGATATCACGAATCAACGAAGCAAGACAATCGAAGAGTTACCCGTAAAAGAATTCGATTATGTCATGACCATGTGCGACAATGCCCGCGAAAGCTGTCCTCGGTTTCCCGGGGCCACTAGGCTCCTACACCACAGCTTCCCCGATCCGCCTTATCTCACGCGGAATATGAAAAACGAGAAGGAGAAACTCACGGTGTACCGCCGTGTTCGGGATGAAATCAGGGAATTCATGGAACACAGCCTACCTGTTGATCTATCTACAGGCTCCTTGAAAAAGCGATAGGGACTCATTGTTCGCTAAGGGATTCTAAGTACTTCGTAAAGAACCAGAAAGTGGTGCTTTCGCCCATTTTCACGGCTTCTTCGGCAGGGGTCTGTCCCTTCCTGTTGCGAGCGAAGATGTAGGCGTTCTCCGAAAGGAGAAGCTCGGCCAATTCCCTTTTTCCGGATTCCATCGCGAAAAGGAGAGGCGTATTGCCGGCCAGATCTCGCGCGTCTACGGGGGCACCATGGCTGAGAAGCAATTGTGCCCCTACGGCATCATTCTCTATCAGGGCAGTGAAATGAAGGGGGGTACTTCCAATCTTGTTCTTGATGCTTGGATTAGCGCCGCGCTCCAGAAGCATCGTCGTGATGGCATACTCATCATATGCCGTGAGTGATTCATGCAGGGGAGTATTGCCATTGGAATCCTGGGCGTCAATCGATGCCCCCTTGTCCAGAAGATATGAGGCGATGTCGTTGTGGGCATTGCGGACAGCGACATGCAATGCCGTATTACCGGGCTGGTCTCTCGCGTCGACATCGGCACCGTTTTCCAGGAGATAGACGACCATGGCTTCGTGTCCATTCTCGGCAGCGAAGTGGATCGCCTTCTCATTGAAGCTGAATCCAACCTCCATGTTGCCGCTGCGCAGGGGTTCTACGATATACCTCCATTCCCTCTTCTGAGGCGGTAATGCGCCCCTCTTAATCAACACAGCCGCGCCTTGTATCTTCTGAATGTCTACATCAGGCAGCAAAGCGATATCCAAGGGCCTCAGCCCCGCATTCCCACGGTGATTGACATCGGCACCATTATTGAGCAGCACGGCAATGTGCTCCGGCAGGCCCTTGGCGGCGGCCGCGTGGAGCAGGGTTCCGTGTTCTGTCGCTCCCATATTGTTGATTGTCTCCGGCGTGAGAATCGTCTGCAGCCGTATGGCGGGTTTTTCGAGCGCGAGATCGGCCGGCGAGCGGCCGGCATTGTCCTTGATGCTCAGATCCGCGCCTGCCTTGCTCAGTATCTCTGTTATTTGGAATCGACCGCCTTCTACGGCAAGGAGTAGGGGAGTGTGCCCTCGATTATTCTGGGCGTCGATGAAGGCCCCATGATCAAGAAGCATCTGGACGGCATCATCATTCCCCTTTTCCACCGCGAGATGCAAGGCACTGCGTCCAAGTTCGTCTTTTTCGTCCAGATTGACATTCAAATTCATGAGACGATCGAGGCTGTACATGTCGCCAGCTTCTACGAAATACATGAGGGAGCCGTGATAGTCCAGTGCTTCCGCGTCTTCGGCGTCCGAAGCACCATCCTTTTTTCCCCCGCCCCAGAGCAGTGGCGCGATGGCGAGCATCAATAATAACCCGTAGATGTGCTTCATGAGATTTCGGTCTCCTGATCTTCAAATCGACACATTCGGGACATAGCTTGAGAGTATAAGAGCCGCTGTTTCACTTGCATCCCCAATCCTAGTGAGCCAATAATAAGGAAAAAGAAATTCGTCATATTAGAATTATAGCACGAATTGTCATTTTTGCTGTTTTTTTGCTCAGAATGGCGAAAAAAAGAAGCATGGGGCCCATGTCCCTTTTTTTCATCCAATATGGGGTCGAGGAACCCGCATGATGGGTCGTAGTTGATCGACGAGGGAATTTTCTGATGAATGGAGAACTGACGAGCGGCGAAGCGGGAGAATTCATGAAGTGTCTGGGATTCCCCAGCATCCGAATCCATGGTTCCCGCAATCACTTCGATTTCACCCAGCGGGAGCGGCGCATCCTTGTGATCGGTCCCATGGGCTCCGGGAAAACAGAATTCTCGGCGAGTATCTGGCGGGATGCCAAAGTCGCTCAAAGGAAGTCAGGACTCATTGCTTCCGCCACCACCACCGACGGTGCCGACAGGAGGCGGGTCTTCTTCGTCCGCTCCTCATTGGACGCGGGCAGATTCCCCGAATACCCCGAGGACGCGTTGGCATACCGCGGTGGTTATGAGCGTTGTGGTGATGGCATTGCGAGAATCCATGATTCTTTCGACCTTGAGAAGCTCATCGAGGACAATCGGGGGCACGGCACCTGGATTGTCGATGAGGCGTCCTTTTATGACGAAAGATTGGCCTATGTGAGTGCCCGGGAATCCCAACGCCGGGGGCTGATGTTCGTTTTCCCCACATTGGTGCTCAATTTCCGCCGGGAAATCTTCAATTCCACCGCCCGGCTGCTCCTTGAGAACTCCACCGATGTGATCACTCTGACGGCGTACTGCGAGCACCATGACTGTCTATTCGATTCGCTCTTCACATACCGTTATTACATGGTCAAGCGGCAAGAATGTCCGGCCCTTTATTTCGATCCGCTCATCGTAATCGGGGGTGATCGGGACAAGCATGATCCCCGCGAGCCGAACTACTGCACACGATGCGATCATCATCACTGGCTGCCGGGTAAGGAATACACATATTTCCATCTCAAACCACTGGGAGAATTGGCGGCCCGCGGGGATATCGCGCCTTTGGGCAACGAGCTCAGGCAGCTGAAAGACGATCCCGCGAAGTCCTCTCTACATTCCTCCCTCAGGGAGCAGCACATGAACAGGGAACAGCCCCAGCCGGTCTGCATGAATGCTCTTCTCGTGCCCTGCCTGGCGGAAAAAGCCCTGCTCTATCTGTTTGTTGAGCAGAATCTGGTGAATCAGGATCAACTGCTGCGCCTCAGCAAGGAACTCAATCTGGATTGGGAGTATATGAGCGGCCGGCTCCGGGACAACCGTCGCCTTGTCTCCCTCGCATGATGAAGGGATTAAGGGCCGCGGAAACAGTGATTGCACCAGAAGAGTCTTTACAACTCCGGCGTCTTCATGCTATGAAATCCCCAGCAATGCCCTTGAGGCAAGAGTCCTCAAGGGCAGTTGGTACACACTGCGCAATGAACTCAACCGCTCATCAAACGGTGGCTCATATCGTCGCTGAAGGAGGAGTTGATGAGGGTATTTCTGCTTGTCATCGACAGTCTCGGCATCGGAGCGCTCCCCGATGCGTCCCATTATGGTGATGAGGGATCGCATACCGTAGCCGGCATAGGCCGTGAGGCCGGGCCCATATCCTGGCCGAATCTCAAGGCCATGGGCCTGGGAAATGCCGCGTTACTCACCGGTGAATCGCTCATCGGCTGTCCTGCCATTGATGCGCCCACATCGTTGAATGGTGTGGCGCGTGAGAGGTCGCCGGGCAAAGACACAAGCACCGGACACTGGGAAATGGCGGGAATCGTCCTCGAGAAGGCCTTTCCTGTTTTTCCTGCGGATCCTCCCTCCTTTCCAGAGCGGCTGATAGGGGATTTCATACGGCTCACAGGTGTCCCCGGGATACTGGGGGACAAGGCGGCATCGGGTACGGCAATCATTGAGGAGCTGGGCGAGGAGCATCTGGAAACCGGCAAGCCGATTTGCTACACATCCGCCGATTCCGTTTTTCAGATTGCCGCTCATTCGAGTAAATACCCCATAGCCGAGCTCTACCGATTCTGTGAAATCGCGCGCGAACTCTGTAACGGCTACAACATCGGCCGTGTCATCGCGAGGCCCTTCGACGGCAGGCCAGGCACATTCAGGCGGACATCAGAGCGCCACGACTGGTCCATCGACCTTCCCGGCCCCTGTTTGATGGATTATTTGCGCGAAGGTGGTGTTCAAACGGTGGCGGTTGGGAAGATCGGTTCGATTTTCAATGAGCAGGGTATCGATATCTCCCACCACGACGCCGGCAATGAGGCCTGCCTGAAACGTACGCTGGAGCTTGCCCGAGAGCCCGCCTTAGAGAATCAGTTTGTTTTCGTGAATCTGGTGGATACGGACATGATTTATGGGCATCGAAGAGACCCAAAGGGCTATCATGATGCCGTCGCGGTTATCGATGCCGAATTACCCCGCCTGGAATCCCTGTTGAATCGGGGGGATGTGATACTCATAACCGGCGATCATGGCTGTGATCCTACCTTCCGCGGCAGCGACCATACCCGTGAACATGTGCCCATACTGCTTAGAAGAGTCGGTTTTTCCCCCTTTACCGCCGAAAACAGCCGCGTCGGCATCCGGGAGAGCTTCGCCGATATCTCCGCGTCCATACAGAAACTCTTCGGAATGGAGGCCCGCGGGCCGGGTATGCCATTCGTATGACAATATTTTGCGAAAATTTTTCAAGTTAGATATTGCGGAAGTTACAAGAACGTGAGTATACTGCCTCTTATCAATCTACAAAAGGAGAATTGATTATGAAAAGAGCTATGTTATTCTGTGTGGCGCTTGTTCTAGTGGCCTCGTTTGCCTCTGCCGAAGGCGCCCCGGATTCGCCGGATACTGACATGATGAAAGTCGGCATGGTAACTGACGCCGGTACGATTGATGATAAGTCCTTCAATCAGGGCACTTGGGAAGGTATTCTGAAGGCATCGGATGAGGGCTTGGTGAGCGTGAAGTATCTCAAGCCAACGGGTACGACAGAGGCCGATTACATCAAAGAGATCGGCAACCTGGTTGATGCAGGATATAAGTTCATCGTGACTCCTGGGTTCAAGTTTGAAACGGCGATTTTTTCTGCTCAGGAAAAGTACATGGACACAAAATTCGTGCTGATTGATGGTGTTCCCCACGCAGGCGACTGGACGCCGGCTATTGGTCCTAACACGGTTTCAATCTTCTTTGCGGAGCATGAATCCGGTTTTCTCGCCGGTGTCGCGACAGCACTCCAGTTAAAAACCGGTGAAGCCGGATATATCGGCGGAATGGAGATTCCCCCCGTCCAGAAATTCAATTGGGGCTTTCAGCAGGGTCTGATGTATGCCAATGAGAATCTCGGCACGGATGTCCGAATCAGCGCCGCGAATGTGGTTTATCAGGGCTCCTTCGACAATGTCGCCGCGGGTCAGCAACTGGCGGCCGGTATGTTCGATCAGGGTGTCGATGTCATCTTCTGTGCCGCCGGCGCCGTGGGTATCGGCGCGATCAATGAGGCCAAGGCCCGTGCGAAAAACGGTGAGGAAGTGTGGATTGTGGGTGTCGATGTTGACCAGTACGCGGAAGGTATCTACAGCGGCGATCAATCGATCATTCTCACCTCAGCGATGAAATACATCGATGTGGCCGCCTATGACATGATTATGGCCGAGCTCAATGATGATTTTCCCGGTGGTGAAACGCTTATTTTGAATGCCACCAATAATGGCATCGGTATACCCCCCGAGAATCCCAATCTCGACGCCGCGGTGGAATCCCAAGTTGCCGAGATATTCGAAATGCTTAAATCCGGCGCGGTAATGGTAGATTCCATGCAGGGCAGCCTGATCAAGTAAGTCTTTGTGTTTCCAAGGGGGCATAATGCCCCCTCCTTTATTTTCCACTTGGAGGAGACCGCAGGGTGAATGCCGCGCCTATTATCTCGATGAGGGGAATCCGCAAGGAGTTTCCTGGGATTCTTGCCAACGATGATGTCTCCATCACTTTGAACAAGGGTGAGGTTTTGGCCTTGCTTGGAGAAAATGGTGCCGGCAAGTCCACTCTGATGAGCATACTGTTTGGGCTCTACCACCCCGATAGGGGAAGCATCGTTGTAAAGGGAGAGCAGGTCGATATCAATAATCCCACCCAGGCCATTGCCTTGGGCATAGGGATGGTGCATCAGCATTTCAAATTGGTGCATAATTTCACCATCACCGAGAACATCGTTCTGGGTCTCGAACCACGAAGGGCCTGGGGGATGGATCTTGCCTCCGCGTCAAAGCGGATTAAGGAACTGAGCGAGCACTACGGCCTCAATGTGGATCCGGAGCTCAAGATCGAAGACGTTTCGGTGGGCATGCAGCAGAGAGTGGAAATTCTCAAGATGCTTTACCGGGACGCGGAGGTTCTCATCTTCGACGAACCAACGGCCGTACTGACTCCCCAGGAAATTCAGGATCTGATGCAGATAATGAGAAACCTCATTGAAGAGGGCAAATCCATCATCCTGATCACGCATAAGCTGAAGGAAATCAAGGCCATCGCCGACCGCTGCACGATTATTCGCCGGGGGAAGGTAATAGGGACGGTGGAGGTGGCCGAGACTCCCACCGAAAAAATGGCCGAAATGATGGTGGGCCGCGTTGTCTCCTTCACTGTAGACAAGAAGGAAAAGGAGCCGGGTGCCGGGGTCTTGGAAATTCGCGCTCTCAATGTCATGAACCGTCGTGGGGTGATGGGCGTGAAGGACTTCTCCCTCAGCGTTCACGGCGGTGAGATTGTCGGCTTGGCCGGTGTGGACGGGAATGGTCAAACTGAGCTGGTTGAGGCCCTCACCGGTTTAACCCGGGCGGAGTCCGGGACAATTTCGGTTGATGGCAAGGATGTCACCCATAGAAGCATACGGGAACGCATCGAAAGCGGTGTGGCCCATATCCCTGAGGATAGGCAGAAACGCGGCTTGGTTCTCGACTACACTGTGGAATATAATCTCATCCTCGAAAACTACGGCGAAAGACGGTTTAACAGCTTTGGGTTCCTGAATCGGGATGCCATTCGACAGAATTCCGAAGCCATTATCCGGGATTTCGATGTCAGGGCGGGGCGGGGCAGCGAAACCCTCGCACGCTCTCTCTCCGGAGGGAATCAGCAGAAAGCCATTGTCGGCCGTGAAATCTGCATCAATCCCAATCTCTTGATCGCTGTACAGCCCACTCGCGGCCTGGATGTGGGCTCCATTGAGTATATTCATAAGCGGCTGGTGGAACAAAGGGACTCGGGCAAAGCCGTCTTGCTGGTTTCACTGGAACTCGATGAAATCATGGATCTCTCGGATCGTATCGCCGTTATCAGCCATGGTGAGCTGGTGGGACTTGTAAAAGCCGATACCGTCAACGAGAACGAGATAGGCCTGATGATGGCCGGTGTATCCAAAGGAACCGGATAATGAAAACCATCGCGCTTCGAATACCCCGCCCCCTGTCTGTTGCCGTCATCTCGGTTCTCCTGGGACTGTTGGCCGGAGCGATATTCATGCTTGCCACCGGCAGCAATCCCATAGCGGGCTATGCCTATCTCTTCCAGGGCGGGCTGATGAATGTCGAGCGGATCGGGAACAGCCTGGCCACGGCAACTCCATTGGTTCTCACCGGGCTGTCCGTCGCTTTCGCGTTCAATACCGGCCTGTTCAATATCGGTGCCTCCGGCCAACTTCTGGCAGGCGGCCTGAGCGCCACAATCGTTGGTCTTACGGTGGTGCTTCCCAAGCCGCTCATGCTGCTGCTCATGCTGCTCGCGGCCATCGTGGGAGGTGCCCTCTGGGGTCTGGTTCCCGGCCTGCTCAAAGCTCTGTTCAATGTCCATGAAGTTGTGTCCACCATCATGATGAACTGGCTGGCGTACTGGGTGGTGTATTACACGGTACCGGCCTATTTCAAGGGGAGTTTTCTGGAGACAGAATCACGCAAAATCCCGGACATCGCATCGCTCAGGATTCCCCGGCTCACCGAGATATTCGATGGCTCTTATCTGAATTTGGGAATATTCATAGCGGTTGTATCTGTTCTCATTCTCTGGGTGATTCTGCAGAAAACCGTCCTTGGATATGAGTTAAAGGCGGCAGGCTATAATCGTTTCGCGGCCGAGTATGCCGGCATGAAAGTGAATCGGAATATCGTGTTGTCCATGATAATCGCCGGTGCTCTCGCCGGTATCGGCGGCTTCACCCTCTACGCCGGATATGCTGTCAACATACAGATTGGGGTGCTGCCGAACCAGGGTTTCGATGGTATTGCCGTGGCTCTCCTGGGTTCCAGTGCTCCGCTGGGGGTTTTATTCTCCGCTTTGTTCTTCGGTATATTGCATTCGGGTAAGGGATTCATGAATGCCATGACCGAGATACCGCCGGAGATCGGCGATACCATCATCGCCACCATAATCTACTTTGCCGCTACCAGTATTCTTATAGAACGGTTTTTGGACAGGACGGGGAAGGGCCTCGCGATCCGACGGGCCGAGAATGCCGCGAAGTCTGTGGCCACTGAAAATCCTGACGCGAAGGAGAATGACTGACTATGTGGGAGATTATTGCATTCATCTTTCCTTATGCGATCACTTTCACCATCCCGCTTCTCATCACCTCACTCGGCGGCTTAATCTGTGAGAGATCGGGGGTTGTCAATATCGGACTTGAGGGCCTTATGGTTATTGGATCCTTCGCCAGCGCGCTTTCCATATCCAAGCTCTATCCAGTGATGGGTGTTTCCGCGATTTGGATGGGGCTGCTGATAGCCGCTATCGCCGGTGCCGTTTTCTCCTTGCTACATGCTTTCGCCAGCGTCAGTCTCAATGCGAATCAAGTGATAAGCGGTACGGCAATTAACATGATCGCGGGGGCATTGACGGTGTATTTCGCCAGGTTCATGACCGGAAGCGGCAATATCCAGATTATCAGTGGGCTCAGCAGGTACGATGTGCCGGGACTGTCGAAGATACCGATTATCGGAAGACTGTTTTTCACGCAGACGTATACGACGACATGGCTCGTATTCCTCATCCTGCTGGGAAGCTGGTATCTCATCTACAAGACACCATTTGGTCTTCGGGTGCGTGCCTGTGGTGAGCACCCCCAGGCCGCGGACGCGGCAGGTGTGAATGTGAGATTGATACGGTATATCTGTGTCATGTTTTCCGGTGCCTTTGCCGGTCTTGGCGGGGCGGCCATAATGGTGACGTACTCAGGGGAGTTCAACGGTTCTGTGGCCGGTTTGGGATTTCTCGCTCTGGCGGCGCTGATCTTCGGACAGTGGAGGCCCCTGGGCATTCTGGGTGCCACATTCTTCTTCGGTTTTGCCAGTACATTGGCCAATGTCTCGCAGGTGGTGCCGGCTCTGACCCAGGTCCCAGGACTCATCTTGAAGGCCTTTCCCTATGTCCTCACCCTTTTGGCTCTGGTTTTCTTCTCAAAATCGTCTCAGGCACCGCGGGCGGCCGGTGAGTCTTTCTGAGCGGATACTGGGAGCATCGGCTCAGGATGGGAAAAACAATGACTCTTCCTCTAGGTCACCATCGACTAATTGATATCTCTATGATTCCTTGCGCGCATGTTCCGGTATAAGCTGACAATCGTATCGCTGGGACTCATTCTTCACTTCGCCTTCACTGCGTGTGAGACTGTTCCTGATAGCAACAGTGTTCAAGAGCCCTTCGAGGGTCAGCCTGCTAGCTTCATCGCGCGCCCCCGCTTCGGAAAACCCCTCTTCAGGCCGCTTGGTAGGGTCCTGCTTCACTGGAATGCTATTGACGGGGCAAAGGGATATGAAATCCAGATGTCCGATAGCCAGGAATTCCTTTTCATCGAGAAATCATGGATTGTACGCGGCTTGGAATTGGAGATTCCTCTGGGAAGTGAAGAGGGGCGGTGGTTTCGTATCCGGTCTTTCAAAGCCGATATGCAAAGTGAGTGGAGCGCCGCGTTGAAGGCGACGTTGCCCGATCAATGATGATTGGCCTTGGAGAGCAGTTCTTCGCCTCCTTTCCAGCTCGAAATGAACTTCTCTGGTTCATTATGCTCCTTTTCAATTTCGCGGGAATACTCGCCGCCTATCGTTTCTTTGGACCCATGGGCCTGTATGCCTGGCTGCCTATCGCCGTTATTATCGCCAATATTCAGGTAGCGAAGATTGTCCAGGTATTCGGTTTGAGCGCGTCTCTCGGCAACATCGTTTACGCGACGAGTTTTCTGGCCACCGATATCCTATCGGAGAATCATGGCAGGCGAGATGCCCTCAAAGCCGTGGGATTCGGGTTTCTATCCCTCATCGCATTAACGCTCTTCATGAATCTAGCGCTTCTGTTCACACCATCCCCCGTCGATTTCGCCCATGAGAGTATGCTGCGGCTCTATAATCTACTCCCGCGCATTGCTCTGGCAAGTTTCATCGCCTATGGCGTAAGTCAGCTTCATGATGTTTGGGCCTACGCATTGATGAAACGCCGCCGACCCACTGCGAAGTGGATCTGGCTTCGAAACAATGCGTCGACAATGCTGAGCCAGGCCATCGACTCAGTGATATTCGTTAGCATAGCATTCGCCGGAGTCGTTCCTGCCAGGGAATTCTGGCAAATCGTCCTTACGACTTATGTTCTTAAATGCGCTGTGGCCGCCGCCGATACGCCGTTAATCTACATCGCTGTGCAGTGGAAGCTTCGTGGAAAAATCGATGGGAATTAGAGCCTCGTGTTATTGCTACTCCTGAAAAAGTCCTTTTTTGACGCATGGGACAATCTCGGCGCCGTGGTTCTCGCTAATCTGGCTTATTTCCTCATCCTGTCCGCCGGCCTCTGGCCGATGTTCCGCGTGCTCGAATCGAACAATACGGCAGGATTTATCTTCCCGATAGCTCTGTTTCCGGTCTTATCCATGGCCGGGGGTCTCATCTCGTCGATGATGTCGCGCATAGCCGACTACCGGCAGCCCTCCTGGAATGATCTTCCAGGCATTTTCAGGAAGACCTGGAAATCAGCCTTGGCTATGGGATTGATCTCCGTGGTCTTCTTCGCGGTATCGATATTCGGCATGCTCTATTACATCAGCATGGGAGGTCTGCTGGCTTTCTTCGCGGCATCATCATTGTTCTGGATAAGCCTGGGTGTGTATGGAGTTCTTCTGTGGTTCTTTCCAGTGCGCAATCGCCTATCAGGCGACTTCAAGAGATCACTGAAGAAAAGCGCTTTGATAGCGTTCGACAATCTGCCTCTTACACTCCTTGCCGCCATCATCGTTATTCCACTGCACCTATTCCTCTGGCCTCTTACAGTTTTCGCCCTATTCGGACCCGCCGGCATACTCCTTTACATGGATGACGCGCTGCGTTTGCTGCTAGTAAAATATGACTGGCTTGAGACGCATCAGGGCGCCAAGCGGAAGGATATCCCATGGCATGAGCTTCTGGCCGACGAGCATGCGAGGATCGGGAAACGCACTCTGAAGGGGATGATATTCCCTTGGAAGGAGTAGGAGCATCATGAGTTTCCGCCCTTAGAGGGACTTTTACTCATCCGCTGTCGATCAGATTCAGCTTATATGATAGACTGATGTGGATAATGGTTTTTTGTCAATGTTGATGGAGGACAACGCGGGAGGCTTCTATGGCTGGAAAAAATCTTCTCAATAAGGTCTGGGAGCGACACCTCGTTTCGAGGCTTCCTTCGGGGCAGGATCAGCTATTCATAGGGCTGCATCTGATACATGAGGTTACCTCGCCACAGGCCTTCGGAATGCTTCGTGAGGAAAATTATTCTGTGCGCTATCCTCATCGAACATTCGCGACGGCCGACCACATCGTGCCCACCGATAGAATCAGTCGCCCATTTAACGACCCGCTCGCCGAAGAGATGCTCAGGACATTGGAGAAGAATACAGAGGAATATGGCATCACCTACTTCGGTCCGGAATCCGGCAAACAGGGAGTGGTTCATGTTGTCGGCCCCGAAAAGGGCCTAACCAAACCGGGAATGACCATTGCCTGTGGTGATTCCCATACGGCCACTCATGGCGCGTTCGGCTCCATCGCATGCGGTGTCGGTACCAGCCAGGTAAGGGACATCCTGGCGACTCAAACCATGGCGATATCGAAGCCCAGGGTAAGACGCGTCCTTGTTAAGGGAAGCCTGAAGGGCGCGCTCAGCGCGAAGGATCTGATCCTGGCAATCATAGGGCGCCTGGGCGTGGATGGGGGTCTTGGATATGCCTATGAGTATGCGGGCGAGGCCATCGACGCTCTTAGCATGGAAGAGCGCATGACTCTGTGCAATATGAGCATCGAAGGCGGGGCCAGGGTGGGATATGTCAATCCCGATGAAACCACTTACCAATGGCTGAAAGGAAGGCCCTATGTGAGGGATTTCCAACGCATGAGGGCATTCGCTGGGGAAATGAAATCCGATGACGATGCGCTATTCGATGATGAGGTGCACTTCGATGCCTCCGATCTCAGGCCCATGGTTACCTGGGGGATCAATCCGGGGCAGGTAGTGGCAATCGATGAGAGACTCCCCGAGATTGAATCCCTGCCTCCTGAGGAACAGGAAACGGCCCGGAGGGCCTATGATCATATGGGCTTCGCGCCTGGGCAGATGATGCTGGGAAAGAAGATAGACGTGGTATTCATCGGCTCGTGCACCAACGGCAGACTCGGCGATCTGAGAGAGGCCGCGAAGATTGCCCGGGGCAATAAGGTTGCCGATGGAGTGAAGGCCCTGGTTGTTCCCGGTAGTCAGGAGGTGGCCGCTGCTGCCGAAGCGGAGGGTCTGGACGCTATTCTTTCAGAGGCGGGTTTTGAGTGGCGTCATGCCGGATGTTCGATGTGTTTGGCTATGAATCCTGACAGGCTCGAAGATCGACAGCTCTCAGCGAGTACTTCCAATAGGAATTTCATCGGACGGCAGGGTTCTCCTACGGGCCGCACTGTGTTGATGAGTCCCGCGATGGCTGCTTCAGCGGCCATCGCGGGAC
>Ga0209049_1000069_pt1 | contig 19085 bp, 21 predicted proteins | sample WorMetulBAHAMAS2_FD_187398 | JGI IMG/M metagenome (GOLD analysis project Ga0209049, IMG submission 187398) | Marine gutless worms symbiont microbial communities from Max Planck institute for Marine Microbiology, Germany - Olavius ullae BAHAMAS.2... | ecosystem: Host-associated > Annelida >...
CGCTCACCGCGAGATGCGGCGGGATCGACACCATCATGTGCACATGGTCGCGCGACAGCACCCCCTTGACGATGCCCGCGCCGAGCTCCGCACAGACCTGCCGGATGATCTCGCGGATACGCTCGCGCACCACGCCCTCCAGCACCTTGTAGCGGTATTTCGTGATCCAGACGATATGGTAACGATGGCAGAAAACCGTGCGAGCGCCAGTGTCGTGGACGGCCATGATGATCCCTCCGCCGGAGATGGGCCCCTACCCTGCGGCGGGCTCGTCTCCGGCGGAGGGATCATCATGAGGACATTACGTCCGCGCTGAAGCGGTTTCGTCTCGAAGACGAAGGCTTGAAACCAAAGCGTGGAAAATCAATCAGGTACTGCCGCCGGGCGGAAACGGCCATGCGCCGGCGTTGCGTCTGTGCGCGCTTTGCCCCGTTCGGCGCCTATTCCGCGGCGCGGACGATCTTTTGCGGGGCGGCAGGCTCGGTGTCGGTCCAGACGATCTCGGGCAGCGGCCGGCCGGCCAGGCTGCGGCGCAGGCGGCGGTCGCGCATGTGGCGCGAGCCCGGTCCCCGGCGCAGGCGGTCGACCAGGCCGTGCCATAGCGTCAGAATGCCGCTGCTCAGCGCTCGGGTCAGCCACACGCGCGCCGCCAGCGCCGCCGGGGTCAGCACCGTGGCGATGCACAGCCCGAACACCACCGCGGTGGCCAGCTGCACCCACCACAGCGCCGTCGGCGCCCCCTGGATGATGCCGCCATTGTTGAAATCGAGGCTGAGCGCCAACATCATCGGTGTCAGCCCCGCCACGGTGGTGATCGTGGTCAGCAGTACCGGGCGAATCCGCGCCTCGGCGGTGCGCACGATCGCCTCAAGCCGGTCCATGCGCCGGGCGAACACCTGGTAGGTGTCGATCAGCACGATGTTGTTGTTGACCACGATTCCGGCCGACGCGACGATGCCGGTGCCGGTCATGATGATGGAGAACTTCTGCCCCATCACCAGCATGCCGATCATCACCCCGGCGACCGACATCACCACCGCGCTGACGACGAGCATAGCGTTGTAGAGCGAGTTGAACTGCGCCGGCAGGATCACGAACATCAGCCCCAGCACGCCGACGAAGGCCGTCATCAAGAAGGCCTGGCTCTCGTCCTGCTCCTCGCGGTCGCCGGTGAAGCGAGCCGCGACCGAGGCCGGGAACAGGGCCTTCTCGGTGATCCAGCGCTCGAGAGCGGCGATGGTGGCGACTTCGGAGGTCTCGGCGTCGACATCGGCGCGGATCAGGAAGAACCACTGGCCGTCGCGGCGATGGATCTCGGCCAGCTTCGGCGCCGGCGCGCGGCTGATGAAGTTCGACAGCGGCACCAGGCCCTTGGCGGTAGTGACCTTGAGTTCGTCCAGGGTTGACAGCCGGCGGTCGTCCTTCGGGAACCGGATCCGGATCTCCAGCTCCTCGTCGGCGTCCGGCGGGCGGTAGGTGTCGAACACCGCACCGCGGGTGACCACCTGCACCAGCGGGCTGATGGTGGCGACGTCGGCGCCGAAGCGGCCGGCGTCGGCGCGGTCGACATCGATCTGCTAGGCGATCCCCGGCAGCGGCCGGGTGTCGTCGATATTGACCGGGCCCGCGGTGCCCTCGAACTTCGCCCGGCAGATTTCGGCGGCGCGGTGGAGGTCGGCCCAGCTGTCCGACCGGACCTCGAGTTGCACTGGCTTGCCCTGCTGCGGGCCGTCCTACTGGCGCTTGATCACGGCCAGCACGCCGGGGATTGCTGTGATCCGGCGCTCGACCTCGGCCAGCACCTCGTCGCCGGGGGCGCGGCTGTGCCATGGGGCGAGTTAGATCTGGACCTCGCCGACCGCATCGGGCGGTGCCTCCTGACCCGACTTGTTCTCCAGCCCACCGCCCCCGGAGAAGGCGAACACCGCGGCGATGCCGGGGATCGGCATCACCGCCTGCTCGGTGGCGCGGACCATGCGGTCGCGCTCGGCCAGGCTGAGATTACCGCGGGCGCGGACATAGATGATCGCCCGCTCGGACTCGGCTCGGTCTTGACAAAGAACTCGACCCCGTTGTTGTGGGCCTGGAACACCTGGACGGTGACGAAGATCGCCAGGAAGGCGACGGCGAGGGCGAAAAACGGGTTCACCGGGCTCATGACCATCGAGCGGATCACGCTGCCGAAGGCGCTCCGGCGGTAGGGACGGGGCGGTTGCGGGGCGGGGTCCTGCGCGCCGGTGAGCCGCATCCGGGCGCGGCCGACCAGCCGGGCCAGCCGCCCGGCGACCCCGCCGATGGTGGGCAGGTAGATCAGCGCCACCATCAGTGAGGCGCTAAGCACGAAGATCAGGGTAACCGGCAGCTGACCCATGAACTCGCCCGGCATTCCGGGCCAGAACAGCATCGGCAGGAAGGCGCAGAGAGTGGTCGCCGTCGACGAGGCGATCAGCCAGAACATCCGCCGTGCCGCCTCGGCATAGGCGGTCATCGGGCCGACCCCCTAGGCGACCCGCTTGTCGGCATACTCCACCACCACGATGGCGCCGTCGACCAGCATGCCAACGGCCAGGATCAGCCCGAACATGGTCATGTTGTTGATGCTCAGCCCGAGCCCGGCCATCAGCGCGAAGGTGAGCAGGAAGGAGCAGGGGATGGCGATCCCGACCAGCAGCGCGGAGCGGAAGCCGAGCATCGCCAGCACCACGATGAAGACCAGGATCACCGCGGTCAGCACGCTCGATTCGAGCTGGCTGACCATGTAGGTGACGCGCGAGGACTCGTCCATCGAGAAGTCGACATTGACGGCCTGGCGCAGCGGCTCGGGCCAGTCGCGCACCGCCGTTGCGACGGTGGCGCGGACCGCCTCGACGGTCTCGATGATGTTCTCGCCCAGCCGCTTGGTGACCTGGAGCGAGATCGTTTTCTTGCCGTTGAAGCGGGCCCGGCCCGTGGCGTCCTCGAAGGTGCGGCGGATCTCGGTGACATCACCGAGGCGCACCACCCGATCGCCATTCACCTTGACCGGGAGGTTGCGGACGTCCTCCAGGGTCTCGAACGAGCCCGGCACCGTGATCGAGAAGGCAGCGGTGGCGCTCTCCAGCGAGCCGGCGGCGATGAGCTGGTTGTTGCAGTTGAACACCGCCAACAGCTCCTCGGCGGTGACATTGTAGAATTCGGCTTTCAGCGGATCGATCAGCACCTCAACCATTTCGTCACGGTGGCCTGTGAGCTCCGCCTCCAGCACCGTCGGCAGGCTCTCGATCTCGCGTTGAAGGTCCTTCGACAGGGTCAGCAGGGTGCGCTCGGGCACCTCGCCCGAGAGCGAGACCACCAGGACCGGGAACTGGGAGAGGTTGATCTCCTTAATCGTCGGCTCCTCGGCGTCGTCGGGGAACTCGGCCTTGGCCTGGTCGACCCGGTCGCGCACGTCGGCCAGGGTTGCCTGCTTGTCCCAACCGAAATGGAACTCCAGCAGCAAGCTGGCATGGTTCTCCGAGGCGATGCCGGTCATCTCCTTCAGCCCGTCGAGGCCGCGCAGCTCGGTCTCCAGCGGCTTGACCAGCAGGCGCTCGGAGTCGCGGGCGGAGACGCCAGGCAGCGGCACCGAGACGTAGAACACCGGCACGTCGATGTTCGGCGTGCCTTCCTTGGGCAGCGACAGATACGAGACCAGGCCGGCGGCAATCGAGATCAGCACGAAGGCGAGCACCATTCGGCTGCGTTGAGCGGCCCAGTCGACGATGCCGGTCATTGGCTCGTCGCCGCGTTGGTCGCCTGGCCGAACGGGGCGGCCAGGACGCCGCCGCCGTCGCGGATGAACTCCTGGCCGACGAAGATCACGCTGGCGCGCCCCGGCGGGCCGGTGACCCACACCTCGTCGATCTCGTCGCGGACGATGTGAACCGGGACGAAGCGGGCCTGCCCATTGACGGCAAGGCGCACCCCCAACCGACCGTCGTCGTCGAGGGTCAGCGCCGTTTGCGGTTGGCGGTGCGCCTCCTCGGCTGGCAGGTCGATGCGCAGCTCGGCGGTCATGCCGTCGCGGATGCTGCCGTCCTGATTGGGCAGGGTGACCTCAACCTGGAAGGTTCGGGTCGCCGGGTCGGACACCCGGCTGATGAACGAGATCTTGCCGGGGATGGTGCGGCCATTGATCAGCCGGGCAGTTGCTTGTTGCCCGAGCTCGATCCGGTCGACTTCCTGCTCGGAGACGAAGCCCGAGACCTTCACCTCGCTGAGATCGATCACCGTGGCGCAGGTGTCGCCGGGGGCGAGGAGGGTGCCAATTTCGGCGGTGTCGGTCTCGAGCACGCCCGAGAAGGGGGCGCGGATGATCAGCCGGAAGATGTCGGTTCGGACCAGGTTCACCGCCGCCTGCGCAGCCTCGAGCTGCGCCTCGCTGGCGATGCGGGTGGTCTCGGCGGCAAAACCCTTTTCGCTCAGCCTGGTGGCCGCCGTCGCCTCGATCCTGGCTTCCGCAAGGCGCGCCTCGGCCTCAAGCAGCTGAGCCGGGCGGGCCCCCGGGTTGAGGCGGCAGAGAATGTCGCCTTCCGCCACCGTGGCGCCCTTGTGCAGCTGCTGCGAGACCACCGTGCCCGGCGGTCTCGGCCGGGACCGAGACATTGCGGATCGCATCGGTGCGGCCGCGCAGCAGCAGCTGGTCGACGATATGCTGCGCCTGGCTGTCCAGCACCATGACCGGAACCGGAGCGTTTCCGGCGGTTTCGGACTTGGTGATGGCATCCCCGGCGCTGGTGACCGGGGCAACCTGCTCCGCCGGTCCGCGCACGGCGAACCAGTAGTAGAGCCCGCCGACGAGCAGCAGCGCGAGGAACAGGGATGTCAGGCGCATCAGGGTCTCTCCGGTCGGCTGCCTTCCGGGATATGGGCGGTCGCGCGGCCAATCTCGTTTCGGTGATTCCGGTTGCTGGGCAACATAGGCGGCTTCAACTTGATGGAAAAGGAGGGGTGCCACTGCGCATGGCCGGTTTGCCCTCGGACAATCGCCGCTTTGTCGCCGGGAGGCGCGGCTCTATGCTGGCCGCGGGAGTTGGAGGACGGCTTGATGCTGCGCGTGCGCGGCTTGACGACCAAGGCGGGCGGCCCCGCCGATCTCGACCTTGTCGACGGCGAGATCGTTGCCCTGCTTGGGCCGCCGGGCGCCGGTAAGTCCCTGATTCTCAGGGTAATTGCCGACCTCGACCCGGCCAATGGCAAAGTCATCCTCGACGGAACCGAGCGCGCGCGTATCCGGGCGCCGGAATGGCGCCGGCGGGTGGCGCTGGTGCCGGCCGAGTCGGGCTGGTGGGCCGACCGGGTGCGTGAGCATTTCACGGGCGGTGCCGATGCCGGGTCGATTGAGGCGCTGGGGCTGGATGCGGCAGCTCTCGACTGGGAGGTACGCCGGCTCTCCACCGGCGAGCGGCACCGGCTTGCCATCGCCCGGGCGCTGGCGCTGCAGCCGCAGGTCTGGCTGCTCGACGAGCCGACGGGCGCGCTCGATGTCGAGGCGTCGACGCGGGTCGAGCGGCTGCTGGAGGCGGAACGAGACCGAGGCGCGGCGATCCTGCTGGTGACCCACGACCCGGCGCAGGCGCGCCGGCTGGCGGACCGGACTCTGACGGTTGCGCTCGGCCGCCTGACGGAGTTGGTGGGATGAGCGGCTACATTGCGCTCAGCTACTGTGACGTGACCCTGGCGGCGGTGTTCCTGATCCTCAACGCCGGGCTGTCGCTATGGCTGCAGCTGGGGCTGGCGCAGCAGATGCTGATCGCCGGCGCTCGGATGGTGGTGCAGCTCCTGGCCATCGGGCTGGTTCTGAAGGCGGTGTTCGCGGCCGGCTCGCCGCTGGTCACGCTGGCATTGGCGCTGGTGATGGTGGCCTTCGCCGGGCGCGAGATCTGGGCGCGTCAGGAGCGCCGTCTCAGCGGCGCCTGGGGGCCTGGCCTCGGCGCGGTGGCGATGACCGTGGCCGGGAGCCTGGTGATCATCTTCGCGCTGACTCAGCAGATCGGCGCCGAGCCGTGGTGGTCGCCACGCTACGCGCTGCCGCTGTTCGGCATGATCCTCGGCAACACCATGACCGGGGTCAGCCTGGGGCTGGATACCCTGTCATCCAGCCTGTGGCGCGATAACCGGGCGGTGGAGGCGCGGCTGCTCTTGGGCGCAACCCGCTGGGAGGCGGTCCGGCCCTTCGCCCGGCGGGCGATGCGCAGCGGCATGACGCCGATCCTGAATTCCATGGCGGCGAGCGGGGTGATTTCGCTGCCGGGGATGATGACCGGGCAAATCCTCTCCGGCGTCGACCCGACCGAGGCGATGAAATACCAACTCCTGATCATCTTCCTGATCGCCGGGGCGACCGGGCTGGGGGTAGTGCTCTCGATCGCCGGCGGCGTCTGGCGGCTGACCGACGAACGCCACCGGTTGCGGCTGGACCGGTTGGGCGGCATTGACGGCGGTTGAGGCGGGTCAGGTGCTTGTCATCGTGCGCCGTACCGCGTCCTTCCAGCCGGCGTATTTCCGCGCCCTGACCGCGTCGTCCATCGCCGGCTCGAACCGGCAGCCGAGCTCCCAGCTAAGGGCGAATTCCTCGGCACCGGGGTAGACGCCGACCCGCATGCCGGCGAGCCAGGCGGCGCCGAGCACCGTGGTCTCCAGCACCTTGGGCCGGTCGACGGCCGTGTCGATGATGTCAGCGAGGAACTGCATCGCCCAATCCGAGGCGGTCATGCCGCCGTCGACCCTGAGAAAGGTCCCCGAGCCTCCGATTTCGCCGCCCTGCCAGTCCCGGCGCATGGCTTCCATGAGGTCGCGGGTCTGGTAGCCGACGCTCTCCAGCGCCGCCCGGGCAAGCTCGGCCGGGCTGGTGTTGCGGGTCAGCCCGAAGATGGCGCCGCGGCAGTTCGGGTCCCAGTGGGGCGCGCCGAGGCCGACGAAGGCGGGGACGAGGTAGACGGCCTGCGCCGCGTCGGCTCGCTCCGTCAGAGGCTGGGTTTCGGCCGCGTTGGCGATGATCTTCAACCCATCGCGCAGCCACTGTACCACCGCGCCGGCGATGAAGATCGAGGCTTCCAGCGCGTAGGTCGGCTTGCCGTCGAGCTGGTAGGCGACCGTGGTCAGCAGTCGGTTCTGCGAGGCAACCGGGACATCGCCGGTGTTCAGCAGCGCGAAGCAGCCGGTGCCGTAAGTCGATTTCATCATGCCGGGGCGGAAGCAGGCCTGGCCCAGCGTCGCCGCCTGCTGGTCGCCTGCGACGCCGAGGACCGGGATCTCGCGCCCGAACAGGCCGGCCTCGGTGACGCCGAAATCGGCGGCGCAGTCCTTGATCTGAGGAAGCATTGCCATCGGCACGCCGAGGAGCCAGCAAAGGTCGGCGTCCCAGCCGTTCTGGTGGATGTTGTAGAGCAGGGTGCGCGAGGCATTGGAGGCGTCGGTGGCATGGACGGCTCCCCCGGTGAGGCGCCAGATCAACCAGCTGTCGACGGTGCCGAAGGCGAGCTCGCCGCGCTCGGCTGCGGCCCGGGCGCCGTCGACATTGTCAAGGATCCAGCCGATCTTGGTACCGGAGAAGTAGGGATCGATGATCAGCCCCGAGGTGGCCGTGACTTGGGGCTCGGCGCCGTCCTCCTTGAGCCGGGCGCAAAACGGCGCGGTGCGCCGGTCCTGCCAGACGATCGCGTTGTGGACCGGCTTGCCGGTGGCCTTGTCCCAGACCACGGTGGTCTCGCGCTGGTTGGTGAGGCCGATGGCGGCGATCTGTTCGGGGCCGATCCCGGCCTTGGCGATCGCCTCGCGGCAGGTGGCGACGGTGGTGCGCCAGAGATCCTCGGGGTCGTGCTCGACCCAGCCGGAATCAGGGTAGAGCTGGGCAAATTCCTCCTGACCGACGGCGACGACGGCGTGGCTCTGGTCGAACACGATAGCCCGGCTGGATGTGGTGCCCTGGTCGATGGCGAGGACGAAATGCGGCATGCTGCCCCCCTGCGTGGAATTGAGACCTAACGAATATCGCATGGATGCGCCGGGAGCCATGGCCCCCGGCGCAGAGTCTTCAGGCCGGTCTTACTGCCAGTGCTTGATCAGCTCGTCATAGGCGATGGTCTCGCCCGGCGGCTTCTCGTTCTCAAGCTTGGCCTTCGGGCCGTCGGGCCTGCCGAGCCACTCGGAGGGATCCTTCTCCTTGTTCAGCCGCGGGCCACAGCCGCCATAGACGTTGGCCGCCTCGTCCGCCGCCTGCATGCGGGCCATGATGGTGTCCATCTCGCCAGCGAGACGATCCATGGCCTCCTGCGGGGTGAAGGCGCCCGAGTTCACGTCGCCGATCTGCTGCCACCAGAGCTGGGCCAGCTTTGGATAGTCCGGCACGTTGATGCCGGTCGGCGACCAGCGCACCCGGTCGGGCGAGCGGTAGAACTCGATCAGACCGCCCAGCTTCGGCGCCCGGTCGGTGAAGCTCTGGTGCCGCACCGAGGAGTCGCGGATGAAAGTCAGGCCGACATGGCTTTTCTTCACGTCGACGGTTTTCGACACCACGAACTGGGCATAGAGCCAGGCCGCCTTGGCGCGATCCGGCGGCGTCGAGGTCAGGAACGTCCAGGAACCGGCGTCCTGATAGCCGACCTTCTGGCCTTCCTGCCAGTAGGGGCCATGCGGGCTCGGCGCCATTCGCCAGAGCGGGTTGCCCGCATCGTCGACGGTGTTGTTGCCCTCGGACTTCGGCGCCACCATCGAGGCGGTGAAGGCGGTGTACCAGAAGATCTGCTGGGCCACGTTGCCCTGGCTCAACGCCGGCAGCGACTGGTAGAAGTCGTAGCTGGCCGCGCCCGGAGGGGCGTAAGCGCGCAGCCACTCGTCCCACTTGCGGATCGCATAGACGGAAGCCGGACCGTTGGCCTCGCCACCGCGCGACACGCTAGCACCGGCCGGGTTGCACGAGCCCGCCTCCATGCGGATGCCCCACTCGTCGATCGGCACACCGTTCGGCTCGCCCTGGGTGCCGGCGCCGGCCATCGCCAGCCAGGCATCGGTCATGCGCCAGCCGAGGTCGGGCGCGCGCTTGCCGTAGTCCATGTGGCCATAGACCCGGACGTCGTCGATCTCCTTGACATGGACCGAGAAGAACTCGGCGATGTCCTCATAGGCCGACCAGTTGATCGGCACGCCGAGGTCGTAGCCGTACCGCTCCTTGAACTGCTTCTGCAGATCCTCGCGGTCGAACCAGTCCTTGCGGAACCAGTAGAGGTTGGCAAACTGCTGGTCGGGAAGCTGGTAGAGCTTGCCGTCCGGACCGGTGGTGAACGACTTGCCCATGAAGTCGTCGACGTCGAGACTCGGGTTGGTCACATCCTTCCAGTCGCCCGCCATCACGTCGGAGAGATTGTAGGCGAGCTGCAGCCGCGAGTGGGTGCCGATCAGGTCCGAGTCGTTGATGTAGCCGTCGTAAAGGTTGCGCTTGGTCTGCATCTGGGTCTGGACCGCCTGCACGACCTCGCCCTCGCCGAGGAGCTGGTGGTTCACCTTGATGCCGGTGATCTCCTCGAATGCCTTGGTAAGCACTTCCGACTCGTAGGTGTGGGTCGGGATGGTCTCGGACAGGACGTTGATCTCCATGCCCTTGTACGGCTCGGCGGCCCTGATGAACCATTTCATCTCGGCCATCTGCTGCGCCTTGGCGAAGACCGAGGGCTGGAATTCCTCGTTGACCCATTTTCTCGCCGCGGCTTTGTCGGCGAAGGCCGATCCGGCCCCGCAGACCAAGCCGAGCAAGGCGGCTGATGCCAGTAGCTTCTTCATGTCTCTCCTCCCGTGAGGTTCCAATTTACCCGGAGACCGGGCCCGAAATGCTCCACCTTGGAGGCATCCTCCTCAGCGGCAGTTTTCGTCATCGCCCTTCGGCTAGTCCGGTGCCTGAGCACCCGGAGCGAAGACGAATTCCATGTGCGGTTCGCTACACCCAGCGGAACACCGCCAATGCGTAGATCACCGCGATGATCGTTGCCCCCCAGAGCGGCGCACAACCGGCAAGCGCGAGCCAGGCCAGGTGGATGTAGGCGCTGCCGAGGAGCGAGATGAACAGCCGGTCGCCGCGGGTGGTGTCGAGCCCCAGCACGCCATGCCGTGGAGCGCCGCCAGGTCGGGCGATCTCCCAGATCGTCATGCCGACTAGCATCAGTGCGATGACGCCGAAGAAGGTGGCCGTCTGCCAGGTCCATGCCATCCATTGCATCATAATCAAACCCTCCCCATGGCAAAGCCCTTAGCGATGTAGTTCCGGACGAAGTACATCACGATCACGCCCGGGATGATGGTCAGTACGCCGGCGGCGGCGAGCAAGCCGAGCTCGTAGCCGGAGCTGCTGGCGGTCTTGGTCATCACCGCGGCGATCGGCTTCGCCTCGACCGCGGTCAGGGTCTTGGCCAGCAAGAGCTCGACCCAAGAGAACATGAAGCAGAAGAAGGCGGTGACGCCGATGCCGCTGCCGATCAGCGGCATGAAGATCTTCACGAAGAAGCGCGGGAACGAGTAGCCGTCGATATAGGCGGTCTCGTCGATCTCCTTCGGCACGCCGGAGATGAAGCCCTCGAGGATCCAAACCGCCAGCGGGATGTTGAACAGGCAGTGCGCCAGCGCCACCGCGAGATGGGTGTCGAAGAGCTGCATCGCCGAGTAGAGCTCGAGGAACGGCAGCGCGAACACGGCCGGCGGCGCCATCCGGTTGGTCAGCAGCCAGAAGAACAGATGCTTGTCGCCGAGGAACCGGTAGCGCGAGAAGGCATAAGCCGCGGGCAGCGCCACCGAGACCGAGATCACCGTGTTGATAAGCACATACGTGATCGAGTTGATGTAGCCCGAATACCAAGTCGGATCGGTCAGGATCTTGACGTAGTTCTCGGCGGTGAAGTTGGCCGGGAACCAGGAGAACCCGGCCAGGATCTCGTTCGTCGTCTTGAACGACATGTTCAACAGCCAGTAGATCGGCAGCATCAGGGAGACGATGTAAAGGGTCGGCACCAGCCAGCGATAGCGGGTCATCGGCTCTTTCTCCGCATGGTGATGGTGTAGAACAGCCACGAGGCGAGCAGGATCATCAGGAAGTAGACGATGCTGACTGCCGCCGCGTTGCCGAGGTCCTGCTCGCCGAGCGCCGTCTTCACCAGGTCGATCGACAGCAAGGTGGTGGTGTTGCCGGGGCCGCCCCCGGTCAGGACGAAGGGCTCGGTGTAGATCATGAAGCTGTCCATGAAGCGCAGAAGCACGGCGATGGTCAGCACATGGCCCATCTTCGGCAGCTGGATGTACCAGAATACCGCCCCTCGTGAGGCGCCGTCGATCTGCGCCGCCCGATAGTAGTTCTCGTCGATCGACTGCAGCCCGGCATAGGCCAGCAGCACCACCAGCGAGGTCCAGTGCCAGACATCCATCATGATCACCGTGAACCAGGCCGCAGCCGGATCCTGGGTGAAGTCGAACGGGATACCGAGCCAGTTGAGCCCGTAGCCGAGCAGGCCGATATCCGGCAACGCATAGATGTTCCACATCGCGCCGACCACGTTCCAGGGGATCAACAGCGGCAGCGACATCAGCACCAGACAGACGGAAGCCCAGAAGCCACAGCGCGGCATCGCCAGGGCGATGGCGACCCCGAGCGGCAGCTCGATCGCCAGGATGGTTCCGGTGAAGATCAGCTGCCGGATCAGCGAGTTGTGGAACCGCTCGGAATGCAGCACGTCGCTGAACCAGCGCGGGCCGACGAAGGAGTAGGTGCCGTAGAACACCTCCTGCACGGAATAGTTGACGACGGTCATCAACGGCACGATGGCGTTCATCGCCACCAGCGCCAGGACCGGAAGCACCATGAACCAGGCACGTTGGTTCGGGGTCTTTTCCATCAATGCGCTCGCCCTACAGCGCCCAACTTGCGCTGATCGCTGTCGACGATCCAGCCGTTGGCATAGACATGCGCCGCCCGGGCGTCGAACTGCATATGCGTCACGTCGCCTCCGATCTCGGCATCCTCGGCAACGATGGCGTTCACCGCGGTTCCCTCGAACTCGGCGCGGACCACCTTGTGGCTGCCGACATCCTCGACCCGGCGGATGGTGACAGGCAGGCCTTCTCCGGTGCTGCTCAGGCGGGAGAATTCCGGCCGTATGCCGAGTTCCGCGTCGCGGCTCTCGACCATGCTGAACGATCGTCCTAGCGGGATCTCGTAGCCGCTGACGAAGGCGCTGGTGCCCTCGATCCGCGCCGGCAGAACGTTCATTCCGGGAGAGCCGATGAAATAGCCGACGAAGGTGTGGGTCGGCCGCTCGAACAGCTCCTGCGGCGAACCGAGCTGGACGACCTCGCCATCGAGTATCACCACCACTTTGTCGGCGAAGCTCAGCGCCTCGGTCTGGTCATGGGTGACGTAGATCATGGTATGGCCGAACTCGCGATGCAGCTCCTTCAACTGGGTGCGCAGTTCCCACTTCATCTGCGGATCGATCACGGTCAGCGGCTCGTCGAACAGGATCGCCGAGACGTCCTCGCGCACCATGCCGCGACCGAGCGAGATCTTCTGCTTGGCGTCGGCGGTCATGCCCCGGGCCTTGCGGTCGAGCACGCCTTCCATGTAGATCATCGTTGCGATCTCGCGCACCCGCCTGTCGACATAGGCCGCGTCGGCGCGCTTGTTGCGCAGCGGGAAGGCCAGGTTGTCGTAGACGGACATGGTGTCGTAGACGACCGGAAACTGGAACACCTGGGCGATGTTGCGCTCGGCGGTGGGCAGTTCGGTCACGTCGCGCTCGCCGAACAGGATCCGGCCCTGGCTCGGCACCAGAAGCCCGGAAATGATGTTCAGCAGCGTGGTCTTGCCGCAGCCGGAAGGGCCGAGCAGGGCATAGGCCTCGCCGTCTTCCCACTCGTGGTTGATCGACGGCTTGAGCTGGAAATCCGTGCGCTCCTTCGGGTTCGGGAAGTAGGAGTGGGCCAGGTTCTGAAGGGTGATCTTTGCCATCTTGCCGTCCTCAAGCCGCCCGACCAAACCGGCCGGCCTCGACCAGCCGCTCGTTCTCGTCGAAGACGTAGACATGGCGCGCGTCGGCATAGATCTCGGCTACATCGCCGCCGGCGGCATCGTAGACGCCGTGCACCAGAGCCACCCAGCGCTGGCCGACATGGTCGAGATGGACGAAGCTCTCGGATCCGGTGATCTCGGTGCCGGTGATCGCGGCATGGAAGGTCAGCACGTCGCCGGACACTTCAGTGCGCTTCACATGTAGGTGGTTGGGCCGGAACCCAGCGAGGTACCTGCCGTCCGGCAGGTCAACCAGGGCGCCTGAGGCAGGGGTGTTCTGCTTCTCGCCGAAATCCAACTTGCTGCCCGCCTTGGTGATGCGCAGGAAATTCATCGGCGGGTCCGAGAACACTCGTGCCGTGGTCGCGTCGACCGGGTGGCGGTAGACATCGGGGGTGCGGCCAAACTGGGTGATCCGCCCCTCCCACAGGCAGGCGGTGTTGCCGCCGAGCAGCAGCGCCTCGTGCGGCTCGGTGGTGGCGTAGACGAAGATCGCACCCGACTCCTCGAAGATCTTCGGGATCTCGGCGCGCAACTCCTCGCGCAGCTTATAGTCGAGGTTGGCCAGCGGCTCGTCGAGAAGCGCCAGCCCGGCCTCCTTGACCAAGGCACGAGCGAGGGCACAGCGCTGCTGCTGGCCGCCCGAAAGCTCCAGCGGCTTGCGCCCCAGCTGACGCTCGTTGAGCTTCATCAGCTCGGCGGCGGCCCGCACCTTGCGGTCGAGCTTGTCTCGCGGGACACCCTTCAGCCTCAGCGGAGAGGCGATGTTCTCGTAGACCGTCATGCCCGGGTAGTTGATGAACTGCTGGTAGACCATGGCGACGTCGCGGTTGCGCACCGCGATGCCGGTCACATCGGCGCCGTTCCACAGCACCCGCCCGCCGGTGGGCCGGTCAAGCCCGGCCATCAGCCGCATCAGCGAGGTTTTGCCCGACGACGTCGGCCCCAGGAGCACGTTCATCGTGCCCTTCTCCAGGGTCAGCGAGGTCGGGTAGATCTGCGTCTCCGCTCCGGCTGTCTTGGACACGTTGTCCAGCATCAGTGTCATCGGCTAATTCCTCCCCATCGCGCTCATTCCGCCACCGCAGCGTCCGCAGTCGCGGCGTGGTCGCGCATCCATTGGTCCAGGCGAGCCGCCTCCTCTGCGCTCAGCCGCAGCCCCAGCTTGCTGCGTCGCCACAGCACGTCCTCGGCGGTGCGGGCCCATTCCTTTTCCATCAGCCAGCGGACCTCGACCTCAGTCAAGTTGAAGCCGAAGTGCGCACCGAGATCGTCGGCGCTCCGGGCATCGCCCAGCATCTGTTCTGCCTCGGTGCCATAAAGCCGCACCAGCCTGGGCGCCCAATCCTCATCCAGGAAGGGATAACGGGCGCGCAGGCTGGTGCGCAGGTCGTCGACACCGTCGACAGGGAAATCGCCGCCGGGCAACGGCACGCCGGCGGTCCATTCACCGCCCATGCCGGGGAGGAACGGCGCCAGCTTCGCCAGCGCCGCCTCGGAAAGCCGCCGGTAGGTGGTGATTTTGCCACCGAAGATATTCAGGACCGGCGCATTGCCGGAGCCGTTCTCGACCTTCAGAACATAGTCGCGCGTCGTCTCTGTCGCCGACTTGGCGCCGTCGTCATAGAGCGGCCGCACGCCGGAGTAGCTCCAGACGATGCTCACGACCGTGACCGGTTGCTTGAAGTACTCCGTTGCGGCCTTGCAGAGATAGGCGGCTTCCTCGGGGGTACAGACCGCGTCGCCCGGATCGTCCTTGTGCTCGCAATCGGTGGTTCCAATCAGGGTGAAGTCGTCCTCGTAGGGGATGGTGAACACGATCCGCCCGTCGGACTGCTGGAAGATATAGGCGCGGTCGTGGTCGTAGAGCCTTGGGACCACGATGTGGCTGCCGCGCACCAGGCGGATCCGGTCCGGCGTCTCCAGCCGCTCGACCTGACGGATCACCCGGCCGACCCAGGGGCCGCCGGCGTTGACCAGCGCCCGGGCCCGAACCTCGCGCCGCTCGCCGGTGTCGGTGTTCTCGACTGTGATGCGCCAATGGTCGCCCGCGCGCTCGGCGGCGATGCACTTGGTGCGCACCGTAATCTCGGCTCCGCGTGCGGCCGCGTCGCGGGCGTTCAGCACCACGAGGCGCGAGTCCTGCACCCAGCAGTCGGAATACTCGAACCCCTTGCCGAACCCTTCGCGCAATGGCTCGCCGAGGGGGTCGCGGGTCAGGTCGATGGTGCGGGTCCCGGGGAGGATCTTGCGGCCGCCGAGATGGTCGTAGATGAACAGGCCAAGTCGCAGGAACCACGCCGGCCGCAGCCCCTTGTGGTGCGGTAACACGAAACGCAGCGGCCAGGAGATGTGCGGCATGGCGCTGAGCAGTACCTCGCGCTCGATCAGCGCCTCGCGCACCAGCCGGAACTCGTAGTATTCGAGGTAGCGCAGCCCGCCGTGGAACAGCTTGGTCGAGGCCGAGGAGGTGCCCTGTGCCAGGTTGCCCATCTCGCAGAGAAACACCTTGAGGCCCCGTCCCGCGGCATCGCGGGCGATGCCGCAGCCGTTCACGCCGCCGCCAATGATGGCCAGGTCGATGGGGATCGAGTCGGTCATGCCGGGTTCCCGGATCGGTCATTTCCGACCTCACGCTGTTCATTTTTTTGCTTATTTTTCGTGTCTGAGTCAATGCGAAATTCGTTTGACACAGATTGGTGCGCAACCCCTTCTAAAGGCGGGAGACCCCCGGAATGGTGCCCGAAAGCGGTGGCAACCGGCGCAATTCGCCCCGATCCAAATCCCGACACGGGTTCTTCCCCTCCACGGGTCGGTTTCGCGCGGGCCCGCCGGGACGTCCGTGGCAGGCGCAGGGCGGGGCTTGATTTGCGAATGGGTGCGCGATTATGATCGATTTTGTTTGATTGGCTCGGACAATGCAGGAGGTTCACCGAGTGGCGCTGCTGATACGGCACAAGGAGATCATGGAAATCGCCCGCCAGGCAGGGCGGGTTCTGGTCGAGGAGCTTGCCGAGCAGTTCGACGTGACCCCGCAGACGATCCGCCGCGACCTTACCGAACTCTGCGATCGCGGGCTGCTGACTCGGGTTCACGGCGGGGCGATGCTGAAATCCGGCTTCGCCAATCTCGGCTACGAAGCGCGCCAGGGCATGCTGGCCGAGGAGAAGGAGCGGATCGGCCGGCTCTGCGCCGAGGCGATTCCCGACAACGCCTCGATGTTCATCAACATCGGCACCACCACCGAAGCGGTCGCCCGCGCGCTGCTCAACCACCGCAACATGCTGGTGATCACCAACAACATCAACATCGCCAACACGCTCTCGGCCAACCCGCAATGCGAGATCATCGTCGCCGGGGGCATGCTGCGGCGCTCGGACGGCGGGCTGATCGGCGAGTCGACGGTCGGGTTCATCGAGCAGTTCAAGGTCGACTACGCGCTAATCGGCGCCTCGGCGATCGATGTCGACGGGACGCTGCTGGATTTCGACTACCTCGAGGTGCAGGCCGCCCGGGCGATCATCGCCAACGCGCGCAAGACCTACCTGGTGGCCGACAGCTCCAAGATCGAGCGCACTGCGCCGGTGCGGATCGCCGGCATGGACCGGATCGCGGCGTACTTCACCGATTTGCTCACCTCGGACCCGCTGCGTCAGGTCTGCGTCCGCCACGGGGTCGAGGTTCATACACTCGACCGGGGGGAGGCGGCGCCGGCGGAGGGCGATGAATCCGGCGAAAGGTGAGCCACACGGACGGGCCTGCGGTGCCGAGTGGGGTCGACGCGATTGCATGGGCTGGTATTGATCGACAGGCCGACCGAGTCTCGCCGAGAGGGAAAGGGAATGTCCGCAATCGGGCTGACAGCGACCGATCTGCTGGATGCCCTCTGGCAGACGCTGGGACCTACCGCCGTCCTCGTCGGCGACGACCTGCCGGAACGTAACCGCACCGACTGGAGCTTCCTGCCGCCGACCGCGCCGCTGGCGGTGATCCGACCGGAGAGCGCCGAGGAGGTCGCCGCTGCCCTGCGCCTCTGCCACACCAGGCGGGCGTTCCGGTCACGCCGCAGGGCGGGCTGACCGGGCTCTGCGGCGGGGCGCGGCCGCTGGATGGCGGCATCGCGCTGTTGCAGGAGCGGATCACCGGGGTGGAGGAGATCGACCCTAACGGCATGACCATGACGGTATGCGCCGGGACGCCGCTGGAGGCGATCCAGCAGGCGGCGGATGAAGCGGGGCTGTTCTTCTCGCTCGATCTCGGCGCGCGCGGCTCCTGCGCCATCGGCGGCAACCTCTCGACCAATGCCAGCGGCAACCGGGTGATCCGCTACGGCATGGCCCGCGACCTGGTGCTGGGGCTGGAGGCGGTGCTGCCCGACGGCACCGTGGTCTCCATGCTGAACCGGATGCTGAAGAACAATGCCTGCTACGACCTGAAGCAGCTCTTCCTCGGCTCGGAGGGGACGCTGGGCGTGATCACCCGGGCGGTGCTGCGGCTGCGCCCGAAGCCGGGTTGCATCGCCGCGGCGATGGAGACCGTCACCGGCTACGACCGGGCGCGCGAGCTGCTGCGCACAGCGCGGCGCTCGCTCGGGCCGCTACTCTCGTCCTTCGAGGTGATGTGGGCCGACTACTGGTACCAGGCGACCGAGCGGGTGCCGGGGGACCGGCCGCCGGTGGCCATCGGCGACAGCAGCCATGTGGTGCTGGTCGAGATGCATGGCCTCGACGAAGCCATCGATGGCGCGCGCTTCTCCGCCTGGCGGGAGCGCCTGTTCGAGGCCGGGATCGTCGATGACGGCACGGTGGCGCAGAGCCTCGGCGATGTGCGCGCCTTCTGGGGGACCCGCGATGCCGCGGCGGAGCTTGCCAACCCAGCGGTGATCGGCCCGCATCTCTCCTACGACATCGGCCTGCCGGTGGCACGGATGGACGAGTTCGCCGCCGCCTGAAAGCCGGCGTTGGCGCAAGCGCTGGGCTGAGAGTCGATCTATTACGGCCATATTGGCGACGGCAACATGCACATCGTCTCCTGGGTGCCTGGCGCCGCGCCGCAGCCCATCGCCGAGGTCAGCCATGTGGTCTACGGCATCGTCCGCGAGATGGGCGGCTCGGTCTCGGCCGAGCACGGCATCGGCACGCTGAAGAAACCCTATCTGGGCCATAGCCGCAGCGATGCCGAGCTGGCGTTGATGCGTCGGCTGAAGGCCTGCCTCGGATGCTCAACCCGACCAAGGCTTTCGACTGAAGGCAAACCCACGGCTAAGAGGCGAAGGCGATGACGGAAACTCCCATCCTCTCCCCTCAGACGCCGGCTGCGCGGCTGCGTGCGGCAATCAATTCGGGCCAGCTCGTCGCCGCGCCGGGGGCGCCGGATTCGCTCGCCGCACGGCTGGTGCAACAGGCCGGATTTCCGGCGGTCTACATGACCGGCTTCGGGGCCACGGCCGCGCGCCTCGGCGCCCCGGATATCGGGCTCCTGACCTTGAGCGAGATGGCGGACCATGCGCGCAACATGGTGCGTGCGGTCGAGATCCCGGTGATTGCCGATGCCGACACCGGCTAAGGCGGACCGGTCAACATCCGGCGCACCGTGCGCGAATACGTCCAGGCCGGGGTGGCGGCGCTGCATCTGGAGGACCAGGTGTCCCCCAAGTGCTGCGGCCAGCTTGCCGGCATCCGGTTGATGGAGGCCGAGGACTCGGCTCTGCGGCTGCAGGCGGCGGTGGCTGCGCGGGGCGATGACGACCTCCTGATCATCGGCCGCACCGACGCGCTGCCGGCGCAGGGCATTGAGGCGGCGATCGAGCGAGCCAGGCGCTATGCCGACACCGGCATCGACCTACCCCGATTTATTCATGAAGGTGGCTGGGTTTCGGGTTTTCGCGTTGGATCGTCCGGCGTTGCCGGGTGTGGATGATGCTGGAACCTGGTCGGCGCCTGGGGGGTTGGTGTTCGGGGCTCGCCGGCGGCGCCGGCCGCGCGTTTCACGGGCCCTGGGCATGTATCCGGCGGAGCATGGG
>Ga0209049_1000071_pt1 | contig 18970 bp, 14 predicted proteins | sample WorMetulBAHAMAS2_FD_187398 | JGI IMG/M metagenome (GOLD analysis project Ga0209049, IMG submission 187398) | Marine gutless worms symbiont microbial communities from Max Planck institute for Marine Microbiology, Germany - Olavius ullae BAHAMAS.2... | ecosystem: Host-associated > Annelida >...
ACAGTCGCTCTGGGAGGGCGGGATGTGTCGGGAGCGGTTTTGGCCTCCGATGCTTTTTTCCCGTTTGATGACGCCGTCAAGACCGCCGCGGAGGCGGGGATCGCGGCCATCATTCAGCCCGGCGGTTCGCTGAGGGATGAGGATTCGATCAAGGCCTGTGACGAAGCAGGGATGGCGATGGTGCTCACCGGGAGAAGACATTTTCGGCATTGAATGTGCCTGAGTCCATGGCGAATCACCATCACGCGGCCAAAGTGCGTAGAGTCCTTCCAGATGTAAAATTGTGAGCGGCTACTTCTTCTTCGGCGGCAAGGCGTCCGTAATGGTGCCTTCGGCCATTTCCGCCGCGAGGGCCAGTGTTTCAGCGAAGGTGGGATGGGCATGAATGGTGTTGCCGATATCCAAGGCATCGGCGCCCATCTCAATGGCTAGGGTGGCCTCGGCTATGAGATCTCCCGCACGGGCACCCACAACACCGGCGCCGATGATACGCCCGGTTTCCGGGTCGAAGAGAACCTTGGTATGCCCGATGGCTTTGTCAGCCGACAATGCCCGACCGCTGGCGGCCCATGGGAAGACGCCTTTCTTATAGGGTATGCCATCGGCCTTGGCCTGCTTCTCGGTGTATCCACACCAGGCAATCTCCGGATCGGTGTAGGCTACCGACGGGATGGCGATGGCGGCGAAGGCACTCTTGAGGCCACATATCGCTTCGGCGGCTATCTTGGCTTCATGCGCGGCCTTGTGGGCCAGCATGGGATTACCAACGACATCGCCGATCGCGTAAATTCCAGGTAGATTGGTTTCCATGCTCTGATTGACAGGAATGAATCCTCTTTCGTCTACCTTAACACCTATTCTCTCGGCGTCGATGCCCTGTCCATTGGGCCGGCGTCCTACAGAAACCAATAATGCATCGCTTGTGATGCTCTTAGGCGCCTTCTCACCCTCCAGGCTTAACTTCAGGCCGTTTTTTTCGGCCTTCACTCCGGTGAGTTTTGTGGATGTGTGGATCCCCTTATACTCCTTTTCGAGCTTAGCACTGAGCGGTCGAAGCAGATCGGCATCGGCAGGCGCTATGAGTTGATCGAGCATCTCGATGATGGTGATTTTCGAACCGAGGGCCGCATACACCTGGGCCATTTCCAGTCCGATGATGCCTCCACCGAGCACCGTCAGGCGTTTGGGAATAAAGGGCAGGGCCAACGCGTCGCTGGAATTCCAGATTCTTGAATCGTCATTTGGAAGAAAGGGAAGTTCCACCGGAGCGGAACCTACGGCGATGATGGCCTGTTCGAAATTCACAGAAATGGCTGTGCCGGCATGTTCAACCTGAATGCAGCGCGCGTCGGTGAAGCGGCCCGCACCCCGGGCAATGCGAACATTCCGGGCTCGAGCCAGACTTGCCAATCCTCCGGTGAGTTTTTCTATCACCTGGTTTTTCTTTGCTCTGAGAGTGTCCAGGTTGATTTCCGGTGCCGTGCAATTGAGGCCATATGCCTTCACTTCAGCAATCGTGTTAATAGTTTCGGCAACATGGAGCAGGGTTTTGGAGGGTATGCAGCCCACATTGAGACAGACACCGCCGATCTTCTCTTCCTTTTCGATGAGAACGACTCGTTTTCCCAGATCGGCGGCTCTGAAGGCTGCCGTATACCCGCCGGGGCCCCCGCCGAGTACCGCAATATCACATTGGATCGATTCACCCATAATTTCTCCAGTATCAGAGCAAGGCCCGGCGCATATCGCCGATTGTTTTTGATAGCGTGGTGGTGAAACGGGCGCCCTGGGCGCCATCGATAACTCGATGGTCGTAGGATAGGGAAAAGGGCAAAATGAGTCTCGGTTCAAAGACCGATCCGTTCCATAGCGGTTTCATAGCGCTTCTCGAAAGACCCAATATGGCGAGCTCTGGCGCGTTGATAATGGGGCTGAAATAGGTGCCTCCGATGCCCCCAAGGTTTGATATTGTGAAGGTGGCACCCTTCAACTCATTGTTTGTCAGTTTTCCTTCTCTGGCACGGGTGCTCAAATCCCCCAGTATATCGGCCAGTTCCTGCACACCCCTGGCATCGGCGTTGGGTATCACGGGTACAAGAAGACCACCAGGGGTATCGACGGCAATACCGATATTGATGTATCTCTTTCGAATGAGAGTGGCCCCATCACTACTCAGGGAACCGTTGAAGTCAGGAAATTCCTTCAGGTTGTGGGTGACAGCCTTGATAATGAAGATAAGTGGACTGATTTTTCTCCTTCCTGATTGCTCATTCTCAGCGTTCATCACCTTCCTGAATTCCTCAAGATCGGTGATATCGGCCTCATCAAACTGAGTGACATGAGGCACACCAATCCAATTTCGGTGGAGATGGGGGCCTGATATCTTTTGGATACGGCTGAGCGGCACGCTCTCTATCTCGCCGAAGGCGGCAAAATCAGCACTGGGGATGGGTGGAAGGGCGAAACCCGATGCCCCCGATCCGGAGATGGTTTTTTTGACCAGATTGGTAACATCCTCCCGGGTGATACGCCCCTTGGGACCCGATCCCGAAATGTTTGCCGGATCGACGCCCAGCTCTCGGGCGAAAGCCCGCACCGATGGCGTAGCATGGTAAGGCGATCCTAATTGCTGTGCCGCTCCGAGCCGCGCAGATGGGGGGCCGGATTCCGTTGACGGCCTCTTAAGGGCTGCCGTCTTGAGTGAATCTGGCGGGGGTATCGGGGTCGGTGAAGCCGATCGATCCGCCGACAACTCGTCCGCCGCATTCGTCGATGGCGTTGAAATCGGAGCATCACGCGTTTCCGCTTTTGACGTTACCTCTACCAGGGCGATGACATCTCCGGTGTTCACCGTGTCTCCCTCGGATACCTTGAGGGCGCTAATGATTCCAGAGAGTGGTGAGGGGACATCCATGACGGCCTTTTCGCTTTCAAGCGAGATAATGGGGGTTTCCGGTTCTATTTCATCACCCGGAGAGACATAAACCTCAACGACAGCGACATCCGTTTCGCCCGCGAGATCGGGTATGTGGATTTCTTGCAATGCCATGCTCACCTCCACTTCAATCCGTTAATGGATTGGGCTTTGCCGGATTGATACTGTATTTACTGATCGCCTCGGTAAGTACCTTGGAATTCAACGACCCCTCGTTCACCAAGGCTCTGAGTGCGGCTAACACCACCCAACGGCGGTCGATTTCAAAAAAATTCCGGAGTTTGGCCCGGCTGTCGGATCTTCCAAAACCATCGGTTCCCAGTACTGTGAACGGGTTGGGAATTGATCTTCTGAGCTGTTCCGGGTAGGCTCTTAGATAATCTGAAGAAAACACAGCCGGCCCCTCATGGCCTTTTAGCATCTGGGTGAGGTAGGGAATTCGCGTTTCTCTCTCTGGATGTATAAGGTTCTCCCGTTCGCATTCTATACTATCACGGGCGAGTTGGTTCACACCGGGAACGCTCCATACATCAGATTGTACATTCCAGTCATCTTTGAGTAAATCAGCCGCCGCGATCACCTCTCTGAGTATGGTTCCACTGCCCATGAGCTGAACTTTCATTCCCCCCTTCCTTCCTTTTGCCTCTTTCAACAGATAGATGCCCTTGACGATGCCTTCCTCAGATCCCTTGGGAAGTGGAGGCTGGGGGTAGTTTTCGTTCATCAAGGTGATGTAGTAGAAGAGATTTTTCCGTTCGGCGTACATCTGCTGCAAACCATCGCGAACAATCACGGCCATCTCATAAGCGAATGCCGGATCATAGGCCCGACAGGTGGGGTAGGTTGCCGCTAGGAGCAGACCATGACCATCCTGATGTTGTAGTCCTTCGCCGTTCAAGGTTGTTCGTCCGGCTGTGGCGCCCATTAAAAATCCCCGGGCCTGGATATCGCCGGCCGCCCAGGCAAGATCGCCAGTCCGTTGGAAGCCGAACATCGAGTAGAATATGTAGAAAGGGATCATGGGAATGCCGTAATTCGAACCGGCAGTCCCTGCCGCCAGCCAGGAAGAAAATGCCCCGGACTCGGTGATGCCCTCCTCGAGGATTTGACCCGTTTCAGATTCCTTGTACCACATCATGCTATCGGCATCCTGGGGGGTGTAGAGTTGGCCGCTGGGAGCATAAATTCCCAGTTGCCGGAACATCCCTTCCATACCGAAGGTACGAGCTTCATCGGGTACGATTGGTACGATGTGTGAACCAAGTTCCTTGTCGCGTGCGAGTCCTGCCAGCAGCCTGACAAACGCATATGTTGTCGATACATCTCGCCTGCTGGCTTCGGTGAGGTTCTTGAAGGGCCTATCGCCGATGGGTGATATTTCCAGAGATGGTGGATCGAATCTTCGGGCTGGGATGGATCCACCCAATTTCCCTCGTTGTCGGTGTATGAATGCCATCTCCTCTGAATCGTCGGCAGGTCGTATAAATGGGAGTTTCTCCAGTTCCGAGTCTTTCAAGGGTACGGAGAACCGGTTTCGAAAACTCGTGAGGGATTCCTGGTCCATTTTTTTCTGGCTGTGGGTACCCATGGAGGCCTCACCAGCCTTGCCCATGCCGAAGCCCTTCACCGTCTTCACCAGAATCACTGTGGGAACATCGCTGGTTTTCATCGCTTCCGCGAATGCCGCATAGATCTTCCTTGGGTCGTGTCCGCCCCGGGTCATCTGCCAAAGGTCTTTCTCATCCATATCCTTTACAAGTTCAGCAATGTCAGGATCTGAATTGAAAAACGACTCTTTCAGATATCCAGGGCCCTTGGATCGGATGTCCTGGAATTCCCCATCGACCATGGATGCAAACTTCTCTAACAGAATTCCCTTCGTATCCAATTCCATGAGCTTGTCCCATTCGGTTCCCCAGATTACTTTGATGACATTCCAACCGGCACCGTTGAAGGTTCCTTCTAATTCATCGATGATCTTTCCATTGCCCCTCACCGGTCCATCCAGTCGCTGAAGGTTACAGTTCACTACGAAAATCAGGTTGTCCAGTTTTTCTCTGGCAGCCAAACTCAGGGCACCCCGACTTTCCGGCTCATCGGATTCCCCGTCTCCCATGAATGCCCAAACCTTGCGGTCACCAATCTTCGTAAAGCCCCGAGCCTGCATGTACTTCATGAATCTGGCCTGATAGATGGCCATCAGCGGACCGAGTCCCATGGAAACTGTGGGGAATTGCCAGAAATCAGGCATCAGATAGGGGTGGGGATAGGAAGGCAGGCCCTTTCCGTCCACTTCCCGCCTGAAATTCAGTAAGTGCTCTTCATCCAATCGGCCTTCAACATAGGCTCTGGCATACATTCCGGGCGCTGAATGCCCTTGAAAGAAGATGAGATCGGGACCGTTAGGAGCGTCATACCCTTTGAAAAACCAGTTGAATCCCACTTCATAGAGGGCGGATGAAGAGGCAAAACTGGCAATATGGCCACCCAAGCCATCGGAGTTCTTGTTGGCTCGGGCCACCATGGCCATGGCATTCCAACGTACATAGGAGGCCACTTTCATGGCAATTAGGCTGTCACCCGGGATGGACTGCGCGTTTTGTGATGGGATCGTATTCGCGTAGGGAGAAATCGTGGTATCAGGCGGCCGTATGCCCTGGGATCGGGCACTATCGATCAATTCTTTGAGTAGATACTTCGCCTTGTTTTTTCCTTCGGCTTCGATAACCCCATCGAATGAATTCAGCCAGTCCCTGGTTTCCTGTGGATCCGAATCGGTAAAAACTTCGGCCATGTTAACTCCTGATATCTCAAGTCTTTGATGCCACCCCCCAACTACGATAACGGATGCTTTGATATTAGACAATCCTGCATCGCTTAAGTGAGCGTATACAGGAAAGGCCTTTTTTACAATTCCGCCTAACACCTTGATGAATGTTCACAAAGGACGCTGATTGTGATTGACAACTAGGAAAACACCGGATATACCGATATAGTTTCATCGAACAGGTATTCAATTTTTCATAAAGGAGAAGACTTATGAAGAAGTTTGTAATGGTTATGATTCTCACTATGACGGCCGTCCTGCTGTTCGCCACTGGTACGGGCGATAGTGATGTCATCAAGATTGCGGTTGTCGGCCCCCATTCAGGTGAATTGGCATCTTACGGCATTCCAACCACTAAGGCGGTCGAACTGGTAGTCGCCGAATGGAATGACAAGGGCGGCGTATTGGGTAAGCAGATTGAACTGGTTATCGAAGATGATGTTTGTAAGCCCGAAATTGCCGCGAACAGCGCTGCCAAGGTAGTAGGGGATGGCGTGGTGGCTGTCATCGGCCATATCTGTTCTGGGGCCACCAAGAGTGCCCTGGGCACCTACAATGAAGCCGGCATTCCAACGATCAGCCCTTCGGCAACCAATCCTCCTCTTACACAGAGTGGTGAGTATCCCAACTTCTTTCGCACCATTGCTCCAGACGACGCCCAGGCGGCGACTGATGCGGAATTCATCAGCACGGTTCTTGGACTTAGGAAGGTAGCGGTGCTCCACGACAAGCAGGATTACGGAAAAGGCTTTGCGGATTTTTCGGTTGAGGCACTCAAATCCTTGGGGGTTGAAACAGTCATTTACGAAGGCATTACCGCTGGCGAAGAAGACTATTTCGCCGTACTCACCAAAATTTCCTATTCCGATGCCCAAGGCATTGTTTACGGTGGGTACCATCCCGAGGCTTCCAAACTCGTGCAGAATATGAGTCAAATGGGCCTGAACATACCATTCATCTCAGATGACGGGGTTAAGGATGATACCTTCATTCAAGTTGCCGGTGAGTATGCCGAGGGTGTCTATGCCTCCGGCCCCCAAGACACATCGGATAATCCGATGAGTCAGAAGGCCATAGCTGATCATAGATCCGCCTATGGTGAAGACCATGGCGCCTTCTTTCTCAACGGTTATGCGGCTGCCATCGCCCTGCTCAATGCGATTGAAAAAGCCGGCAGCACGGATGGAGAGGCCGTCATGCAAGCGCTCCGCTCCAACTATGTGGAAACTCCCCTGGGAAATATCAGTTTTGATGAAAAGGGGGATGCTATTGGTGTCGGTTTTGCTGTCTATCAGGTTAGAAACGGTGTGTACGTCGAACTCTAGGTGTTCGTAACTTTAGTATCTCAAATAGGGCGGCGGGGCTACCTGCCGCTCTTTTTCAGCGTGTTGCACTCATAACGTCATCTACTCGTAAGAACCCCTCAAGGAGGAGAAATCCCTTTTGAAGTATTTCCTACATCTCGTACTTGCAGGGCTAACCAAGGGCAGTATCTACGCCCTGATCGCGCTTGGTTACACGATGGTTTACGGCATTATTAAACTCATCAATTTCGCACATGGCGAGATATACATGATTGGCGCCTTTACGGCGCTCATCATCGGCGGCTTTCTTCAGATTACGAGCACACTAGCGCCACTTACTATACTCGCCATATCACTCACAGCGGCGGTTTTTTATTCCGCATTCTATGGTGTAACCATGGAAAAGATCGCCTATAAACCACTCAGAAAAGCCCCTAGATTGACGGCATTGACCAGTGCGATCGGTATGTCCCTCATATTGCAAAATTACGTTCGTCTTGCCCAAACTTCAGACTTCCTTCCCTTCCGGTCAATGATACCCAATTTCGCGTTTCTTACTCCCGGTGAGTCCCTGTTAACCACCACGCAGCTGGTTATTCTCATAACGACGATAGCCGTGATGGCAATCCTTACATTCCTGATCAAATTCACCACGATGGGCAAGGCCATGAGGGCCACCGCGCAAGATAAGACAATGGCGCAACTTGTAGGAATCGATATCAATCGAGTGATTACTTTCACATTCATCATTGGATCGGCAACGGCCGCTATCGGCGGCGTGCTCATTGCCAACCACACGGGGCAGATCAGCTTCTACATTGGGTTTCTGGCAGGTATCAAGGCCTTTGTGGCGGCTGTACTCGGGGGCATTGGAAGCATTCCCGGTGCTGTTCTTGGCAGTATCGTATTGGGTATGACCGAAAGTTTCGGTGCTGGTTATATCTCCAGTGCCTATGAAGATGCCTTCGCGTTTGTGATACTCATCATCATTCTGATATTCAAGCCCGCTGGGATTCTTGGGCATAACGAAATTGAGAAGGTGTAACGACGTGAAAAATACTCGGCGTGCCGCTTACCTGCTTCGGCAATTCAAGTCTTCCTTTCTTACCTCATGTTGGTTCATGCTCCTTATGTTTCCGATTGCTGTTCTAAAAATCGACACCCGGGAAGCAGCCATTGAGTCACGTTGGATACATCTTCTGTGGATTGCCGCGGGCAGCTTCGTTCTTTCCTGGCTGTGGCGGTTTCTACTCGCAAAAAGAGATTCGGGGGGGGGCGCTGAGGTGAAAACAAGCGCTTTTCCCCTTCAATCTTCGCTTCAAAAACTTACTAAGAAGCCGACTGTCAAATTTCTCAGCATGGCCCTTTTGGCGCTGTTGGTATTCGCGTTTCCTCTGACTGTAGGTCTCTATCAAGTAAGCATTCTTACCAGCGCCATGATGTTTGTTATCCTTGGCCTGGGATTGAACATCGTTATCGGCTATGGTGGCTTGCTTCATTTGGGTTACGCGGCTTTCTACGCGGTAGGCGCATACAACTACGGTTTATTATATCTCAATTGGGGAGTGCCGTTCTGGGGGGCACTGCCCTTGGGGGCGCTTTCAGGCATGATCTTCGGCTTGCTCATCGGATTCCCCGTCCTGAGACTGCGTGGGGATTATCTGGCCATTGCTACTCTGGCCTTTGGTGAGATTGTGCGACTCCTTCTGGAAAATTTGGCATTCACCAAGGGACCTGAAGGCATTGCCCAGATTTCCAGGCCCGGTTTCTTCGTACAATTGTCTTTACAGGGTGCCACAAACTACCTTTATTATATTGCTGTCATTCTGGTACTCATTACGATTTTTGTTATGAGGAGACTGGAAGATTCGCGGATTGGCCGGGCGCTGGAAGCGATGAGGGACGACGAGATTGCCGCTCAGGCCATGGGTATCGATTTGACAAAGAACAAACTCATCACCTTTGCCCTGGGGGCGGTTTGGGCCGGACTCGTCGGTGTTATTTTAGCCGCCAAAACCACGTATATCAATCCTGGTAGCTTCACTCTAACCGAATCGGTAATGATTCTCGTCGCGGTGGTTCTCGGCGGAACCGGTTCCATTCCAGGTGTCATCCTCGGGGCCTTCCTGGTTACTCTCATACCGGAGTATTTCCGTGCTCTCTCAGACTATCGCATGCTGATGTTCGGTGTCGCCCTGGTTGTGATGTCTATATTCAGACCTCAGGGAATTATCCCGAGGAAACGGAAACGCTACATTGTTCACGAGCCTTCACCATGAACAGGCCCATATTGGAAATAGACAATTTCTCGATGATGTTCGGTGGTCTGCGGGCTGTCGACAAGGTGCGTATGCACATTGATCGGGGTGAAATCGTGGCGCTCATTGGCCCAAACGGCGCGGGGAAAACCACCCTTTTTAATTGTGTCACAGGTGTCTACACACCCAGCGAGGGGGACATCACAGTCAATCTTACTGATGGAAGAGTCATCCGTACCAACTCCATGAAAGCTAACCGCATTACCGAACTTGGACTGGCGCGAACGTTTCAGAATACCAGATTGTTTAAAACCATGACGGCGTTGGAAAATGTCATGATCGGACGTCACCCCAAACTCAAGGCGGGTATACTAGGCGCCATATTCCGGGATTCACGAACTAGGGAAGAAGAAAAACTGGTTATTGAAGAGAGTTTCAGCATTTTGCGGAAACTGGGACTGGCCCAATACGCTAATAAGAGCGCATCCAGCCTTCCCTACGGTGCTCAAAGGTTGTTGGAAATCGCACGCGCGATGGCTACCGAGCCTCAGCTTCTTCTCCTGGACGAACCTGCGGCGGGAATGAACCCCCTGGAGACCCGAGAACTCGATCGCACGATTAACCGGATTCGGGATGAGGAGGGAATCACCATCTTTCTCATTGAGCATGATATGAGTCTCGTGATGAGCCTCTCAGAACGTATCTACGTCCTGGATTACGGCAAATTGATCGCTGAAGGATCACCACAGGTGGTAAAATCCGATCCCGCTGTCATCAGGGCTTATTTGGGAGAATGAGCATGCTCGAAGTTGAAAACATTCATACCTTTTACGGCAATATCGAGGCCCTCAAAGGCATCAGTCTGCATGTTGAAAGGGGTGAGATTATCTGCCTGATCGGGGCCAATGGCGCAGGCAAGTCAACCACTCTCATGTCGATCTGTGGCATTGAGCCGCCTCGACGCGGCAGGATTGTTCTTGAAGGAACAGATATCACCAGCATGCCGCCGCACAAGATTGTCGCTATGGGAATGAGCCAGGTTCCCGAAGGGCGTCATATATTCCCTATGCTCACGGTTCGGGAGAACCTGGATATGGGCGCATACCTCCGAAGGGACAAAGACGAGCTTAAGAGGGACTTGGAATATGTTTTTGAACTCTTTCCCATCCTCTCGCAGCGAAGCAAGCAAAGTGGTGGAACACTCTCGGGAGGCGAACAGCAAATGCTGGCTATCAGCAGAGCCCTCATGGCGAAACCCAATATCCTTGTTCTCGATGAACCATCTCTTGGCCTGGCTCCGCTGCTTGTTCATCAGATTTTTAAGGTTATTACCCGTATCAACAAGGAGCACGGTACGACCATCTTTCTCGTCGAGCAAAATGCCAACATGGCCCTGAAAATCGCGGACCGTGGCTATGTTCTACAGAATGGCAGGATTGTGAAAACCGATTCGGCAGCGGCCTTGATGGAAAATCAGGAAGTCCGCGATGCTTATCTCGGTGTATGAATGAGCCGTTCGGCTTTTTTCGCGAGGCCTGCGCATTGTAAGGAGGAGACGCTTCATGCTTCCTACTGCGATAAGAGCGGGCAACCGAAGGCGCACGCGCATGATACAACCCGATAAAACCCCCATCTTACAGGAAATGATGGAGAATCGAATCCTCATTCTCGATGGTGCCGCTGGTACATGGTTCCAATCCCGCGGCCTCAGTGAATCTGATTATCGTGGCGATCTGTTCGTGGAACATCCGCATAAGCTCCAGGGAAATCACGAGATGCTCAACCTCACACATCCCAATCTGGTTCGCAAATTTCACATGGATTATCTTGAAGCCTGTGCCGATATCATTGAAACAAACACCTTCAATGCCACCTCGGTTTCTCAAAGTGATTATGGCACCGAGCACCTGGTATACGATATAAACTACATGGGGGCACAACGGGCCCGGGAGGCTGTAGAGCGCTACCTGGAAACAGATCGCGGCACGGTGAAATTCGTTGCTGGAGTCCTTGGCCCCACGAACAAGTCTCTTTCCCTTTCCTCACGGGTTGAAGAGCCGGGATATCGTGATCTTAGCTTCATGCAGATGTCGGAGGCCTACCGGGAGGCGGCACGGGGACTCATCGATGGTGGCGCGGATATTCTTCTCATCGAAACAGTCTTCGATGCCCTAAACGCGAAGGCTTGTATTCATGCCTTACTGGGTTTGTTCGATGAATTCGGCCGTCGATGGCCTCTTATGATCTCCGGAACAATCACTGACGCATCGGGACGCACCCTCACCGGTCAAACTCTCGAGGCATTTTGGTACTCAGTTGCGCACGCGAATCCCTTGTCGGTGGGTCTGAACTGCGCCTTGGGCGCCGCCGAACTCGTGCCGCACATCCGTACCTTGGCGCAGGTGGCCAATGTGCCGATTTCTATCCATCCGAATGCCGGGCTCCCTGATGAAGAAGGCCAATACCATGATACACCTTCCCACATGGCCGGGATTCTCGCTGATATGGCGGCTAAAGGCCTGCTAAGCATTGCCGGCGGCTGCTGCGGAACCGAACCAGGGCATATCCAAGCCATCCGGGAACGCCTGGCGCAGTGCAGGCCGGGCCTGCATAGCCGCTCAGCATCCGATTCCCGCTCGGGCCATGCCTCATCAGTCACCACTCTCAGCGGTCTGGAGCCGCTGCTTATCGACGATGATACCCTGTTTGTCAATGTCGGTGAACGCACCAATGTGTCGGGTTCTCGCAGATTTGCCAGGCTTATTCGTGAGAAAAGATATGATGAAGCGGTTGAAATCGCACGCGATCAGGTGGAAAACGGTGCTCAGATAATCGATGTGAATGTCGATGATGCCCTATTGGATGCGCCTGAGGAAATGAGATTATTCCTGAACATGTTGATGAGTGAGCCCGATATCGCATGCTTACCGATTATGATCGACTCATCCCGCTTCGAGGCCCTTGAGGCAGGATTGGGATGTCTTCAAGGTCGGGGCATTGTGAATTCCTTGAGCCTCAAGGAAGGGGAAGCTCAGTTTCTTGAACAGGCCCGTACTGTCCAACGATATGGCGCTGCCGTCCTTGTGATGGCTTTCGACGAGAAAGGACAGGCCGATAGCCGAGTGCGAAAAATCGAAGTTGGCCGCCGGGCGGTGAATCTGCTCATCGATAAGGCAGGATATGATCTGAGCGACATCATTCTCGATTTGAATATCTTCGCGGTGGCCACCGGCATGATTGAGCATTCCCGCTATGCCCTCGATTTCATCGAAGCTCTCTCTGTTTTGAAAGAAGAAATGCCGGGCCTGCGTTTTTCGGGGGGAATCAGTAACGTTTCCTTCTCCTTTCGGGGTAATCATGAGGTTCGCAAGGCCATGCACTCGGCATTTCTTTACCATGCCGTGGCGGCAGGACTCACCATGGGCATCGTCAACGCCGGAGAACTTGAAAGCTATGATGAGATGGACACAGAACTGCGTGAGCGTATTGAGGATGTTCTCTTGGCGCGTCGACCGGATGCGGATGAACGTCTTTTAGATCTTGCTGAAACATTCTCCGGCCGTGCTCGCACGCCGAAAGAAGATATCCAGTGGCGCAGGAAACCTGTGGCTGAGCGGCTCACTCATGCCCTAGTCAAGGGCATCGCCGGCTGGGTGGCAGAGGATGTCGAAGAAGCCTATCGGCAATCAGGAAATCCGCTTGGTGTGATTGAAGGCCCGTTGATGGAGGGCATGAATCAGGTGGGCGCGCTTTTTGGTGCCGGAAAGATGTTCTTGCCCCAAGTGGTGAAGAGTGCCCGTGTTATGAAGCGTGCCGTCGCTACTCTTCAGCCTTATCTGGAGCAGGATAAGCTCCCAGGGGTTTCCAGCCGTGGGCGCATACTCCTAGCTACCGTCAAGGGGGATGTGCATGACATTGGTAAGAATCTTGTCGCCGTTGTTCTCCAGTGCAACGGCTATGAGGTTCAAGATCTGGGTGTTATGGTGCCCATGGAAGACATACTCCAGCGTGCCAAAGAGTGGCAGGCTGACATCATTGGACTGTCGGGACTCATCACACCCAGCCTGGATGAGATGGTTGTTGTAGCCAGGGAACTGGATGAACAGGGCTGGGATACGCCATTATTCATCGGCGGCGCAACAACAAATCCCCTTCACACCGCATTGAAAATCGCGCCGCAATACTCATCGCCGGTGGTGCATGTTAAAGATGCATCCCTGGTGCCCCAGGCAGTGACATCCATACTGGAGCCAGTTACGCGTTCTGCCTTTATAACAATGAATGCGGAAAAGCAGGCTGCTATGCGGGCCGAGAAGAAAAGCCGCGTCGAACGCAAAATTCATCTCTCACTCTCTGAAGCCCGCGCCCAACCATGGCTGCCAGACGGTGGCTGGACAGAGAGGCATCAGCTTCCAACGCCTAAGTTCATCGGCAATAGAACCTATTCCGATATCCCGCTTCAGGAAGTTATACCCCTGATTGACTGGGGTTTTTTCCTGAACAGCTGGGATTTCAAGGGCCGCTACCGCGACATCCTGGGCGATACGGAGAAGGGGCAGGAGGCGCAAAATCTCATCAACGATGCCCATTTCTGGGTTGAGCGTATACAGACATATCAGTTACTCCGCTGCGCCGCTGCCGTAGGAATTTATCCGGCTCAGTCCCGTGGGGATGACATCCTTCTGTATCGGGATGAAAATCGTAAAGATATACTCAGAGTCCTACCCCAGATGAGACAGACAGGTCTTAAGGAAAAGACTCCCTATTACCTATCCCAAGCCGATTGGATTGCGCCGGATGGAAGTGGTGTGTATGACTGGTTGTGTCTATTCGCTATTACCGGAGGGCATGGTACCAAGGAGGCTGTCAAGGCCCGGGAAGATGCCAACGACATCTATGGGGCTCTCATCATTAAAGCCTTGGCGGATCGTATCGGAGAGGCGGCAGCGGAATGGCTACATCGCAAGGTGAGAACCGAATTGTGGGGTAGCTGTCCCGATGAGGCCCTCACTCCCAAGCAGATACTCGCTGGTGAATATGAGGGTGTCCGTCCGGCCCCAGGGTATCCGCCATGTCCCGATCATACGATGAAAGGGGACTTCTTCGAAATTCTGGATGTGGAAAACACCATCGGCATCCACCTTACAGAGAGTTTCATGATGAATCCTGCCTCCTCGGTGTGTGCCTACGTATTTCCCAGGCCGGGAATTCAGTATTTCAGTGTTGGCCGGATAGTCAAAGAGCAATTGTTAGACTATGCGCAGCGTCGGGGCATGGAAGAGAAGGAGGCCGAGCGCTGGCTGGGCCCATTTCTTGCCTATGAGCCAACAGAAATCCCATAGGACTCAGGAATTTGATTCAGACAGATATCTTCCCACCGCCGTCCAAATCGTATAAATTCCATCGCCATGGAATGCTTCATCCTCGGCACCGGCGGTATGATGCCGCTACCTAATCGCAATCTCACATCCATGCTTCTCAGACGTGAAGGGGAGCTCTTCCTTTTTGACTGCGGCGAAGCCACTCAGATTAGCCTCCGGCAACTGAATCTCAAATGGAAGAAAATTTCGGCCATCCTCATCAGCCACACCCATGCCGACCATATCACCGGTTTGCCCGGCATATTGATGCTCACAGCTCAGGTGGAGCGCAGCGATCCATTGGTTATCATCGGGCCGCCGAAGGTGAAGGAATATGTGGAAAGCAGCCGCCGGGTTCTGGACATGTACATCAACTACCCCCTTGAAGTACGGGAAATTGCAAAACCTGAAAGGAGGCAGGTGATATACAGAGGACCTGGATATAGCATTCGTTCGTTCCCTCTTCGTCATTCCAAGGCCTGCGTGGGCTATACCTTCGAGGAATCTCCCCGCCCAGGTATCTTTTTTCCCGAAAAGGCTACAGAAATCGGCGTGCCCCGCGGACCCCTATGGGGAAAACTGCAGCGCGGGGAGTCCGTTGTTTTAGGGGACGGTCGAGAAATACTGCCTTCCCATGTGCTGGGTGGAAGTCGTTCGGGACGCAAAGTGTGTTATGTTACCGATACTACCTGGAGAGATTCCATCCCGAAGGAAATCACAGGCTCCGATCTTCTGGTTTGCGAGGCCATGTTCGGTGAGGAATTTTCGGACACCGCCCGTGAGAAGATGCACCTCACTGCCCGGCAGGCGGGTCAACTTGCAAAAGCTGCCGGAGGCATCAAGCGCATGGGTTTGATACATTACAGCCCCCGCTACAGCGATCGGGAGTTGAAAATCCTGCGCAATGAATGCCGCGAATACTTCCGCAACGCCTTTCTTTGCCGTGATCGAATGGTGATTGGCCTGCCTTACAATGATGAGACGGTTGACTGAGTATCGGTGCCGCTGCGCATAGTCTCTCTCATTGTCACGCTGATGAAAACTCTTTTGAATTTCTCGCGTCAATCCCATACAATGAAGTGAATGAGAGAACCCAGTCTCCTCGTTTCCTATTGCGGACCCGATTCCTCGGGCGATACTCTCGACATCTACATGTACCTCAGGCCTGAAACCAATGGCGTTCTCACCGAGAGTGTCATCATGAAAAGCATCGTCGCCGAACCCCGTTGGAGAGAGGCCGTGAAGCTCGTCTACCTAGCGAATTACCCCGGGGACTTCGTGCATACCCGTGGTATTATCGAGCATCATTACCGACTGAAAATACTCTTTGCGCGGCGGGGGGGATTAGCGTTCACTGTGGGGATGCGGAGGGCCTTCCAGAATAGATACGCGTGTGAATTTGATGAGAAGAGGGTATTGGGCGCTTTTGAAGCGTTGGATCGATTTGGGTTAGACGAGAAGCAGCTCTTCGAATACCGTGTTGACGAACAGGACATGCTCATTACCTTGGGGCAAAACATAAAACGGTATCGTGACTATTGGATTGTCAATTACGATATCCCCGCCATACTCCATCGCAATACCTTTGAAACGGATATTGCCGTTATGGTATTCCGCGTGAAATTGGAATGGTCCGATTTCCTGGATCTGATGAATACCATGTCCATCCACCTGGCCGAAGTCGGTATTTTGGGAGCCGATGGGGCCCTCAGCCACGTTTTTCATTATTCCAAGAGTCCCTGGGAGCAGCTGCTGGATGGCATTGACTATCTCTGGGGTGTGGATGTGACTGATGAAGGCGCTGAAGAAAACATCTCATTCGGGGCCTACATGTTGAACAGGGGATACAGCAGAGAGGCATTGAGGGATGTTATTCGTCATCCTCTGATTATCCATCGGGATGATTCAGGAGAAGAACGCGAGGCTAACATTTTCATTCTCAGTACGGGTATGGATTATGCATGTGCCGCGAGGCTATTGGATCGGGTGCTGCGCCCACTCACGGTCTGTTAGTTCATTTCCCATTCCGAGAGCGTTATACAATCTTGATACTCATGGTTATCATTATCGATTCGCTATGCCGATTGGCGGTATTGTGCGCAATTCCTTTCGGCGTATTTCAAAAACATGAACGAAACATTAAATCGCCATCGGGGAACTCCGAACATAGTAGTAAGGACTGTAAACCTTCGTTATCGAGGAGTGAGAATGATAAGAGGACTGTACACGGGAGCCAGTGGGATGAGGGCTCAAGAACACCGCCTGGATGCTCTTTCCAACAATCTGGCGAATGTGGATTTGAACGGTTACAAGCGGGATACCTCAGTTCATAAGGCATTCCCCGAGCTATTAATCCGTAGATTTGAAGATAATGCCGTGTTCCGTTTTCCCCTGGGGAGTGTGGATGTTGCTCCCATTGTGGGAAAACTGGGGATGGGTGTTGAGTATAATGAATCGTATACGGTTTTTGAGCAGGGTTCGTTGAAGGTGACCGAAAATGCCTTTGATCTAGCGTTGGATGATGAGGGCTTCTTCACGATCGATACCCCCCATGGGCTGCGCTACACACGAAACGGTTCTTTCTGGTTGGGTAAGGAGCAGATACTCGAAACCAAAGACGGTTTTCCGGTAATGGGGGAAAATGGCATCATTCGCATCACCTTGAATCACATTGTTATCGATAAACTCGGGCGCGTCTGGCAGCAGGAGAACGTCGATTCCGATCCTGAACTCGTTGATACGATTCAGGTGGTAGGTTTTCCCAGGAGCCGTTTTCTCCAAAAGCAGGGCAACAGTTTCTGGAGTGAAAACGAGTACAGTGGGCAGGCGCGCAATCTAGAAGGTGCTGCGCGTCCTGGCATACACCAGGGTTACTTGGAGAGTTCGAATGTCAACCCGGTCACCGAGATGGTGAATCTTATTGAGGTGAACAGGGCATATGAGTCCAATCAGAAGATGATTATGACACACGATTCGCTTCTCAATCGTCTCATCGGCCAGGCTGCACGGTACTAGGAGGTTTATGATGTTGCGATCACTCTGGACTGCGGCAACGGGCATGCACGGACAGCAATTCAACATAGATACGATTTCCAATAATCTGGCCAATGTCAACACAAACGGCTATAAGCAACTGAGAGCCGATTTCGAGGATCTTATCTATCAAAACTCCCGTCTGGCCGGCACGCCTGCCACGGAACGCACCGTGACACCTACGGGAATTCAGGTGGGCCACGGTGTCAAAGTTGGTGCTACGCAGCGTATTTTTACCCAAGGTTCGATTAGGCAAACTGATGCCCTCGGTGATGTTGCCATTATGGGGGAGGGTTTTTTTCGTGTTCAGAATATAGATGGGACACTGGGCTACACACGCGATGGATCGTTCAAGATCGATCCCAATGGCCAGTTTGTCAGCTCAAACGGTTATCGACTCATTCCCGAACTCGTACTCCCTATCAATTATCTGCCTGATTCACTCTCGGTCAGTCAGCAGGGGCGCGTCACTGTGAAAATACCCTCGCAGGAAGATGCGATAACGGTCGGTCAGATCGACCTTTACAGATTTGTCAATTCCGCCGGTCTTCACGCGATTGGGGAAAATTTGTTTGTGGCGACACCGGCATCCGGCGATGCCCAGCATGGGAGGCCCGGCGTGGACGATATGGGCAAAGTGTACCATAAGTTCCTGGAAAACTCCAATGTCTCCGTTGTCAAGGAAATGGTTGGTATGATTGTGGCTCAAAGGGCCTATGAATTGAATTCGAAGGCCATCCAGACTTCTGACTCCATGTTGAATACAGCCAACAATCTTAAGCGCTAAGAGGAGCGATAAGCCATGGAAATCAATCCCCTAATGAAGGGAATGCATGTATTAGATGCCACTCGATTCGCCGCGGAAAATGATGATTTGGTCCACAGATCTATGAGCCACGACGCAGACAGGCTGCGTGAAGTCAGTGTAGAATTCGAATCTCTCTTCGTAAAAATAATGCTTGACTCCATGCGGGCGACTCTCACCGATGACACTCTGATTCCGAAGAATTCCGGTGAGAAGCTATTCGAAGACATGCTCTACGACGATTATGCAAGAAAAATCAGCAGCAGGGCCGATTTAGGAATCGCTGAGATGATATACGATCAGCTTGAAGGCGCGTTGCCAGGATCGGCTCTGGACATAAGCTCATGAAGCACCCTTAGAACCCATGGCTGGGCATTAAATCGCTTTTTTCACGTATACAAAAATAGACATATTACAACAGCCCTTCTATCCTTTGTCTATTTAATTC
>Ga0209049_1000072_pt1 | contig 18946 bp, 20 predicted proteins | sample WorMetulBAHAMAS2_FD_187398 | JGI IMG/M metagenome (GOLD analysis project Ga0209049, IMG submission 187398) | Marine gutless worms symbiont microbial communities from Max Planck institute for Marine Microbiology, Germany - Olavius ullae BAHAMAS.2... | ecosystem: Host-associated > Annelida >...
CCCCCGGCCTGCCGGCACGCCCCGATGATCGCGCCCATGCTCCGCCGGATACATGCCCAGGGCCCGTGAAACGCGCGGCCGGCGCCGCCGGCGAGCCCCGAACACCAACCCCCCAGGCGCCGACCAAATTCCAGCATCATCCACACCCGGCAACGCCGGGCGATCCAACGCGAAAACCCGAAACCCAGCCACCTTCATGAATAAACCGGGGTAGAGGCTTTCAATGTGGTATTCGCAGGAGCCTAACGGGTCACGCCTATCTAGGCGTGGAAAGCGGCCGCCCGGTGCGGGCGACCGCCGGATCACTCCGAGAACTGACCGAGATAGGCGATCACCGCGGCCCGGTCGTCGGCTTTCTTCAGGCCGGCGAAGGACATCTTGGTCTTCGGCACGAATTTCTTCGGCTTCTCCAGGAAGGCGTCCAGCGCCTCGGCGGTCCAGACCAACCCTTCCTCGCCTTTGCCGGCCATCGCCTTCGAGTACTTGAAGCCCTCGGCGGCCGCGGCGGCCTGGCCAATGATGCCGTTGAGTTGCGGGCCGACGCGGTGTTTTGCACCCTCGTCGACCTGGTGACAGGCCTTGCACTTCTTGTAGACCTTCTCGCCGGCGGCAATCAGCGCGGGGTCGACGGCCGCCGGTTCGGGCTCGGGCTCGGGCTTTGGTTCAGCGGTCGCGGCTGCCTGTTCGGCCTCCGCCCCCGCCTCCTCCGGCGTCACGTCGAGCACCGCGGCATGCATGGTGATCTTCACCTCCATCTTGCAGTCCTCCATGCAAGGCGCGCCGTCGCTGACATTCGCGGTGTCGGGACGCGGGTCGTCGGTGAAGTTCGCCTCGTTCGGCAGCCGGATCTCGGTGAAGTTGTCGCGGCTGAGCTCGAACTCGTCATCGGTCACGACGTCGTTGAGGTAGAGGATGTAGGCCGTGATCGCATAGACCTCGTCGTCGGTCAGCGACTGGGCGTCGCCGAACGGCATGGCGCGGTGGACGTAGTCCCAGACGGTGGAAAGATACGGCCAGTAGGAGCCGACGGTCTTAACCGGACGCTCCTCGGTCAGGGTGCCCTGGCCGCCCGCGAGCACCGGCCATCGGTCGACCCCCTCGCCGAAGTCGCCGTGGCAGATGGCGCATTTCTCGATGAAGACCTCCTCGCCCGTGAACACGTCGCCGCTGCCCTCGGGCAGGCCGGTGCCGTCGGGGAGGATGTCGATGTCCCAGGCGGCGATCTCGGCCGGCGTCGCCTCGCGGCCGAGGTTGAACCGGCCGGCGAATGCGGGGGCGGCGATCAGCGCTGCGAGGACCGCCAGCTTAAGAGATCTCGACATTCTCGGCCTCCCCGTTCGCGTTGACGGCCCAGGTCTGGATGCCGTTGTTGTGGTAGATCGACTCGACGCCGCGAACCTTGCGCAGGGCGTCCTTGGTGGGCTGGATGTTGCCCTCGCTGTCGATCGCTCGCGATTGCAGCAGCAGCGGTTTCCCGTCCCAGTCGAAGTTGTAGTAGAAACGGTGCATCGACTTGTCGAGCGATGGCCCGTCGACCCGCACCTGGTGCCAGTTGCGGCCACCGTCGGTGGTGACATGCACCTCCTTGATCGTGCCGCGGCCGGACCAGGCGATACCGGTGACGACGGTCGGGCCGCGCCCGTGGGTGATCGGCGCCTGTGGGCTCGGGTTGGTGATGACCGACTTGACGTCCATCTCCCAGGTGAAGCGGCGCGCCTTCCCGTTGGCCATCAGGTCGGTGTATTTCGAGGTCTCCTCGCGGTGGTGCCAGGGCTTATCCCCGACCTCGATGCGGCGGATCCATTTGACCCACATGTTGCCCTCCCAGCCGGGCACGACCAGACGGGCAGGGTAGCCCTGCTCGGGCCGCAGCATCTCGCCGTTCATCTTGAAGGCGATCAGGCAGTCCTCCATGGCCTTGAACAGCGGCACCGAGCGGGTCATGGAGGCTGCATCGCCGCCTTCGGGCAGCAACCACTTGGCGCCGTCCTTCACCCCGGCCTCGTCGAGCAGGTACTTCAGCGGCACTCCGGTATACATCAAGTTGTGGATCATGCCTTGGGCGAACTGGCAGCCATTGAGCTGGGCGCCGCGCCACTCCATGCCGGAGTTGGCGGCGCATTCGAGGAAGTAGACCTTGTTGACCCGGGGGAACCGCTTGAGATCCTCCAGCGTGAACACCAGCGGCTTCTCGACGAGCCCATGGATCATCAGCCGCCACATCGCCGGATCGACCTCGGCGGTGCCGCCGTGGTGGCGCTCGAAGCAGAGGCCGTTCGGGGTGATGATGCCGTCGAGCTCGTGCAGCGGCGTGAAGTTGACCGAGGAGATCGGGTCGGCGGTCAGCCAGGGCACGTCACGGCGCCGGACATGCGCCTCGAACTGCGACGGTGCGCCATAGGGCCGGGCGTCGACACCCTCGCCGAGCTGGGTGGTCCAGGGCTGCAACTCGGTGATTGCCGGGTCGTCGGCTCGGGCCACCGTTGCGGCGGCCGCCGCGCCGCCGAGCGCCAGTCCTCCCTTGAGAAAGCTCCGGCGCGAGGCTTTTTGGTTGCTTTCGGTCATCCTTGTCCTCCGAGACTTGAAGCCGGGCAGCCGTCAGGCGCCGGTTACCTTAACCGATGTGTTGGGATCCAGCCGGACCGTGCCGACCCGCTTGATGTAGCTCTCGCAGACATCCCAGATCGCCGGGCCTTCGGTGTCCTCGTTGACCGAGGCCCAACCGGAAACGACATATTCCTTCGCCGGATCGATCGGCTCGCCGGACTTCAGCAGTGTCATCTCGGAGATCCGGCTGCCAATCGGCTTGGACACGTCGATCCGATAGCCCATGCCGCCGACCCGTACCATGTCGCCGCCCTGCTGGTAGTAGGGATCGGGGTTGAACAGGTTGTCGGCAACGTCCTCCATCACCGTGTGCAGCAGCTCGCCGGTCATCGTCGAGCGGTAGGCGGCCGGGTAGTTCATCGCGGTGGCGTTGTGCAGCGCCTCGCGGGTGATCGGGTCGCCTGGAAGCAAGCTCGGCCCCCAGCGGAAACCGGGGCTGAGCGCGATGTCGGCCTCGCGCTCCTCGATCAGCGCCTGGCAGATCAGGTCGTCGAAGGTGCCGTTGAAGTTGCCGCGGCGGTAGAGCAGCGACTCAGTGGTGCCGAGCACTTCGTCGAGATCGGCCTGGTAGGGCGCCCGGATCTTGTCGACCAGCGCCGTCATCTCCGGGTCGGCCGCGATCACGTCGGAGAAGATCGGGATCAGCTTGTGGCGGACGCCCTTCAGGCCCGAGCCATCGACATCGAGGTCTATCCGGCTGACAAACTTGCCGTTGGAGCCCGAGGCGATCAGCAGTGTCGAGTCGACCTTCACCGGCTCCGGCAGGGCGTCATGGGTGTGGCCGCAGAGGATGATGTCGATGCCCTCGACCCGCGAGGCCATCTTGCGGTCGACGTCGAAGCCGTTGTGCGACAGCACAACCACCAGCTGGGCGCCGGCGTCGCGCACCTCGCTCATCACCTCCTGCATCCGCTCCTCGCGGATGCCGAAGCTCAAGTTGGGGAACATCCAGCCCGGGTTGGCGATCGGTATATAGGGGAAGGCCTGGCCGATCACCGCCACCTGGACGCCGCCACGCTCGAACATCTGGTAGGGCTCGTAAGCCGGCTCGTCCCACTCTTTGTCGAAGATGTTGGCGCCGAGGAAGGCGAAGGGCAGTGCGTCGACGATCTCGGCCACCCGGTCGATGCCGAGGGTGAACTCCCAGTGCGAGGTCATCGCATCGGGCTTAAGCGCGTTCATCACCTCGACCATGTCCTGGCCGAGGGTGCGATGCGCCGTGAGCGAGCCCTGCCAAGTGTCTCCGCCGTCAAGCAAGAGCGCGTCCGGCCGGTCGGCGCGGATACGCTTGATCACGCTCGCGACACGGTCCATGCCGCCCATGCGGCCGTATTCGCGGGCCAGAGCGACGAAATCATCCGAGGTCAGCGCGTAGGCCTCCGGGCTTCCGGGCTTTAGGTTGAACACTTTCAGAAAGTCGGTCCCGGTGACATGCGGCGGTTGGCCGTGCTGGGCGCCGACACCGAGATTGATCGAGGGCTCGCGGAACCAGAGCGGCTTGAGCTGGGCGTGGATGTCGGTGACGTGGATCAGGGTGACGTTACCCAGGGTCTCGAAGGCGGTGAGCTGGTCCTCGGTCATCGCCTGGGCGGCCGCCAATCGCGAAAACAACCCGCCGCCATAGATCGCCGAAGCGGCTACCGATGCCTGGAAAAAATCGCGGCGCGAGATCATGCGTGTTCCTCAATTCCTTGTGTAAAGGCGCACTCCACACTCTGGCTGCGCCGGAGCACCTCCGCTGATGGTCAGGAGCCGCCCCCTTGGGGGGCGGCCCTTGGTGTGGTGGTCAGTTCCGAACCGACGGCGTCTCGACCGACAGCCCCTCGCCACGCCAGGTGACGTAGAGCTCGAGCGCCCGGAACTCGGCCGAGCCGGGATTGAAGGTCTCGGCCCGCGTATCGCGGATGCAGCCTTTGAAGCGGTCGTGGATCGAGTTGAGCTTGGCGTTCTTCAGCCGGTAGACCGGGAAGCCGTTGATCTGACCCTGGCTAAGATGGTCGGCCCGGATCATGTTGCCGTAGTTCTCCTCGTGGCAGTTGGCGCAGGAGAGCTCAAGCTGACCGTAGCGGGTGTAGTACATCTCCTTACCCCGCTCCCACCATTCACGGGCCGGGCCATCGATGTCCACGTCCACCGGCATGCCGCGCGACTGCAGGCCGACCAGCGCAACCATGGCGTTCATGTTGGCCTTACCCCATTTCCAGGGCTCGGCCCCCATGCGCTTGACGCGGCAATTTTCGATGTAGTTCTCGAGCGACCAGAGATCATTCGCCGCGGCGTTCCACTTCGGCATGTTCGAACGGACGGCCTTCATGCCTTCCTCGACGTCGCCGTGGCACGAGGCACAAGACTTGCCCTCGGAGCCTTCGACCGTCTCCCACTGATCGATCGCCTGATCGACGAAGACAAAACCGGGATTTTCGAAATCGTCGCTTTGCAGGGCCTGGGTTTCGGTGGTGCGAAACCGCCAGCCGGATAGGATCTCGGGCAGGGGATTTCCCTCCGGCGCCGCCAGCTTGGTAACCAGTTGCTCGCCCTCGATGATCAACTCGGCGTTCTCGTCCGACATCGCAGCCGGCGCGCTCAGCGCCAGTGCGGTTGCGACGCATATGAGTCCGGTTCTTTTCATATTATAGCGCGTCTCCTCCCAAGTCCTGCACACCGTCAGCCGACGGTGATCGCTTTTTCCTCGGTATAGACCGACCCGTCATCATCGACCCATTTGAAGGCTAGGGTCCCTGACTCGGGCACCTTCATGGTGAATTCAATGTAGGGATTGGCGGACACGGCGGGCTCGATGTCGGCGGAGACCACCGTCTCGCCATTGAAGGTGGCCGAGAAGCGGTTGATGATCTTGCGCGGGATGAGCTCTCCGGTCTTCTTGTCCTTGCGCTGACCGGACTCCATGGGATGGGTGATGATCGTCTTGATGGTCACCACCTCGCCCGTCGTTGCGGACTTGGGCACGCGCACCCTGGGTTTGATTTTCGCCATTTCTCTGAATCCTCTCGCTTAGCCGCCGCAACCGCCAATGGTGACCTTGACCGCCCGGGAGCTCATCTTGAAGCTGCCGTCAGCCATCTTCGCCAGCGCGATCACGTCCTGCGTCCCGGCAAGGCGGATCCGGGTCTCTGTGGCAGCAGCCGCGGCCAGCGGACCGAAGTGGAAGGTGACGACGCCGGGGTTCGGGTTCCCTGCGGCCAACACCGCGATAGCGCTCGCCCCTTCGGCCGAGACCCCGATTTGAACGGTGTTGCCGTTCTCGGCGATCTCGGGCGCGTCAAGGGTGACGCCTCCCTCTTCCGGCGTGGCGCCGCCGGTAAAGGCCATGATCGCCGCTTTGGTTGCGTCTGCGTCGGCGAGCACGGCGCGCGGCAAGGCCGCAACAGCGAGGCCGCCGATGCCAACGGCAAGCGCTTGTCGTCTGTCCAAAGTCATACACTCCTCCATTTCACAGCGGACAGCCTGCCGCGGGTCATTCCTTCAGTGTCGCGAGGAACGCGACAACATCCTCGATCTGTTGAGCGGTCAGCAACGGCTTGAGCTCCGTCGCTGCTTTTCCGGTGAATCCGTCGCCCGGGCGGATGTACCCATCGTCCTTGAAAAAGGCGGGCATGACCGTGCCCTCGTAGGTCATCTGCGCGTTGGCGATGATACCACGCAGCTCGGCTTCGTTCCAGCGGTCGGCGACGCCGTCGAGCGAAGGCCCGACCTCGCCGTGCCAAGGAACATCGGACAGCGCCGAGACCTCGTGGCAGGCGACGCAATTGCCGAGGCTCTTTGTCCCTAAGATGGCGCGGCCCTGCTCAGGGTCCCCAGGCATGCCGGTCAGTGACGTTGCCACTGCACCGTCTTCGTAGGTGACGTCTGCGGGTGCCACTTCACCACCCATGGCAGCACCGGAGAGAGCCACGACCGTGAGCCCTGCCAGCACTGGCATGATACGCATCATTCGTTCCCTCCCAATGCGGTTCTTCGAATCGCGACTGTGGAACCTGCCTCATTTCTACGCCGAGCACAACCTCGAGCAGATCCGGCAAAGACTCGCGTCCGGGCGAAATATGCATGCATTCGGATTTGTCAATCACAGCGCAACTGACCCGGTTGGACGCTGTCAAAGCCTTCCTTCTTCGCGCAATTTCTGGATGTGGCGGGCATGGTACTTCTGGAAGTGCTCGTCGGATTCGTAGCCTTTCTCGCGCACCCAGCGGAACATATCGAGCACTGTCCACTTGCCGAAAGCACCTGGCATCACCTGTACGGCGGCATCGGACACGCTGATTCGGTCGCCCGCATTCTCGGGGAGGAAGATCACCGTCGGGGTGAAAACGACGCCCCATTTGCGCACTGCCTCACGCTCGTTCAGCACCGCGCCGTCAAGGTCGGTCACCTCCTCGCCGCCGAACATGTTGTACTGAACGACGACGTAATTGGCCTTGATGTAGTCGGCCACCTCGGGGTCCGAGAGCACCTCCTCATGCAGCTTGCGGCAATAGATGCAGCCGTGCTGCTCGACGATCAGCGCCAGGCGTTTGCCCTCCTCGTTGGCCATGGCGAGATCCTCGGCCACGTCCTTGAAGGTGACGGCGAACCAGTCCTCGGTGTGCAACCCGCCGTTGTCCTGCGCGCGGGCGAGGGGTGCGGCGAAGATCAGCGCCATCGCGACCAGAAGTCGAAGCATCGTGTCATCCTCCCTTGATCGGCCCACCCAGTTCGCCTCGACACGGCGCTCAGCCGAGGGCGGGCACGTATTCCAGCATCCAGTAGGCGATTACCGACATCGCGTTGGTGATGAATAGTACGCCGGTCAGGACCAGCAAGACCCCCATTGTCTTCTCGACCAGTCCCATGTGCCGGCGCAGACGGCGCATCAGCCCGAGGAAGGGGGTGGCGAAGACCGCAGCAAGCACGAAGGGCACACAGATGCCGAGCGCGTAGGCGGCAAGCAGGAGCGCGCCTTGGCTCGCGGTCTCCTGCGCCCCGGCGGTGAACAGGATCGCCGCCAGCACCGGCCCGACGCAAGGCGTCCAGCCGAAGGCGAAGGCGAGGCCCACGATGTAGGCCCCGGCGAGGCTGGCTGGCTGGCGCGCCGTTTCGATCCGCGCTTGCCGGTACAGCAGCGGAATCCGAACCACCCCCATGAAATGGAGCCCCATGACCAGGATGATGGCGCCGGCGACATAGCGCAGGGTGTCGAAGTGGCGGGCAACCGTCTGGCCAACCACGCTCGCCGAGGCGCCGAGCGCGACAAAGACGGTTGCGGAGCCGAGCGCGAAGGCAATCGCCGAAAGGATGATGCGCCGGCGCGCGCGTGATGTGGTATCGCTGCTCTCGGCAAGCTCCTCGAAGCTGACCCCGGCAATGAAGCAGAGATACGGCGGCACAATCGGCAGGATGCAGGGCGATACGAAGGAGAGGAGGCCGGCCAGAACGGCTCCCCACAATGAGACATCCAACCCCATCGTCCCTTACCCTGTTGCCATTTTCCAGCGACTTCCTATTGTACGTTTCCTATATGTAGACGTCCCTATCGTGGTCAATCCCATGCTTCGGTGCCTGCTCGCGGTGCTGCTCCTCGCCCTCCCGGCTCAATCGGGAGCGGAGATCCGGCTGCTGATGATCGATCAGCCTGCCTGCGAGTGGTGCGCGCGCTGGGACCGGGAGGTTGGCGTCGTCTACGCCAAGACCGCCGAGGGACAACGTGCGCCGCTGATTCGCAGCGGCATCCGGGCTCCTTTGCCGGATGGCATTGCCCTCGCGCGCGCGGCGCGGTTCACCCCGACCTTCGTGTTGATCGAGGATGGTGCCGAAATCGGCCGAATTGAGGGATACCCGGGCGAGGACTTCTTCTATGGAATGCTGCAGCAGATGCTCGGCCGGGCCGGCAAGCCCGATAGCTGAGACCAGGGAGTGATGCCATGAAACTGTCAATTGCCGCCATCGCCACCGCCGCCGCCATCGCCACTGCCGCGCCGGCCCAGAGCCGGGATTCGGAGGCGCTGGTGAGCTTCAACGCGATGCGCCCCGACCTTGCCGTAGGGCTGGCCCAGGCCGCGCTCGCCGATTGCCGCTCGGGCGGATACCAGGTTGCCGTCGCCGTCGTCGACCGGTTCGGTCAGACCCAGGTGGTGATCCGCGACCGCTATGCCGGGGCCCACACCGTCGCCACCGCGATCGCCAAGGCTTGGACCGCCGTGAGTTTCCGCACCACGACGCTGGAGCTGGACAAGGCCATCGAGGAAGGGCGTTTGAGCAAGGGCATTCGCGACATCCCGGGTGCTTTGGTGCTCGGCGGCGGGGTGCCCGTGCAGGCCGCTGGCTTGGTCGTCGGTGGCATCGGGATCTCGGGCGCACCGGGGCCGGACATCGACGAAGCCTGTGCGAATGCCGGAATCGAGGCGATCGCGGACCAGCTGGCATTCTGAAACCGGGCCGAGGGGCGCCTGCGGCGCTCCGCGCAGACCGGAGAGCCGCTAGCCCGAACGGTTGCCGCAGACCCAGACGGCGCGGACACGCGCCGCTGGAGCAAGCTCGACCCGTATGAGGTCGACACGAAGACCCAATACCAGGCGGCCTCTGTCGGGCAACCCGGCGGCCCGCGCCGGGCGGGCCGTCACCGTCGCGAAGGCGGCGGCGAGATTGGACCACGCTTCGCCGAGCCGGATCGCTCCGTGGAGCAGGCTCGATGGCACGTAGTCCGACGACAGAATGTCAAGCAGCCCCTCCTCGGCGAGTTCCGAGGCCGCAACGTTCCCGGAATGCCAGCCGCCGCGCAGCAGATTCGGCGCCCCCATCATCACCGAGATGCCGAGCGCGCTGCACGCCAGCGCTGCCTCCTTGGTGGTCGGGAACTCGGCCAGGGTGACGCCGTGTTCGGCGGAGAGCGTGACTTGGTCGATGGTGGTGTCGTCGTGGCTCGCGAGCACGACGCTCAGGCGCCGGGTGTGCTCTACGGCGCCGATCTCGTGCGCGGCGCCGTAGCTTCTCGGAAGGCCCATCATATGCTCGAAATGGCTTTCGATATCCGCCTCGCTCATTCCGTACTTGCCGGTGAGATATTCGCGCAGCCGGTGGGGGATGCGGAACTGGCGCTGCCCCGGGGTATGGTCCATGAGGCTGACGATCCGCACCCGGTCCTGCGGCGTGAACTCGGCCAGCTCGTCGAGCAGCGTCTCGGAGCAGATCTCGGCCCGCAGATGCAGGAAATGGCTGATCTTGAGGGCGTGTGCGGCGCGCAGCCGCAAGATCTCCGTCGCCACCCCACGGGCATACTTGCTGTAGTCCTTGCGCTCGCCGGAGACCACCGAGCCGACCCTGAGGGCGTCGAAGACCGTGATGACCCCGACCGATGCGAGCTCGGCGTCATGCGCGCCGATCGCGGCCGGAAGCGGCCAGTGAACTCCCGGGCGGGGCTGTATGTTCCGATCGAGGTTGTCGGTGTGCAGCTCGATCAGGCCCGGCGCCAGGAGATCGCCTTCGCAATCCATCGCGCCGGGCGGGACCCGGCCGCCGGTGTCCATGTCGCCAATCAGGCCGTCCTCGATGACCAGCGATCCGCGCCGGACCTCCTTGTCGAGCACCAGCCGGGCGTTTGCCAGGACCGTCCTTTCGAACGCGATCGGAACCGCCGAGCCATCGGTGCCGCCCAGGGCTGAGTCCGGTCGAGAGATACGCGCCGTCATCGGGCGTTCCAGGTCGATCGTGAAAGCGTCATCCATGGTACTTCTCCAGGAAAGCCTCGGCGGAGAGCGAGCGAAAATCGGCGAGCGCTGCACGCAGGCGGCTGTGGTCCCAGTCCCACCAGGGAGCGCCTGCAGACGTTCGGCGATGCGAGGCTCGAAGCGGGGCCTGACGACCTCTGCCGGCACACCCGCGGCGATCGTGTAGGGAGGGATGTCGCGCGAGACAACGGCACCGGCGCCGACCAGGGCGCTGACGCCCATCTTGCGCCCGGCGAGGATGGTGGCGTCGTGGCCGATCCAGGTGTCCGCCCCGATCTCACAGGCGTGGTCGCGGCGCCACTCGAAGAAGTCGTCCTCGTTCTCGGCGTCGTTCCAGTACATCGCCGAGCGGTACATGAAATGATGCAGCGACGCGCGCTAGGTCGGATGGTTCCCCGGGTTGATCCGGACAAAGGCGGCGATGTTGGCGAACTTGTCGATCCGGGAACTGACGATGTCGACGAAGCGGGCGGTGTAGCTGTAGTCGCCGAACGCGACATTTGACATGTGGATGCCTTCGCCGATCTGGGTGTAGCGGCCGAGCCGGCAGTCCACGACCGTCGCGGTCTCGTGGATCACTGGTTTCTCGCCCAACATCACCATCAACGTGCGCTCGCCCTGCCTTAGATCAGGCGGCGCCGCAGCCAGCTCGACAGGCGGTCCATCACCGTGACCATCAGGACGATCAGGACCACGTAGTAGGTCACGTTCTCCCAGTCCTTGTGGGTGTTGATCGCTTGGATGAGCAGGATGCCGATGCCGGCATCGACGATCGCGCCGGTGATCGTCGCAGAACGGCTGTTCGACTCGAGGTAGTAGAGCGATTGCGACACAAGCACCGGCAGGATCTGCGGGATCACGCCGAAGTAGTAGCGCTGCACCGGACCCGCACCGGAGGAGGTCACCCCCTCGATCTGCTTGTTGTCGACGTTCTCGATCGCCTCGGAGAACAGCTTGCCGAAGGTGCCGGTGTCGGTGAAGGCCATCGCCAGGGTGCCGGTCATCGGCCCGGGGCCGAAGGCGCGGCTGAGCAGGATGGTCCAGATCAGCCCGTCGACACCGCGCAGGAAGTCGAACAGGCGGCGCAGGCCGAACAGGTCGAGCCGGCTGGGAGCGAAGTTCTTCGTCGTCGGGAAGGCCAGCGGCAGCCCTGCCATCGCCGCGAAGGCTGTGCCGAGAAAGGCCATCAGGATGGTCTCGTAAAGGGCGACGAAGACCTCGTAGTGCAGCCAGCTCTCGTTTTCGAGGAAGCTTTTGGCAATGAACGCCGCGTTCGACCTCTCGGGATCGATCTGCTCGTCGGAGAGGGCGACGCCCAGCACTCCGAAGATGCCAAGACCGTAGAGCGGGTTGTTGACGGTGAAGAAAAGCTCTTCCCAGCCGCCGGTGTAGCGATGGGCCTCGATTCGTGCCTTGGTGGCGATCAGCCGGCCGCCCGGCGGGCGTGCATCGAGCCGGTTCTTGCTGGCCGAGACCCAGCCCGGCACCGGGCCCGTCGGGGTAGTCGATCTCGACGCCACGGCGCCGGTCGACCTTGATCCGCATCGTGCCGTACCGTGGCACCGTGAACAGGGTTTCTTCCGGCAGGTACTCGACGACGATGCCCCTGCCGAGCTCGATGGTCGCGTCTTCCTCGCCAATGTCGGCCCAAGCGGGCGGAGTCGCGTAGGCCGAGTTGCGCTCGCCCTCGATCGCGACCGAGATCTCGCCGCTGCGGTTGTCCTTGGTTGCGACGATCTTGTAGCTGACCGTGTCGCTGAGCAGCGCCTCGGCGCGCTCAGGCTTGGCGCGGTCGATCAGGCCGATGACATCGAAGGCGAAGAAGGCGTAGGCCAGATAGCTCAGAATCGCCAGCGGAATGGCGAAGGCGAAGAACCACTTGCGGGCGAGATAGCGCTCGATCTCGGCTGGCGCGGTGGTGATCGCGTGGGAACTGGCGTTGGCTATCCAGGTCACTCCCGCAACAGCAATGTGTGTCCGGTCAGCTTCTGGCGCAGATAGGACGAAAGCTGATCGACGGCGACGATGGTCAGGAACAAGAGCTCGAAGATCGCGGCCGCGTCGTCGTTCTGGCCCTTGCCCCACGAGATCGTGTTGCGCAGGTCATAACCGATGCCGCCTGCGCCGACGAAGCCGAGGCGCGCACGTTGATCTCGAAGCGCAGCAGGAAATAGGTCATGTAGTTGGGCGAGACCTGGGCGACGACACCGAACCACATCTTCTGGATCCATCCGGCGCCGGTGGCGTCGACCCCCTCGACCGGTTTCATGTCGGCGTTCTCGTTGACCTCGGAGAACAGCTTGCCGAGCGCGCCGACGGTGTGGAAGGCGATGGCGATCATCGCCGGGACCGGCCCGCCGCCGAGAACGTAGATCAGCACCAGCGCGATCACGATGTCGGGGACGGCGAGCATCACGTCGAGGAGGAAGCGCATTGCCGGGACCAGCCGTGGCCAGAGCGCCAATCCGCGGGTCGCCATCAGCGACAGCACCAGCGCACCGAGGCCGACGGCGATGGTTGCAACGGCGGCGATGTTCAGGGTCTCGATCAGGGCGTGGATGTATTTCCAGAGCAACCCGGGGATGCCGGCCCGCTCGCGCCAGGCTTCGCTCAGGACCTCGGCCGGGAAATAGAAGATCTGCCCCAACTCATTCCAGAAGCCACCGGCATTCAGGTTCTCGACATCGATGAAGCCGCCGACCAGCGCGCCGACGAAGAGGAGGAAGAACAGGGTCGAATAGAGCCGCTTGGTGTGCACTATTCGGGTGTACTCTGCCTCGATCGTGGCGACGGTGTTCATTTGTGCTGCTCGAAAGGGGCGGGCCCCGGCACGCGGCCGAGGCCCGGTAGCGTGGCGAAGCTTACTGTTTCTTCTTACGCGCCTCGATGATGATCTCGTAGGCCGTGTGGTTGATCGGCGCCACGCCCATCGCGGCGCCGGCCAAAACGCCGTAGGCGCATTCCGGGTCCATCAAGTTCAGCGAGGCCATCATACCGGTCACGTCGAGCTTGACCCACTCCGGCAGGGCCTTGCGCAGCACGATGGACCCTTCCGGGATCGGCTTGGACTGCCAGATCTGGACCAGCTCGTTCATGTCGACCAGGCTGGCATCGACCGCCTTGCGCAGGGCGCCCGAGTTGTAGCCGTCCTCCCAACTGCCCAGGCCGTCGGCCCAGGTCACACCGCCGTCGATGTCGCCGTTATAGATCGCGACGATGGTCTGCTCGTGGCCACCGGTGAACTTGACCTCGCCGAAGTAGTCACCCGACTCCATGCTGGCGCCGGTCGCCTGCGGGATCTCGATCGACGGGATCAGGTAGCCGGAGGCAAAGTTCGGATCGCCGAAGCCGAACACCTTGCCCTTCATGTTCTCGAGCGAGGTGATGCCGCTGTCCTTGCGGGCGAAGTCGACCGAGAAGTAGCCGTAGCCGCCGTCCTTGTTGTACTTGACCAGCACCGGCTCGACCGCATCCGGATCGCTCAGCCAAGTCTTGGCGTAGCCCGCGGCGCCGAGCCAGGCCATGTCGATGGTGCCACCCAAGAGGCCCTGGATCACGCGGTTGTAGTCGGCCGGGGCGAACAGCTTGGTCGGGACGCCAAGCAGCTCCTCGGTCTTGGCCCGCAGGCACTCGTTCGACTTCAGCTGGTCTTGGGCGTTCTCGCCGCCGAGGATACCGATGCGGAACTCAGTGATCTCCTGGGCCATCGCCGGCACCGAGAGGGCAGCTGCCATCGCCGCCGCTGCGATCATCGTGGTCAGTCTCATGTGTCTCATCCCTCGTTCAGAGTGGTCGCCATCCCCGAGGAGCCGGGGCGCCTTCCTTCCCTCATCCGGCCAAGGCCACGGGCCGGGTGGGAACATTCGGGGTCGACAGGCTTGTCGAGGTCGTTGCCTCGTTGAACTCCTCGCCGGCCCCGTAGATCTCGCGCGCAGCATCTTCGGTGAGGTCGTCGGCCGCGCGGTCGAAAACGATCTTGCCCGCATTCATGCCGATCACCCGGTCGCAGTAGATCCGGGCGGTATCGATGGTGTGCAGGTTACAGATGATCGTGCGCCCGTCCTGGTCGTGGATCTTGCGCGGCGAATCCATCACGACCTTGGCGTTGAGCGGGTCGAGCGAGGCGATCGGCTCGTCCGCAAGGATGATCTTCGGATCCTGGTTGAGCGCCCGGGCGATGGCGACCCGCTGCTGCTGGCCGCCCGACAGCGCTTCTGCCCGCTTGACCGCGTGGTCGGCAATGCCGAGCCGGTGCAGCGCCTCGACCGCGCGCAGCCGCTCCTCGGCGGTGAACAGGCCGAGCATGGCGCTGAGTGCGGAATGCGAGTTCAGCCGGCCGAACAGCACATTGGTCACCACGTCGAGGCGCGGCACCAGATTGAATTGCTGGAAGATCATCGCGCATTCGGATTGCCAGCAGCGTTTCTCGCGACCCTTCAGCGCCAGCACGTCGCTGCCGTCGACGACGACCTCGCCGCCATTGGCGTCGATCAACCGGTTCATCATGCGCAGCAGGGTGGGCTTGCCGGCACCTGAACGGCCGATGATTCCGACCGTCGCGGGACGATCGATCTCGAAGGACACATCGTCGACTGCGCGGTTGGAACCGAAATTGTTGGTCAGGTTCCGCACGCTCAGCTTCATCGAAGGTCCTTCTGATCCCGACGGACTCGCGTTTAGGGGGAGTCGGAGTCTCTTTCGTGAAGCAAATGGTGCAGTTTCTTGACACTCCGGCGCCGGCAGAAAACCGCAAGGGCAGACCGTGCGCTGGCTGTCGTGCGGTCGAGCGACATGGCTATCGACAGAAAAAGGCTGATAGCGCTTTGCTTTTGCGGATGGCGCGGTTAAACCTCGACTCGCAATCCTGCGAGGAGAGCATCGGTGAGCGAGACAGACTCCTTTATCCAGGAAGTCACCGACGAGGTGCGCCAGGACCGGATGTTCCGGCTCTGGAAAAAGTACAGCCCGTACGGCATCGGCGCGGTGATCGCCATCGTGGCGGTCACGGCCGGAATGAACTGGATGAAGCACCGCGAAATCGAGCAGGCGCGCCAGACCGGCGGCGCGTTCCTGGCCAGCGACATCGCCTCGGTCGAGGATCAGGAGGTGCTGCTGGGCAGCGTAGAGGGGTCGGCGGAGGCGCTCGCCCGGTTGCGGCTGGCGGCGGCGACCGCGGACTCCGGCGACACCGAAGGCGCGGCGGCGCTCTACCGCGAGGTGGCCGACGATGCGCGGCTCGGACCGCTCTATACGGATCTGGCGCGCCTTCAGGCGGTGCGTGTCAGCGCCGCGACGATCGGCCGGGACGAGGCGGAGGCCGAGCTGGCTCCGCTGACGGCCGAGGATGCTCCCTACCGGATGCTGGCGTTGGAGCTCAGAGCGGCGATCCGGCTGAATGCCGGGGACACCGAAGCGGCGCATGCCGACCTGAACGAAATCATCGGCAATCCGGCAGCGACCCGGGAATCGACGGAGCGCGCCTTGGCGCTGTTGCTCAGCAGCGGCGGTGAGATCCCCTCTGGGACGCAGTGAACTGGAGAGTCACGTGGTGCAACGGCAAGAGTTGGAGAAGGCGATGCGCGGCCTTGTCAAATCTCTCCGGTCGATCCGGTTCCTCGCACTGGGGCTGATTCTGCTGCCGGCACTTGCGGCGTGCGGCGACGACGAGATCCTCGAGGGCGAGCGCATTCCGGTGCGGCAGACCGTTGCCGCGCCGGCGACGGAAGCGGCGGTGGAGGTGCCGCTCCCGCCAGCGCAGACCAATGCGGAGTGGACCCAGACCAATGGCACTCCCGACCACTATCTCGGCCATCTGGCCGGGCCGGCAGCGCTCTCCCAGGTATGGAGCGTCGCTGCGGGGCGGGGCGGCAGCGATGAAGGCGCCATCACCGGTGCTCCGATCGTTGTCGCAGGCACGGTCTACACCCTCGACGCCGGGGCGACCCTGAGCGCCTTCTCGGCGAGCTCGGGCGCGCGCAGCTGGCAGGTGAGCCTGACGCCCGGCGAGGAGAAGGGCAAGGAGGGGTTCGGGGGCGGCCTGGCCGCGGAAGGCGGAAAGATCTATGCCGCCACCGGCTTCGGCGAGGTGCTGGCGGTCGACGCCTCCTCGGGCGAGATCCTCTGGCGCCAGGGCTTCGGCGCGCCGTTCCGGGCGTCGCCGGCGGCGGCACGGGGGCTGGTGGTCGCGGTGACGCGGGACAACCGCGCGGTGGCGCTCGACGGTGCGACCGGTAAGCTGCGCTGGCGACTGCAGGTCGCGAGTTCGGATGCCGGTATTCTGGGTGGCGCCAGCCCGGCCATTGCCGAGCAGCTGGTGATACTGCCCTTCACATCGGGCGAGCTCGTCGGAGTCGACGGCAACAGGGGCCGGCGGGTCTGGAGCGCGGTTATGAGCGGCGGCCGCAAGGGATTGGCGCGCTCGGCGATCACCGATTTTTCGGGCGACCCGGTGGTTGTCGGACCGTTAGTGGTCGCGGCCAACCAGAGCGGACGCATGGTCGCCATCGATGGGCGCAACGGAAGGCGGGTGTGGACCCGCACCGTCGGCTCCGCGGCGCCGCTGTGGGCGGCGGGCAAGACCATCTTCATGATCTCGAACGAGGCCGAGCTGATGCGGATCTCGGCCGGTGACGGGCGCACACTCTGGACGACGCAGCTTCCGGCCTACCGGGATCCGGACGATCGGGAGGACCCGATCTCCTATTCCGGCCCGGTGTTGGTGAACGGGCGGCTGCTGCTCAGCGACAGTCTGGGCAACCTGTTGTCCTTCGATGCGCAGAGCGGCACCGAGCAGAGCCGGATGCGGCTCGAAGGGGGCTCGCTGACCGGGCCGGTGGTGGCCAACGGGACGGTCTATGTGCTCTCGGACAGCGGGTCGCTGCACGCCTTCCGCTGATCGGGCGGGCGCAATCGGGGCGACCCGCCCAAGGGCTAGGACATGGCATTCAGCGTCGCCATCATCGGGCGCCCCAACGTGGGCAAGTCGACCCTGTTCAACCGGTTGGTGGGCCGGCGCCTGGCGCTGGTCGATGATCAACCGGGTATCACCCGCGATCTGCGCGAGGGCGAGGCCAAGTTCGGTGACCTGAGCTTCACCGCGATCGACACCGCGGGGTTGGAGGAGATCGAAGACGACAGCCTGCCAGGAAGGACGCGCCGGCTGACCGAGCGGGCGGTGGACCAGGCGGACTTATGCCTGTTCCTGATCGACGCGCGGGTCGGGGTCACCCCGAGCGACGAGGTCTTCGCCGACATCCTGCGCCGGCGCGGGGTCGAGGTGATCGTCGCCGCCAACAAGGCCGAGGGTCGGGCCGGCGAGGCGGGGATGTTCGAGGCCTATGCGCTGGGGCCCGGCGAGGTGATCGGTATCTCGGCCGAGCATGGCGAGGGGATGGGCGACCTCTACGCAGCGTTGCTGCCGCATGCGGAGCGGCTCGCCGAACGGGCCGAGGCGGAGGTGTTCGAGCCCGAGGCAGAGGGCGGTGCTTTGGCCGAGCACCGGCCGTTGCAGATCGCCATCGTTGGGCGGCCGAATGCAGGCAAGTCGACCCTGGTCAACGCGATCCTCGGCGAGGAGCGGCTGCTGACCGGGCCCGAGGCCGGAATCACCCGCGACGCTATCGCCGTGACCTGCGACTGGGACGGGCGGCGGTTCCGGATCTTCGACACTGCCGGGCTGCGCAAGAAGGCCAAAGTGCAGGAGAAGGTCGAGCGCCTGTCGACCAGCGACGCCATCCGGGCGGTGCGCTTCGCCGAGGTCGTCGTGGTGCTGATGGATGCCGGCAATGCCTTCGAGACCCAGGACCTGCGCATCGCTGATCTGGCCGAACGCGAGGGCAGGGCAGTAGTGATCGCGCTCGCCAAGTGGGATCTGGTCGAGGACAAGAACGCGCGCTCGCGCGAGCTGCGCGAGACGTTCGAGCGGCTGCTGACACAGCTCAAGGGCGCGCCGGTGGTGCCGGTCTCAGCGCTGACCGGGCGGGGGCTCGACCGGCTGCAGGGTGCGATCCTGGAAATGCACCGGATCTGGAACGCGCGCATAACCACCGGCCAGCTGAACCGCTGGCTGGCCGGGGTGGTGGATGCCCACCCGCCGCCGGCGGTCTCAGGCCGGCGGGTGCGGCTGCGCTACATCACCCAAGTGAAGAGCCGGCCGCCGAGCTTTGTCGCCTGGTGCTCGCGGCACGAGGCGTTGCCGGATAGCTATCAGCGCTATCTGGTCAATGGCCTGCGCGAGGCGTTTGGGCTGAAGGGCGTGCCGATCCGGTTGGCGTTCAGGAAGGGCGAGAACCCCTACGCTAAGAAAGGATAGGTGCCCCGTCCCCGGCCGCGCAGGCGGGGCGCTCGATCGGATCGCGTTGGCGCCGGCACCCTGTCCCATCTCACACGACACGACTCTCGGTGATTGCTTCTTTGGTGCGATGCGTTGCCATGGTTTGACGGCCTCTGGCGGGTTTGTTCTCAGGAGCTGTCGGATGCGGTCGAAACCGATGCGGAACCATGACTTGGCGTAGTGGCCATGGGCCTTTCGCTTGGGGACGTTGGGGGCGAGCAGGTCGGTTGCCGTCCGCCCGGCCCATGCGGGCGCCAGCGCCACGGGGCCCATCAGCAGGTCGAGC
>Ga0209049_1000073_pt1 | contig 18826 bp, 17 predicted proteins | sample WorMetulBAHAMAS2_FD_187398 | JGI IMG/M metagenome (GOLD analysis project Ga0209049, IMG submission 187398) | Marine gutless worms symbiont microbial communities from Max Planck institute for Marine Microbiology, Germany - Olavius ullae BAHAMAS.2... | ecosystem: Host-associated > Annelida >...
GATAAAAGCAATGCGCGAGCTCAATGGTGATGCCGACTCACAATCTTTTGCTTTACTCCTCTGTGAGTGAAGGGAATAATTGATGTGTGAATGGTCCTCCGCCCTACTGCCTTCGATGCATGCATTACTTCGTTACCTGGGAACCCGCATTCCCCCATGGCTGCCGCGTATTCAATATCAAGTCCCGGCGGCTGCCCAGTATCGAAGTGAGGGAGGCGAACAACCGGAACTGTCCCGCTTTCAATCCCAAACCCAGATTCCGATAGTTTGCGCCGTTGAATACGCACCCTATCAACGGCGCCCTTTCCCATTTCTTTCGGCACCATTATGATTCAGTCTGTGAATTACGGCATTGTCGGACTCCCGAACGTGGGCAAATCAACAATATTCTCGGCCATCACCTCGGCACCCGTAGAAACAGCCAATTATCCCTTCTGCACTATCAGCCCCAATGTCGGGGTTGTCGAAGTGCCTGATTCCCGTCTCGATCGGATTCACACGCTTATTCCAGCCGCGAAATGCATCCCGGCGATTACGGAGTTTGTCGACATAGCAGGACTCGTAAAAGGATCTTCAAAGGGCGAGGGTTTGGGAAACCAGTTTCTATCCACAATCAGGAATGTCGGTATCCTTGTCCATGTTGTGCGCTGTTTTGCCGATGATGATGTTATTCATGTCAATTCTGAGGTGAATCCGGCCGCGGACATCGAAGTTCTCAATACCGAGCTGGCCCTGGCGGATCTCCAATCTGTGGAGAAGCGTCTGGTGAAGAATGCCAGACAGGTGAAAGTCGCCGATATCGCGATTCGCCGGGAAGCGGCAGTCATGCGGGATCTTCTGAAGCGGGCAGCCGCCCATCTTGGTGACGGCGGCCCCGTACGTTCCATGAGGCTTACGGCGGAAGAGGCTATGCGACTCAACGCGCTATCCCTCATAACGGCCAAAACCCAGATATATGTCTGCAATGTGGGCGAAGAGGGCATCGCTGGCAATTCGAAGATGGTTCAATCGGTCATGAGCATTGCCGATGAAGAAGACGCCAAGGTGGTGCTGCTTTGCGGGAAACTTGAATCGGACATCGCGGCGTTGGACGATGAGCAAGAGAAGGCGCTGTTCCTCAAGGAGTCCGGGATGGGAGAATCGAGTCTCTCGAGACTCATCAAAACCGCCTATGGCAGCCTTGATTTACGAACCTTCTTCACTACTGGCGCGGCGGCCACCCGGGCCTGGACCTTCAAGAACGGGGCCACCGCGCCTCAATGCGCCGGAGTAGTACACGGTGATTTCGAACGGGGATTCATTAAGGCCGAAGTCTATCACTGTGAAGATCTCTTCGAGCTTGGCACAGAATCAGCGGTGAAATCCGCCGGCAAGCTTCGTGTAGAAGGCAAGGAGTACCGTGTCCGGGATGGGGATGTTGTTCATTTCAAATTCAACATCTAGGAAGAAGCGACGCTAGTGCATGTTTCTCAAGATGAATCGTCAAGTTCTCAAGCGCAATTTACCTGGGACGGAGAATCGGCGGATTTCTCCGCCGATGCGCTTCTGCTATTGATTCGCCGGCGATGCCGCGGAGCGCGGTGGATTGTTAGCTACTTCGGCGTTGAGGCGTTCGAGGGCCTGTTGGGCCTTGAACTCCGCAAATGCCGCATCTTCGTTGCGTGAAAACACGCTTCCTATTTCTTCGATTAGGGCATCCTTCGGGAAATACACCATAACGTACCATGTACCGTCTTTCGCGGGGTATTGTTCCTTGGTAATGGCGCCCTGCAATTCGATGTCGGCAACTTCCTTGGATATTCGTTCCACGAAGGTGAGGGTTTGGACATTGTTCTCGGCCCCAGATTCCTGCGCATAGTCTGTGAGCATGGTCTCGACACTCACCGCGACTTGGGCGGCGATATCGGCTCTGGCCCGCGCCAGGGCGGTGGTACGCGATAAATTGTCATCCTCAAGCTGGGCCATGCCCAAACCGACGAAATGTTCTTCGGGTGAGGGAGGTGTGAGAAAGAACGCCGGATAGTCGGTGCTTTTCTTTGGGCCCTTTGTACGCGATTTCCTATCTTGCTTGGAGGCACAGGCAGAGAGAAGCAGGACTATTAAGACACATAGGATGATTTCTAACCATTTGAATTTCTTCATGTTTGACTCCTTGGCGCCATGACCTGACGCATGAATTGTAATTCAATGACAAGTATAAAACAAATGCAAGGGACATTCTACCGAAGAAACTGCGCTGCGGCCAAGACCTTCATTGCTGTGGTTTTATTCATTCCGGCGGCATCAAGGGGATTTTCCGGCAGGAAACTGTCCCGCAGGCTTTCTTCAATGGCCCTTCATGTGTACGGATTCGACAGGGAATTCCCTGTCGCGGGAAGGGTTGTCTTCGAGGGAATTTACCATGTAGAAAAGATTTTCAATCTCAAGTCCGATGCTCACGTTGTGGATGATGCATTCAGTGGTGCTCTTGAATTCCGTGGGGGCAAAATTCAATATACCACGGATGCCGGCCCCGATAAGAGAATCGCGGGCTTCGGCCGCAGCGACGGCCGGGACGGCGAGAAGGGCGACTTCGACCTTGCTCTCGCGTATATAAGATTCTAGATGTTCCATGGAATAAATGGGTGTCCCTCCGATTTCCGAGGAAAGGGGGGACAGGTCGAAACCGGCTAACAGCTTTATTCCCTCCTGTGCGAAAGCTGTGTGGTTGAGCAGGGCCCGGCCGAGATTCCCGCATCCCACCAGAATGATTTTCTCCGTTTTCTTTCCTCCAAGCAAATGGTTGAAGATATCGAGCATAGTATCGATGGCATATCCGCCCCGGCGATTTCCCTGCATGCCAACGCGGGCCAGATCTTTGCGAACCAAGGTTGCGGATACGCCGATTGCATCGCCCAAGTTGTTGGAAAACACGCGTTCAAGACCCAATGATCGGAGTTGGATGAGGATGCGTTTGTACTTCATGATCCGAAGCATCATACCTTTCTGAATCATATCATATTTATTGTGATTTTGGGTGCAACAAATGTCAAGCTGATTGTCATTACTCATCAAAAAACCCAATAAATTGCTTTTGGGTGTTGATAAATCAATTGGAGCTGGGTATACTGACTCCAACGAGTATTGATTGATATCAATGCGTAGGAGGTTTCATGGCTGGTGCCGCCCCAGAAGAATTAGCCCTTACAGAAGAGCTGAGGGCATTCATAGAGGAGTGGAAGGACCGCCCGGGCAATCTCATCATGATTCTCCACAAGGTGCAGGAGGAGTACAGTTATGTGCCTCGGAAGATTGCCTTCGAGGTGGCCCGGGTGTTGGATGTTCCCTTGGCGAAGATTTACGGGGTGATAACCTTTTATCACTTCTTCAAGCTGCGGAGGCCCGGTGAGCACAACCTACAGGTGTGTATGGGGACGGCCTGTTATCTCAAGGGCGCTACTGATTTAATCACCGAGCTGGAAAATCTTCTGGACATCGGGGTGGGGGCGACAACTCCCGATGGGAAATTTTCCATCGAATCTGTGCGATGTGTGGGATGCTGTGGCCTTGCGCCGGTTCTGATGGAAGGTGGAGAGGTGTCCGGCAAGCTCAGTGCCGAGCAGCTACCGGAGCTGCTGGCCCGTCTGCACGATTGATGCCCCTGGCGAACCTATACGGTGTAGCGAATACGAAGTTTGAGATAAGGAGAACCATGAAATGGCGAAAATGACCCTGGAAGCTCTCCGTGAGAAGCGGAAGGAAACCATCAACCATCCTGAAGGTGGAGGGAAAACCATTCAGATTATCGTTGGAATGGGCACATGCGGCATCGCGGCCGGCGCCAAGGAGGCGTTAAACACATTTCTCGGGGAAGCATACACACGGAAGTTGAACAATGTTGTCGTGAAGCAGACAGGCTGCATGGGGCTTTGCTACGCCGAGCCCATGGTCGAGGTAAAAATGCAGGGTATGCCCAACATCCTCTACGGCAAGGTAGACACTGCGATCGCCAGAAAAATTGTTGAACAGCATCTATTGGACGGTAAGCTCGTCAATGAGCACATATTCGATTATCCCGCCCGGGATATCAACGAGGAGTAGCCAATGGGCATCACCAATTTCTGTCTTGTATGCTCTGGTACTTCCTGCGAAGCTGACAAGGCTGACGCCATCTACAACAACCTTATTTCCGCGGCGGATGCCGCGGGAATCGCCCAGAACGCGCAAGTTGTCAAGACTGGCTGCTTCGGTCTCTGTGGGAAGGGTCCCATTGTCAAGGTGCTGCCTGATGAGGCCTTCTATGTCGGGGTGAAACCCGAGGATGCCGAAAGAATTGTCAACGAACACCTTGCGAAGGGGCGGGTTGTCGAATCCCTGCTATATAAAAAGGAAGGTGGCGATGAATCCGATACTTCCCCAGTCAAATTCTACCAGAAACAACGGCGTCTCGTGCTCCGTAACTGCGGGGTTATCAACCCGGAGAGCATCGATGAATACATTGCCCGTCAGGGTTATGTCGCCTTGGAGAAGGTGCTCTTCGAGATGAGTCCTCAGGACGTGCTGGATGAGCTGAAAACTTCCGGCTTGAGAGGCCGTGGCGGCGCGGGTTTTCCAACCTGGCTCAAGTGGAAGTTCACCTGCGATGTCGTTTCAGATCAGAAATACATCGTCTGCAACGCCGATGAGGGCGATCCGGGCGCGTACATGGATCGCTCGACATTGGAAGGTGATCCTCACTCCATCATCGAGGCTATGATTATCGCGGCAAAGACTGTAGTTGCCCATCACGGTGTCATCTATATCCGCGCCGAATATCCTCTGGCCATTGAGCGCTTAGAGATAGCCCTGGGACAGGCGCGTGAATATGGCCTGCTGGGCAAGGATGTCTTGAGAAGTGGTTTCGATTTTGATATTGAAATTCGTCTCGGGGCCGGTGCGTTTGTCTGTGGAGAGGAAACGGCTCTTCTGGCCTCCACCGAGGGTAAGCGTGGAATGCCGATTCCCAAGCCCCCCTTTCCCGCGGTGAAGGGGTTTCTCGGACAGCCAACGGTTATCAACAACGTGGAAACCCTCGCGAACATACCATTGATCATTGTCAAAGGTGGTCAGTGGTACAAGTCAATCGGTACGGAGAAATCGCCGGGAACCAAGGTGTTTGCCCTCACCGGTAAAATCGAAAACTCAGGATTGGTGGAAGTGCCCATGGGCACCACCCTTCGGGAAATCATTTACGATGTGGGGGGTGGCATAAGAGGCAGAAAGGAATTCAAAGCCGTTCAGACCGGCGGGCCCTCCGGCGGTGTTATTACCAAGGACTACCTTGATACCCCCATCGATTTCGACCACCTCACAGCCATCGGTTCGATGATGGGATCGGGCGGCATGATTGTTATGGACGAGGACGACTGCATCGTCGATGTTACCAGGTTCTATATGGAGTTCTGTGTCGATGAGTCCTGTGGCAAATGCGCTCCCTGCCGCATAGGCACCAGACGCATGTATCAGACACTTGAGAGGATCACGATGGGCCGAGGGAAGATAGAGGACATCGATAGCCTGCGAGCGATTGGATTCGCGACCCAGAAAGCATCACTCTGCGGCTTGGGTCAAACCGCCGGGAATCCCATCCTGTCGACGTTGAATTATTTCGAGAACGAATATATCGAGCATATCCGTGACAAGAAATGCCGATCGGGGAAATGCAAGGCTCTGGTAAAATATACAATCGATGCTGAGAAATGTATTGGTTGTACCGTTTGCGCCCGAAAGTGTCCGGTGCCCTGCATCGCCGGTGAGCGAAAAACCCCCCATGTAATCGATCAGGAAAAATGCATCAAGTGCGGTACCTGCTATGATGTCTGCAAGTTCGACGCTGTCATCGTAACTTAGGAGGAAATAACTATGGTGAATATCAAAATCAACGGTCAGCCCCATAGTGTAGAAGAGGGCACCAGTATCCTGAAGGCGGCGAAAGACTTCCAGGTGAATATTCCAACACTCTGTCACCATCCCGATCTCGAACCATGGGCCGCCTGCGGACTCTGCGTTGTCAAGGTGGAAAATTCTCCTAAGATGGTGCGATCATGTGCCACCGCCGTGGTGGAGGGTCAAAACTACATCACCCACGATCCTGAGCTCATGGAAGTGCGGAAAACGGTTGTCGAATTGATGCATTCGAACCATCCTGATGAATGTCTTATCTGCGCACGGAACGGCACCTGTGAATTTCAAAAACTATCAGCGGATTTCTGCATACTCGAGAGGCCGTTCAACAAGGAACTCAAGGATTTTCCCAAGGATGAATCGACAGCATCCATCGTTCTCGATCCCCGTAAATGCATCAATTGCGGGCGCTGTGCTCAAGTTTGTCAGCAGATGCAGAATGTCTGGGCCCTGGAGTTCATTCACAGAGGCTATCAGACCATCGTTTGGCCGGCCGGTGGCGTCACGTTGAATGAGAGCCCCTGCATCATGTGTGGCCAGTGCTCGGCCCATTGTCCTGTAGGAGCCATTTATGAGAAGGATCAGACGGATGAGTTTTTGGCACTTGTCCGCGATGAAACCAATCATGTTGTGGTTCAGATAGCCCCAGCGGTTCGCGTGGCCATTGGCGAAGCATTCGATCAGGAACCCGGCACCCTGTTGACGGGGCGGGTTTACGCGGCGTTAAGAATGCTCGGTGCCGATGCGGTGTTTGAAACCAACTTCGCTGCCGATCTCACCATCATGGAAGAAGGAACGGAACTGGTGCATCGTCTTACCAAGGACGATGAGGGACCGTTACCGCAGATAACCTCTTGTTGTCCCGCATGGACCGATTACATGGAGAAATACTACCCCGATATGATTCCTCATTTTTCCACCGCCAAGAGTCCCATGATGATGCAGGGTGCTATCACGAAAACCTATTACGCCGAAAAAGCCGGCATCGATCCGAAATCGATTGTTTCGGTGGCCATTATGCCTTGTACTGCCAAGAAATACGAAATAGGCAGGGACGATAACATGCAGGCATCGGGGTACAACGACGTCGATTTGGTACTCACCACCCGGGAATTGGCCAGACTCATCAAGAGGGCGGGAATCGATTTTCTGAACCTTGAGGAGGAACGGGCGGATAGTCCCATTGGACTCTATTCGGGTGCGGGAACTCTCTTCGGTGTTACCGGTGGTGTTATGGAAGCGGCTCTCCGAACCGCCCACTTTCTGATAACCGAGGAGGAGTTGGGTAATGTCAACATACAGGCTGTTAGGGGCATGGAGGGCGTACGGGCGGGAAGCGTCAGTGTCGGTGAAAAGAAGCTGAACGTCGCCATCGCCCACGGCATAGCCAATGTTCAGCAGATAGTGGAAGAAATTCGAAGGGCTCGGATTGAGAATGAGGAACCCCCGTACCATTTCATCGAAGTGATGGCCTGCAAGGGCGGATGCATCGGTGGGGGCGGCCAGCCCTATTTCACCGACGAGGATGTAAGACGTAAACGGATTGAGGGAATCTACACCGATGATGAGAGAAGCATCACACGCTGCTCACACCAAAATCCAGAGATTATACAGATATATGAGGAGTACCTGGGAAAGCCCCTGTCGAAGAAGAGCCTTGAACTGCTGCACACAGAGTATCAGAGCCGCCCCCTGTACCAGAAATAGGGCCGTTCAGGTGACCTCTTCGCGGTTGGGCCCAGTAATGAGAGAAAAGAGCTTGGGTACCGGTAATCATTCCCAATACAAAAGTCTTGCATATCGACATAGATGGATTTATGATAATCTCGGGTGTTGCCCAGTATTTATTATCAAATAACAAGGATGTATTCATGAAAGACTTAAAAGGGACCAGGACCCAAAAGAACCTGATGACTGCTTTTGCCGGGGAATCCCAGGCTCGAAACCGTTATACCTACTTTGCCACTAGGGCGCGGGAAGAAGGTATGATCCAAATTGCCCAGATTTTCGAGGAAACCGCTAATCAGGAAAGGGAACACGGCAAGCGGCTGTTCAAATTCATGGATGGTGGGGAATCTACCTTCGCTGAGGGTGCCACCTTTCCCTTCGGGGCAATCGATAATACCAGTGTGAATCTCGCGCAGGGAGCCGCGGGCGAGAATTACGAGTGGACTACCATGTACCCTGAATTCGCGAAAACAGCCCGGGAAGAGGGTTTCAATGATATCGCAGTGGTTTTCGAGTCCATTGCGGTCGCGGAGAAACAACATGAAAAGCGATATCTCGAATTGAAAAACAATGTTGATAATGCGAAGGTGTTTGAAAGGGGAGAGAGGGTAATTTGGCGCTGTATCAACTGCGGCTATATCTATGAGGGCACTAAACCCCCGGCAAAATGTCCGGCATGTGCTCATCCCCAGGCGTATTTTGAACTGCTGGGTGAAAACTGGTAGACGCTGTGCGTGGAAAACCAGTCTTCTCGCCAAATTAGGATTGGCCCTTGACAGGCAAGGGCCATGGATGGAAATGCTGTTTTAGGAGGTAATGAGAATGGCATCGAAATACGATGTGTATAAAAGCGAAGACTGCAGCGATGTGGTAATGGTGCTCAATGGGAGTGGTACCGATCTGGCCTGTTGTGGCAAGAAAATGGTTCAACAGGTTGAGCAGACGGCCGATTCCACCCTTGAAAAACATGTACCAATCATCGAGAAGGTGGAAAATGGTTTCAAGGTTATTGTGGGCAGCACTCATCATCCCATGCTTGAAAATCATTGGATTCAGTGGATTGAGCTGATTGTGGACGGGAAGCGAATGATGGCCGAGCTGAAACCCGGCGACGAGCCCGTTGCGCATTTCTGTTGTGCCTGCGACGATCCTGAATCTGTTACAGCGCGGGAGTATTGCAATATCCACGGATTGTGGAAAGGAGAACTCTGAACGAATGGGCGTGTCCAAGTCGATGGCGGATGCGTTGAACAAGCAGTTCAACGAAGAAATGAATTCGGCCTATATATACCGATCCATGGCGGCGGATTTCTATGCCAAGAATCTTCCGGGTTTTGCTGTGTGGATGACCTGCCAGGTTGATGAAGAGCTGATGCATGCCGAGAAGATTCACCGCTACCTCGATGAGCACAACGAGCGTGTGTTCTATGCGGCCATCCTCGAACCCCAGGCCACATGGAAGAGTCCATTAGACATCATCAAAGCGGCTCTGAATCATGAGAAACACATCACCAAGTGTATCCACAATCTGATTCATTTGGCACGGAAAGTGGATGATATTGCCACCGAAACCTTCCTTAGCTGGTTTATCACTGAGCAGGTTGAGGAAGAAGCCAGTGCGCAGTCACTCATCGAGAAACTTGAGATGATAGGCGATAGTGGAACCGGTCTGTACCAATTGGACAAAGAGGTTGCCACCCGGTCGCAGAACGCGCCGTCATAGGCGGGCAAAGGAGGAAACATGAAGAAATACGTGTGTGACGTATGCGGCTACATCTACGACCCGGCCGAAGGCGATGAGGATAATGGCGTGGCGATCGGGACAAGTTTTGAAGATTTGCCTGAAGACTGGGTCTGTCCGCTCTGCGGCGCCGAGAAATCCGAATTTTCGGTGATGGACGATTAAGTCTCATCCGTAGCCGCTTAATCCGGGAATGGACGAAAGGCCGCCGAGCGGCCTTTTCATAGCTCTCCTCTCATGGCTCTTTGGGCGAGCCAGTGGTCCATCAGCACGAGGGCGGTCATTCCCTCGACAACGGGAACGATTCGGGGGCAGATGATGGGATCGTGGCGGCCTTCGGTGCGAATTTCCACGGCCTTACCCTCGAGGTTCTGGGTGCTTTGCGTCATGCTGATGGAACTCGTGGGTTTTACGGCTGCCCGGAAGATTATTTCCTCGCCCGTGCTGATACCTCCGATGATGCCGCCGGCGTTGTTGCTGCGAAACCCATGTTCATCCATTTCATCGTTGTGCTCGCTTCCCCTCATTGCGGCGGCCTTGAAGCCCGCGCCGATTTCAAATCCGCGGACCGCGCCAATCGAGAGTATGCCCTTGGCCAGATCGGCTTCGAGTTTATCGAATACCGGACTGCCAAGGCCGGCGGGAATTCCGCTGACACGGCATTCGATAATGCCCCCGGCACTGTCACCCGATTCCATCAGTTCGCGTACACGAGCAATCATCTTTTCGGCTGCCAGCCCATCGCAGGCCCGCATGGGGTTTTTTTCGATTGACGCCGCGTCGAAGCTCTCACAGTCAATGCCGGCTGCCGATTGGACATAGGCAAGGATATGCACGCCATGGATGGAGAGCCATTTCCGGGCCACGGCACCGGCCGCTACCCTGGCGGCAGTTTCCCGTCCTGAGGCACGGCCGCTGCCACGCCAGTCACGAAAGCCATATTTCCGCTGGTAGGTATAGTCAGCGTGTCCGGGACGAAATTTGCGCACGATGCCGCTGTAGTCATCGGAACGCACATCGGTATTGTGAAGCATCATCGCCAGGGGAGTACCCGTTGTGCGGCCTTCGAAATAACCGGACAAAAAGGAAATCTTATCGGCTTCTTTTCTGGGTGTCGCGATATCGGACTGACCGGGTTTGCGGCGGTCGAGCTCCTTCTGAACCTCTTCCTCGCTGATTTCCAGTTCTGGAGGCAGACCGTCGATAATCACGCCGACGGCGATTCCATGAGACTCCCCGAAGGTGCTGATGGTGAGATAACGGCCGAAACTATTACCGGACATGCTGTTTTTCCATGGCCGCTAAGAGGCGCTGAGCGTTAATTTCCGGTGGTGAATCATCAACAGTGTGAATCAGATGAGCGAATTTCTCATAGAGCTCGGCCCTGCGCTGATAGATGCGCGCGAAATCCTCACGGCTGTGATCTTTTGAGAGGAAGGGTGGACGGCCGGCGGACATGAAGCGGTTGTACAGGAGTTGTTCGTCAGCCTGTATGTAGATGTTGGTGCCCTTCTTGCCAATCCAGGCCATAGCCCCGGCATTCTCTATGGTTCCACCCCCTAGGGACAGGATGCATCCCTCTCCGGCCAATTCGGGCACAGTCCACTCGATGAAAGTCCGCACGGAGTCTTCTTCAATGTGAACGAATTCATTCGGCCCCACATCTTTCCAGAGCGCCCGGATGGACTGCCAGCTGTTCAGAGTATCGGCCAGAATGAGCTCATCAAGGTCGTAGAACCGATAGCCGAGAGCATCGGCGACGATGCGGCCAAGTGTCGACTTACCGCAGTGCTTCAGCCCACCGATAAGGATAATTCCCATGGGGCCTATCATAGGCCGATTGGCGCTGAGGCTGGAAGCTGTTTATTGACTTTTCTGACAAGAAACACCCGGATGCGCCCTTGAAGCATCGATTCATCAAGATAATAGACCATGAGGAGTAACTTTGATACAGTGCAGAGAATGAAAACCCGCAATTTGCAAACCACCTTTCTCGGCATTCTCACTATAGTCGCGTTGCTGACGGTATTTCATTTGCTCAAGGATATGCTCATACCCCTGGTAATTGCCGGAATGCTGGCATTGATGCTCACTCCCCTGGTGAACAGCCTGAAGAAAATCCGCGTTCCCCGGTTTCTGGCGATTATTCTGGTGATGGCGGCACTCTTTGTCGTGCTCTATATAGTCGGGCAGCTCCTCTATACCAGCCTAATCACCTTCACCCAGGTGTTCGATACCTATCAGAGTCGATTCGATCAGATACTCAAGGGAATCTGGACCCGATACTCGATACCCTTCGAGTACTTTCCCGAAATGGGATGGACTCGGGAACTCATTGACCGCATTGTTCAGGTAACCGCGTCGTTTGTGAGTTTCGGAAGCACTTTCGGGCTGGTGCTTCTCTTTCTCGTTTTCATGCTGGCCGAAAGCGCGCTTTCACTGCGTAAATTTCATAATGCTTTTCCCCGCGGCTTGAGTAACACCATTGGCTGGGCCGTGGCTGATATAGCCAAGCAGCTAAGGCGGTATCTCACGATAAAGACACTTATAAGCGCGCTGACCGGCGTACTGGTGTGGGCGGCTTTGACAATCATCGGGCAGGACCTGGCGATTCTCTGGGGACTTTTGGCCTTCCTACTGAATTACATTCCAAGCCTGGGCAGCGTCTTCATTATGGCCGCTACCATGCTGCTGGGATTGGTGCAGTTCTATCCGATGTGGAATCAAATCATCGCAGTGTGGATTACAATGCCGGTCATACAGATTATTCTCGGGGTCATTCTTGATCCCCAGCTCCAAAGCGATCATTTGGACCTCAGCCCCCTCGTTATTCTGATTTCGCTTGCCTTCTGGGGCTGGATATGGGGCATTGTGGGAATGTTTCTGGCCGTCCCGCTCACCGTCTCGATGAAAATCGTGATGAATCACATCAATGGGCTGCGGCCCATCAGCATTATGATGGGCTCGGGAAAAATGAGCCGATCATTCCGGCGGGCATGGTATCGAAATCGGGTTAAGAAGAAATCCGGCAATCTGGAAGAGGAGAATCCCCCCCAGGACTGATTATTCCGCGAAGATGCCGGTACTTTCCGGCTTTTCGGCGCTTACCCTGCCATCCTGGAAGAATATATCGTGCTCCAGCACTCCCGTGTCTCCCTCCGGGGTGGACATGTAGAAGGACAGGGAAATTCTGCTGCCATCACCCGGGTAATTAGCGGCAAAAACAAGATAGCCCATTACCCCTTCATCCGGCCTTACCACAAACTCACGGTCCAGAATAGTATCTTTGAGTGTTTTTACCATGGCGATGCTGTCCCCACCGTTGTATGGCCTCCAGATATTGAGAAGATACTCCTCACTGCGGGCGCTCCCTTCGACGTTATTCTTGCGCATCGCGATGTTTTTGAGTTTGAATTCCACTGTGGAGCTTGAAGTCGCCGCGTCGAATTCGAAAACGTAGATTTTTCTCTTGCTGAAGATGCCGGGGTATCCGTAGTAGGGGTTGCGGTAATGACGGACATCGTTATGGCCATGGCGGGCCTCAAGCCTCGCCTCATCGACGTAGCTGAGGGATATTCTCAGATCCGCAGCCTCGATGAGTATGGGATCGTGGTCTATAAGGATTACAGGCTCTGTGGAACGGCAGCCTAGAAGCAGCAGTACGCCAAGCGCCCTTCGTAACACTCTTTTCATATTCTCCCTCAAAGCGTGGCAAAGAAAAGGCCCCCGAAGGGGGCCTTTTCAATCTTAAATCATCTGGAAGTTAATGACTTAGAAGGACGTGCTCACCTTTACGAACAGAGCGTCATTGAAGTCATCCTCTGGGGCCTTCCAGTCCAGATCGTTAGAAAGACCAACCTGAATCGCCAAGGCCTTGAGGGCGGTTGTGAGACCGACATCATATTTGATCTTGGTGAGATCAAATTCGTCATTAGCGTCTTTCATGTGGAAATCACCACCAACACCGCCGTAAACGGCCAGGTTGTCCAAGACATCATAGGATAAAGAGAGTCTCCACAAGTTGAGCTTCACAAATGCATTATCATCATCAGCATCGCTGACGGCAGCGGTGTAGTTTCCCAGACCATAGGAAGCGCCCAAGCCGAGTTTATCCAAGGCATAAGCGACATCGAACTGAATGGAGGATGCCATTGTGGGATTACCCGCATCATCACCGTGCGCCTCTTTGTACGTCAAGTTCGCGGCATATCCAAGGCCGAGTTTCAGACCGGCGACGGGTGATACGGCAACGCTCAGACCGGCATTGATGCCCTCATCGTCCTTCACGTCTTTCGGGGTAGAACCGTCGTCTTTTAATTCACCAAGGGTATCATCAGCAAAATCCCATTCGGAGGCGATGAAGAATGCCGCGGCATCGATCATGCCGTCCAAGAGGCCATTGGCCTGCACAACGAGACCCGTCTCGGGAACCATGTGCTTTTGACCCTTGAGCTCGGCTACGTTCTTGGGGGTAACAATGGTGGTTAGCCGTACGGTGTCGAAAATACCCAATTCTACACCGATGGCAACGCCGCCGTCGGTTCCTGTACCGCCGACAACATCGACGGACAGGGGGGCCACATTCGCCACATTGGCTGTACCCAAACTTATATCACCGATATGCGTTTTAACACCAACGGGGGAATCCAGGCCAAGGGCGCCGGTGACATCTGTTACGAGCTTGAAGTTGTCGAGGCGAAGGTAATTACCCCGGTTGTCAAGTTCATCCGCGCCGGCAAGCGCAGTTCCTGCCGCTTGTCCTTTTGCATCCGCCTCAATCGTTTTGTTGTCATTCTTATCATCCCAGTATACGGCATCGGCGAGTTTGGCCTTGACACTGACGGTGTTCCACTCGTCGATGGTCGCACCCAGATCAATCTCCATGCCTATGGAATAGTCGTCCTTGTGGACCTTATCCCAACCGCCACTCCCAGGGTCGGCATTCTGGAGTTGATATGCCCAGTAAGTCGAAAACGTACCGCTGAAAGTCGGTGCCGTCTCGGCAAAGGCGGCTCCGGCCACGAAGGCCACGAGGGCCAATAAAAACAATTTCTTCACTACTTTCTCTCCTGCAGTTGAAGGTATTTATAAACACCGGAACCCGGTGCGTTTCACCTAAATCGAGCAAGACTGATTCCAATCTAAAGGAATCGCCTCGCAGGAAGAGCATACCGGGGCTTTGCCTACTACGTCAAGGGGGCTAGCGAGGATTATCGAAAATTGATGAAAAGGTACACGATAAATTCGCTCAAAACCCTTATAATTAGGGAAAAATATGGCGGATTTCAGGATTCCTGGGGTCGAAATCCCTTACTATGAGGGTTCAAAGGGAGGCCTTGAGTGCCATGCCTCGGAATCTAATCTGGGGAAATCCCATGGCAAAGCTCTCATTCATGCCGGAAAATCACATCAGGCGGCCTGTTGGCACGGGGCCTCAAGGGGTTTTCTCAAGAGGATTCTACTTCGAAGTCGCCATTCTTCACCTTGTCACGCGCTTCCGGTATACTGTGTTCTCTATGAGGAATACAGTTGTTTTAACGGGTATCAAGCCCACCGGGATGCCGCATCTGGGCAATTACCTCGGCGCCATTCGGCCGGCCCTGGAGATGGCGAGGGAACCACACAGCGACGCGCGTTTTTTCATTGCCGATTATCATTCGCTCAACTCGGTGCGCGACGAGCGAATTTTGCGCTCATACAGCTACCAGGTGGCCGCTTCCTGGCTGGCCGCGGGTCTGAATCCGGCTGAAACACTCATCTACAAACAATCCGATGTCCCTGAAATTTTCGAGCTCACCACGATACTCATGGCCTTTACGGCCAAGGGCCTGATGAACCGTGCCCATGCCTACAAGGCCGCCGTGGATGCCAATCGGAAGAAGAATCAGAGCGAGGATTATCAGATTAACATGGGCCTATACAGCTACCCGGTGCTCATGGCGGCTGATATCCTGCTCTTTGACACCGATGTGGTGCCCGTGGGGAAGGATCAGCTGCAGCATGTCGAGATGGCTCAGGACATAGCCAAGATGATCAACCATAATTATAAGAAGGAACTCTTGAAAATCCCAGAGCCCCGTACGGCCCCGGAGCTGATGAATGTTCGGGGGCTGGACGGCCGAAAGATGTCTAAGGGCTATAACAATCACATTCCCATGTTCCTGCCTGAGGGGAGGTTGCGAAAGCTGATTATGAGAATCGTTACGAACAGTCAGAGTGTCGAAGACGCCAAGGATCCGGATATCTGTCCTATTTATTCCCTTTATCAGCTCTTCGCCTCTCCCGATGAACAGACGAATCTGGCATCCCGCTATCGTGCCGGCGGCATGGGCTGGGGGGAGGCCAAGGGGATTCTTTTCGAGAAAATCAATGAGGCACTCGCTCCTATGAGGGATATCTACGACGCGTTGATGGCCGACACCTCGAAGATTGATGCCATTCTGGATGAGGGGGCGAACAGGGCCCGGGTGGTGGCGGGGCAGACGATTCGCCGGCTGCGCGGGGCCATAGGCGTGGGGCGCTAGTTCATCATAGCGAATGCCCCCGGGAGAGAGCCGAAACGACGAAGGGAGGCGGAATGGGCGGCGGGTTATCCGGTCCGGATTTCCCTTCAGACTTCCCGGCAAGGCGGTCGGCTTCCGCCAGCATCCCCCGATGCCAGGCGAGCAGGGCCCCTTCGGCTTCCCGATTATGCCCCCGAATTTCCGCCATCACCCGAAACAGCGCTTCGGTACCACTTTTCCTCATCCAGAGGAATCCCGCGTCCTGACCGTCCTGGTTGTAGAACAGCACCTTCAATCCTCCACTATGAGTGTTTCTGAACTTCGATCCGACACCGACGCGGCTCAGGGTGCCCTCGTTGTTCCGCTCAATCCAACCGCAAAAGCCATAGACCTTCTGGAGTTTTTGAAAGTGCGATAACCATTGTCGCGCGAAGATTTCCTCCCATTTGTCCTTCAAAGCACCCTGGTTTGAGCATTTGATGGTGATACGGGCCCGTTCAGCCGAGGCTGGGGTGCTGGTAAAGGGCGGCAGGGTGGTCAGGATGTCGGCGAATCCGAAACCATCACGCGCGCAGTCCGGCCGCCCTATCCGGGCGCACCAGTCGGCGAAAGGCGCGTCCCGGTCACCCCGCGCGGGCAGGCGGAGCAGCTTCAGCAGGGCTGTGATGGTATTCATCGGATCTCTTACCCGCGCGGGGGGAATGATGGTGCCTCCATTCGAGCCCTCGCCCAGAATCCGTACCGCGTAGCCCTCACGGCGAAGTTCCGCCGCGCGGCTTACCACATTCGCTTCTCCCACTTCGGTTTCATGAACCTCAGCCCCATAGACACGGGCGATATCCCGTACGCGGTGGCTTGTGGGACCGTTCACGACCAACGCGGACTTGCCGGCTGAGCGCGAGGCGGCGGCAGTCAGGTTGTCAGAATCGAGTCGCTGAGCACAGGCTAATTCCGACAGCACCGAGAGGGCGAAAACTTCCTGGGCCTCCAATATGCGGGCGGCTTTCAAGTATTCGTCCCAGATGACCAGATTTCCGCGATCGCCATCGTTGTCCGGGACGTAGCCGATGATGGCGGTGGAATCTGTTTCATGGGCCCTTTCCAGGGCCAGGCGGCAGGGCTCCAGGGCCGCCCCCTCCGGCAGGATGGCATGAACGATGGTTCCAGGCAGGTGGTTGAAGGTGATGAGATTGACGCCGAGTCCCCCTAAGTAGCTCAGATCCGCGGAGAGGCAGCGGGCGCTTCCGTTTAAGTCGGCTACGATGGTAACAGGGTGGGCGATGAGGGATTCTTTGAGGGCATCGAGCACGGTGGTATCAGGGTTGTCCGACCCGGCGGCGCTCTGGTTCAAGAAGGTCGTATAGGCCTCCAGTGTGTGTCTTTTTTCCTTAGAATCGGGGATGAGGGAAGAGGCGGCTTTTTCCCGCGCGATGGTGGTGAACCGCTCAGCCGCGCCGCGTTCAGCGATGAGCGTCCGATAGAGAGTGATAAGAGACTGAGCATCCTCAGCGGCGATTACCCCTCCACCGAGGCCGAATTTGATTCCATTGTATCCCACCGGGTTGTGACTGGCCGAGACATAGGCGAAGGCCGTGATATTCTTATCGACCGCGGCGCGGGCCATGGCTTCGGGGGCCGCGGAGATACCCGGATAGATGCTTTTCAGGCCCTCTGAGAGAAGACCGGCGATTACCATTTCCGCCAGTTTTTTGCCGCTGGGGCGGGTGTCGGTGGCCACCAGGACTAATCCTTTCGATTTTCCACGCTCCGTGAGCCAGCGCCCCCATGCCACGCCCATGCCCAGAGCGAGAAGCCGATCCGCCTCATCGGGAAACGGGTCCATACTGTTCTCTCCGCCCGGAGCGAAAACTTTACGCCAACCCGAAGCCGAGAGGATCATGGAGTCCAGGGCAGCCTGCAATTCCCGATCGCTGATGAAGGGGGAGGGAATATCCTGTCGGGTGATGCCGTCCCCCGCGATGACATCCTGAATGAGCCTCTTGCCGTAAACCTGGCCGCGATATCGGGGTTCGATGCCCACGCGAAGCAGCTTCTCGGTTCGCAGTATGGCTGTATTCTTCGGAGTGAGGCGCGTGCCGGCCGGCAAGGCCCCCACGGCATGGAGAGACCGTTTGCTGCTGTGGTAATTTGCCTGTTCCGACGCGGCCAGGCGTTTGATGCCGTCTCCCAGGCAGGAATTGATCCGTTCAGGATCGTATTGGCTGGAAAGCAGGTTGATAACACTCTCCAGATGAGCCAAGTTAGGGGGGCGCCCCGATTCACTGAAGCTGCCCTGTAGTTTTTCCTCATCCCGATGGATGCTATTTCCGACAGAAAGGGGCAGGGCATGACGGCGGATGGCCCTAGTCATGCGGGCAAAGTCTTCCGGGACGAGGGCTATCGGGTCGTCCAAGGCACCGGCATCGCGATTCAGGGTGATGTGTTTTTCGATGAGAACGGCACCCAGTGCGGCACCCAGGGCGGGCAGGAGCACGGGGTCGAGGCTGTGGTCACTCAGACCCGTAGGGAGGCCGTAGGCGGCCGCCAACGCTGGAATCAACAGGAGATTGGCTTCGTTCTCGGGAGCCGGATAGCTGGTGACGCAGTGAAGCAGCAGCAGCGGGTACCGATCGGTCGTCTTATCCGAATCACTCCCCTTGCCGCCCATCTCGCGTATCAGTTCCACCGCCCGTCTGATATCGCCGTCAGTGGATACCCCGGTGGAGAGTATGATGGGCAAGCCGGTTTGTCCCAGATGTATCAGAAGGGGTTCATGGTTGAGCTCCGGGGAGGCCACCTTCCAGGCCCGCACACCAATCTCTTTTAGCAGGCGGACACTCCGCTCGCCGAAGGGGCTGGCCAGGAATCCCATGCCCCGGTGCTCGGCTCTTTCGGCCAGGGCGGCATAGAATTCAACGGGACGCTCCAGGCC
>Ga0209049_1000074_pt1 | contig 18768 bp, 23 predicted proteins | sample WorMetulBAHAMAS2_FD_187398 | JGI IMG/M metagenome (GOLD analysis project Ga0209049, IMG submission 187398) | Marine gutless worms symbiont microbial communities from Max Planck institute for Marine Microbiology, Germany - Olavius ullae BAHAMAS.2... | ecosystem: Host-associated > Annelida >...
ACACTGGCGCTCGCACGGTTTTCTGCCATCGTTACCATATCGTCTGGATCACGAAATACCGCTACAAGGTGCCGGAGGGCGCGGTGCGCGAGCGTATCCGCGAGATCATCCGGCAGGTCTGTGCGAAACTCGGCGTGGCCATCGTCAAGGGGGTGCTGTCGCGCGACCATGTGCACATGATGGTGTCGATCCCGCCGCATCTCGCGGTGAGCGACGTGGTCCGCCGGATGAAGGGTCGCCCGTCGCACAGGGTGCAGCGCGAGTTCCCGGACCTCAGGAAGCGCTACTGGGGCCGGCACTTCTGGGCCAGGGGCTGCTTCTGCCCGACCAGCGGCAACGTCACCGACGAGATCATGCTTCAGTATATTGAGCAGCACGCCGACAAACCTGCCGGCGTCAGCCGGTAGTGGTTTAGTGCGGTCAATGACGCCGTGCCGAATTGGCTGCACACTCACCCCATGGTACAACCCTTGACAGAACCGCACATCGTTCAGGTCGGCCCGCGGCAGCTGGAGGGCATCCTGCGCTATCCGGCGGAAGCCGCGGGGCTGGAGATCTTCGCCCACGGCGCCGGCAGCAGCCGCCTCAGCCCGCGCAACAACCACGTCGCCGATCAGCTCGGCGCCCGCGGCTTGGCGACGCTCTTGTTTGACCTCCTGACCGAGGCAGAGGCGACGGACCGCGGCAACGTGTTCGACATCCCGCTGCTCAGCGACCGCATGGTAGAGGCCGTGCGCTGGGCGCGGGCGCAGCCCGGGCTGGCGCCGCTTCCGGTCGGCCTCTTCGGCAGCAGCACCGGCGCCGCCGCGGCGCTGGTCGCCGCCGCCCGGATGCCGGACGAGGTGGCGGCGGTGGTCTCGCGCGGCGGCCGGCCCGACCTCGCCGGGACGGCGCTGGCCGAGGTGCGTGCGCCGACCCTGCTGCTCGTCGGCGGCGAGGACCATGTAGTGATCGGGCTGAATGAGGAGGCGTCCGGCGAGCTTCGCTGCCCGCACCGGCTGGTCCCGGTCCCCGGGGCAACGCATCTGTTCGAAGAGCCGGGGACGCTCGATCAGGTGGTCGACCTCGCGGCCGACTGGTTCGCGGCGCATTTCGAAGCCGATGTCACGGGGGAGAGCGAGCGATGAGAGGATTTGCCGATCGAACCGAGGCCGGACGGCTGCTGGCCGAGCGGCTGGCGACAGCCGACTACCCCAATCCGGTGGTCCTCGCCCTGCCCCGCGGCGGGGTGCCGGTGGGGCTGGAGATTTGCCGCCGGCTCGGGGCGTCGATGGACCTGGTGATGGTGCGCAAGCTCGGGGTACCCTACCAGCCCGAGCTCGCTGCCGGCGCGGTGGTCAACGGTGACCACCCCGAGATCGTCGTCAACGACGAGATTGTCGCCCATGTCGGGCTGAGCGAGGGCGACATCCAGCGCATGGCCGACGGCCAGCTCGAGGAGATCAGACGCCGGCGCGGCATTTACCTCAAGGGCCGCGCCCAGGTGCCGCTTGCCGGGCGCAATGCGGTCGTCATCGATGACGGCATCGCCACGGGGGCCACCACCCGCGCTGCGCTGGTCGGCGTGCGCCGGCGCGGCCCGGCAAAGCTGATGCTGGCGGTTCCGGTGGCGCCGGAGGACACGCTGGCGCGGCTCCGCGCCGATGTGGATGAGCTCATTTGCCTAGAGACGCCGTCCTTCTTCTACGCCATCGGCGCCCATTACGTCGACTTCACCCAGGTCAGCGACGACGAGGTGGTGCGGATGCTGGACGAAGCGGCGCAACTGACCGGCGCGGGGAAGGGCGACGCGCCCGGCGCCTGACCGATGGCAGCGGCAGCCGGGCACCGGAGCGCATGATTTGCCATCCTCGGCGACGTGATGCTCGGCCGGCTGGTCAGCCGCGAGATCGGCCGCTGGGCGCCGGAGAGCTTCTGGGGCGACACCCTCCCGATCCTGCAGGGCGCCAACGCGGTGATCGCCAACCTCGAATGCGCCATCTCCGAGCGCGGCAGCGCGTGGATGCGCACCCCGAAGGTGTTCCACTTCCGGGCCGAGCCGGGCGCCATCGCGGTGCTGCAGGCGGCGGGCGTGCGCTATGTCCGCCTCGCCAACAACCATGTGCTCGACTACGAGAAGCCGGCGTTCCTCGACACCCTGGCGCTGCTGGACGAGGCCGGGATCGCCCGCGCCGGCGCCGGGGCCGACCTCGACGAGGCCCGCCGCGCCGCCCGCTTCGAGGCCGGGGCGCTCAAGATCGCCGCCTTCTCGGTCACCGACAACGAGCCGCCCTTCGCCGCCGGCCCGGAGCGGCCCGGGGTCTGCTGTGTCGAGCCCGAGGCGGCCAACGTCTGGCCCACCGGGGCGGCGATCCAGGCCGAACGGGACGCCGGGGCCGAGCTGTTGCGGGTCTCCGCCCAGCTCGGGCCGAACATGGTGCTCAGCCGTGCCCCGCATCTCCGGGCCTTCAAGCAGCGGCTGCTGGAGCTGGGTTGCGACATCGTCCACGGCCACTCGGCGCATGTGTTCCAGGGCATCGAGACCGCGGGACGGCGTCTGATCCTGCACGACACCGGAGACTTCCTCGACGACTACGCGGTCGACGGGATTTGCCGCAACGACTGGTCGTTCCTCTTCCTGCTCGAGATCGATGCGGGCGGTGTACGCCGGGCGGTGCTGCGCCCGGTCGAGCTCGGTTTCGCCGAGGTCAACCTCGCCCGCGGCAAGGCGTTCGACGCCATCTGCGACCGGATGGTCGAGCAGTCGGCCGCCTTCGGGACGGCGCTGGAACGCTGCACCGATGGGCTGGAGCTTGTGCTTCCGGCGGCCGGCTGACGCCGACCCCGCTCACCCCGGAGACGACCGCGAAACGAAGGGTTCAAATCCGCGGCCGGTTTCCGCTAGGGTGGCCTGATGCTGCTGCCCGGGGAGGTCTCGCACAGCGACCCGCCCCCGCCCGCGCAAAGGAAATGCCGACCGATGAACCCGTACGAGAGTTTCCTGCTCACCGACCTTTACCAGCTCGCCATGATGGAGGGCTATGTCGAGGAGGGCGTGACCGGCACCGCAGTGTTAGAGTTCTTCGCCCGCAAGCTCCCCCCGCAGCCGGGCTTCCTGATGGCGGCGGGGCTGGAACAGGCGCTCGACTTCCTCCAAGACCTGCGGGTCACGCCGGAGGAACTCAACTGGCTCAGCGCCAGCGGGAAGGTCAGCCCGGCGCTGATCGACTACCTCGCCGAGTTCCGCTTCACCGGCGATGTGCACGCCATGCCCGAGGGCAAGGTGCTGTTCCCCGACGAGCCGATCATTCGCTTGACCGCGCCGCTGTCGGAGGCGCAATACGCCGAGACCCGGCTGATCAACCTGCTGCACTTCCAGTCGCTGATCGCGGCCAAAGCGGCGCGGATCGCGCTCGCGGCGCAAGGCCGGCTGCTGGTCGATTTCGGCCTGCGCCGGGCGCACGGCGCCGAGGCCGGGCTACTGGCGGCCCGGGCCAGTTACATCGCCGGTTTCGCCGGCACCGCCACGGTGCTCGCCGGCCGCGAGTTCGGTGTGCCGACCTTCGGCACCATGGCCCATGCCTTCGTTCAGTCCTTCGACGACGAGGCGCAGGCCTTCCAGGCCTTCGCCAGGGCGCGGCCGGAGAAGCTGGTATTGCTAATCGACACCTACGACACCGAGGAGGGCGCGCGCAAAGTCGCGGCGCTGGCGCCGAAGCTGCGGGCGCAGGGGATCACGCTGGGCGGCGTGCGCCTAGACAGCGGCGATCTCGACGCCCTGTCGCGCAGCGTGCGGCGGATTCTCGACGAAGCCGGGCTGCAGGAGGTGGCGATCTTCGTCAGCGGCGGCATGGGCGAGACCAAGATCGGGAACCTGCTGCAAGCCGGGGCGCCGATCGACGGCTTCGGGGTCGGCACGAGCCTCACCACCTCGTCCGATCTCGCCGCCCTCGACTGCGCCTACAAGTTGGAGGAATACGCCGGCATCCCGCGGCGCAAGCGTTCGGAAGGCAAGACCACCTGGCCCGGGCGCAAGCAGGTATTGCGGCGCATCGGCGCCGACGGTCGGATGGCCGGCGACGTGCTCTCCGCCGCCGACGACGCCCAGGACGGCGTGCCGCTGATCGAGCCGGTGATGAAGGACGGCAAGCGCCTCCGCCCGGCGCCGACGCTCGACGAGATCCGCGCGCACGCTGCGGCGCAGCTCGCGGCGCTGCCCGAGGGGCTGCGCCGGCTCGACCCGGCTGCCGCCTATCCGGTCGAGATCGGCGCGCGGCTGAAGGCGCTGGCGGCCGAGACCGACCGGAGCATCGACCACATGGAGGAGGGCTGACCTATGGCTGACAAGCTGGCGATCACCGACACCGACGTGCTGCTGGTCGTCGATGTCCAGAACGATTTCTGCCCCGGCGGCGCGCTGGCGGTGCCGGACGGCGACGCGGTGGTGGCGCCGATCAACCGCCTCGCTGGCGCCTTTGCCCATGTGGTGCTGACCCAGAACTGGCACCCGGCCGGACACCACTCCTTCGCCTCGTCGCATCCAGGCAAGCAGCCGATGGAGACGATCGACGCCGCCTACGGGCCGCAGGTCCTCTGGCCCGACCACTGCGTCCAGGGCACCGCCGGGGCCGCGGTTCATACCGACCTTCAGGTGACCAAGGCCGAGCTGGTTTTACGCTAGGGCTTCCGGCGCGAGATCGATTCCTGCTCCGCCTTCTACGAGAACGACCATGCCACACCGACCGGTCTGGCCGGGTGTTTGCGCGAGCGCGGCCTGACCGGGGTGTTTGTCTGCGGCCTCGCCTTCGACTTTTGCGTGCGCTACTCGACCGAGGACGCCCGGCGCGCCGCGTTCGACGTGGTGGTGATCGAGGACGCCTGCCGCGGCATCGACCTCGCCGGCTCGGTGGCGGCGACGCGGGCAAGCTTCGACGAATTCGCCATTCCCTGCATCGCCAGCGACCGGATCGCCTGATCGTCCGGACGCCGCCGCACCCGCCCGCTACGGCGCCCCAACCCCGCTCCCGAACCGATTTCCGGCGTTATTCAGAGCCGGGCAGCGACACCGCTACCTTATGACGCAGCGCAATAAGCAGCCCCGACGCGCCGTGGCGACAGCAGCCGATTCAGCGCCAAAGACCCCCGTGCAGCGCCAATTTCCGTCGCCCATTCGCTGATATCGCGCCACAGACGGCAAACCCGCGCCCGGCAGGAATCGACCGGCAGCGCACAATATTCGATCGCCGGCTGCTCCGGTTTCTCTTTCATTGCGGTAAATGCGCATGATAGCGTACCGCCGTTCAAAGTTAACGAGAGTCGCCCAATCCATGCCCATCTCCAAAGACCTGCTCGAAACGCTCCGGAACAAGCGGGAAGAGGCACTCGCCGGCAGCGGTGCCGAACGGCAAAAGAAGCACCGCGACCGCGGCCTGCTGACAGCGCGCGACCGGCTCGAAGCGCTATTCGGCGAAGGCACGTTCCTGGAAATCGGTCTCCATGCGCGGCACCAGACGCGCCATTTCGGCATGGAGAACAAGGTTCTCCCCGGTGACGGCGTGATCACCGGCGTCGGCTATGTCGACGGCCGGCCGGTCTCGGCCTTCAGCCAGGACTTCACCGTGGCCGGCGGCTCGCTCGGCCAGGTCCACGCGGCGAAGATGTGTGAGGCGATGGATTTCGCCGAACGCACGGGCATGCCGGTGGTCGGGTTCAACGATTCGGGCGGCGCGCGGATCCAGGAGGGCGTCGAGTCGCTCTCCGGCTACGGCCAGGTGTTCAACCGCAACATCCGCCTCTCGGGTGTGGTGCCGCAGATCGCCGTGATCGCCGGGTCCTGTGCCGGCGGCGCGTCGTATTCGCCGGCGCTCATGGACTACATCATCATGACCCGGACCAATGCGGTGATGTTCATCTGCGGTCCCGAGGTGATCAAAACGGTGTCGGGCCAGACCACGACGATGGAGGAGATCGGCTCGGCCCAGGCGCATGCCACTGTCTCGGGCAACATCCACTTCGTCGCCCAGAACGACCAGCACGCGGTCGAGATCGTCCGCGACCTGCTCAGCTATCTGCCGTCCAACAACATGATGGACCCACCGCACCGGCTGGATCCCGACCTCGAGCTGGCGGCGGACCCGGCGGTGGACGAGCTGGTCCCGGAAACGGCAAAGATGCCGTTCGATGTCAAGAAGGTGATCGAGCGCCTGTCGGACGATGGCCGTTTCCTCGAGGTGCAGCGCGACTTCGCGCCCAACATCGTCGTCGGCTTCGGCCGCATCGGCGGCATCGTCGTAGGCTACATCGCCAACCAGCCGATGGTGAAAGCGGGCACGCTCGACATCGACGCCTCGGACAAGGGCTCGCGGTTCATCCGCCAGTGCAACACCTTCAACATCCCCATCGTCACCCTGGTCGACGTGCCCGGCTTCCTGCCCGGCGTGCTGGAGGAGCGGCGCGGCATCATCCGCCACGGCGCCAAGATGCTGTTCGCCTACGGCGCCTCGACGGTGCCGAAGATCACGGTGATCATGCGCAAGGCCTATGGCGGCGCCTATCTGGCGATGTGCAGCCGCGACATGGGAGCGGACCTGGTGTTCGCCTGGCCGACGGCGGAGATCGCGGTGATGGGGGCCGATGGCGCGGTGCGCATCCTGTACCGTAACGAGTTGAAGAATGCCGAGAACGCCGCCGAACGGGCTGCCGAACTGGCGGCCGAGTATCGCGACGAGTTCGCCTCGCCGTATCTGTCGGCCGGACGGTTGTTCGTGCACGACGTCATCGAGCCGTCGGAGACCCGCGCCCGTCTGGCGCTGTCGCTGCGCACCCTGATGTCGAAGCGCGAGCAGCGCCCGCGCAAGAAGCACGGCAACATCCCGCTGTAAGCGAAGGAGGGAACACGTTGGGCGAAGAACTGGTCCTCTTGGGCTCGGGAATTGCGATCGTCATGCTCGTGCTCATCTCGCTGTGGGGCGTTTGCGCGGCCGCCGGCACCTTCTTCGTGCGCAGGGATGCGGCAAGGGCCGCGAAACCTGCGGCGGCACCGGCCGCGGTCCCCGCCGCTGCTCCGGCGCCGCAGGTCGCCGCAGGGGTACCTGCGGCCCATGTCGCGGCCATTGCTGGCGCGGTGGCGAGCCTTTCCGGCGCCTACCGCGCCATCCGGGTCTCGGCACCGGCACACGATGCCAGGGCCTGGGCGGCCCAGGGCCGTTACGAGCAGCAGGCAAAATGGCCAAACCAGCCGACTTCGGTCGAGCGGGTGGTTCCCTGAAAAACATGAACTGATGGACACGGGGAATCATGAAGCGTTTGAAAATCACCGTTGACGGAACCGCCTATGACGTGACCTTTGAGGAGGTCGGCGGCGCTGCACCGGCGCCTGCCGCTGCGCCCGTGTCGGCTCCGGCCGCCGCTGCCGCTCCGGCTCCCGCTGCCGCTCCGCCTGCACCGAAAGGTTCCGGTGCCGCCGGCGAGGTGACCAGCCCGCTTGCCGGGACGGTGCTGAAAATCAAGGTCGCTGTCGGCCAGGCCGTTTCCGCCGGCGACCCGGTTCTGGTGCTGGAAGCGATGAAGATGGAATCGGTGATCTCCGCCCCGACATCGGGCTCGGTGAAATCGATCGACGTCGCCGCCGGCAGCTCCGTGCAAGAGGGCCAGCTCCTCCTCACCATTGGATAATGCCCGATGGAAGCTCTAACGAAGTTCCTTGAACTGTCGGCAATCCCCGACGTGACCTGGAAGATGATGGTCATGTGGGCGGTCTGCGTGACCTTGTTCTACCTCGCCGTCTACAAGGGGTTCGAGCCGCTGCTGCTGATCCCGATCGGCTTCGGCGCCCTGCTCGCCAACCTGCCGACCCAGGGCCTGCTCAACGAGCCGGTGGGAGATCACCCGGGAGGCCTCTACTATTACATCCAGATGGGCATCCACCTGGAGCTGTTTCCACCGATCATCTTCATGGGGGTCGGGGCCCTGACCGACTTCGGGCCGCTGATCGCCAATCCGCGCACCCTGGTGCTGGGGGCGGCGGCTCAATTCGGCGTCTTCGTCACCTTCATGGGCGCCACCATCCTAGGCTTCACGATGGGAGAAGCGGCCTCGATCGGCATCATCGGCGGCGCCGACGGCCCGACCTCGATCTTCCTCTCGAACAAGCTGGCGCCGCACCTGTTGGCCCCGATCGCGGTCGCTGCCTACAGCTACATGGCGCTGGTGCCGATGATCCAGCCGCCGATCATGCGCGCCCTGACCACCGAGAAGGAGCGGAAGATCCGGATGACCAGCCTGCGCCAGGTATCGCGGATGGAGAAGCTCATGTTCGCCCTGGTGGTCACGGTGGTCTGCATCCTGCTGGTTCCCGCGGCTTCGGCGCTGATAGGCATGCTGATGCTGGGCAACTTCCTGCGCGAATGCGGCGTCGCAGAGCGGCTCAACAAGGCGGCACAGAACGAGATCATCAACGCGGTGACGATCTTCCTCGGCACTTCGGTCGGTGTCACCATGACCGGCGACAAGTTCCTGACAGAGCAGACGCTGATGATTCTCGCTCTGGGCATCGTCGCTTTCGGCGTCTCGACCGGCACCGGAGTGCTGATGGCCAAACTGATGAACCTGGTGTCGAAGAATCCGGTCAATCCGCTGATCGGCTCGGCCGGCGTCTCGGCAGTGCCGATGGCGGCGCGGGTGTCGCAGGTCGAGGGACAGCGGGCCGATCCGTCGAACTTCCTGCTGATGCACGCGATGGGTCCGAACGTCGCCGGCGTGATCGGCACGGCGGTGGTGGCCGGCTACTTCATCGCCATGCTGGGCAGCTGACACCAGCATCGAGAGCAGAGACCTACAGCATGCCCCGGCTTGACCGGGGCATGTTGATTCCTGATCCTCCCCAGCAAGGTCCGGCGCCGAAAGGGAGTGCATTGTGGACGGCAACACCCGGGTTCGCTCGTTTTTCGACAGCATCGCCGCCGGCTACGACGACAAGTACACCGCCGAGCGCAACCGGTTCCTGCACCGTTTCTTCGCCGAGCGCTTGCGCGCGGCCACCGACGGCGCCGACTTTCCGGGCAAGCGCATCGTCGACATCGGCGTCGGCACCGGGCAGCTCTACGCCCTGATCGCCCAACGGACGCCGGAGCCGGACTATCTCGGCATCGACATCTCGCCGGGCATGCTGGAGCAGTCACCGATCCCGCCGGAGAGGCGCTTTGTCGGCACCCTCGCCGACGCGCACCTGCCGGACGGCTCGGTTGACCTTTTCTTCATGCTCGGGGTCACCACATATATGGCCGACGCGGAGATTGCCGCCTGTTTCCGGGCGAAGGCGCGGGCGGCCGTGCCGGGGGCGGTCGCCGTGGTCACCTACACCAATCGCCGCAGCGTCGAGCACCACCTGCAGCGGCTCGCCGGCGCGGTGCTGCGGATTGCCGGTGCCGCGTGCCTGCTCGGCGCCGACCGGCGGGTCGCCGGCTAGTCCTTCACCCGCAACTTCATGACCCTGGAGCAGTTCGCCGGCCTGCTGCCAGAAGGCTGCCGGATCGCCGAGGCGGTCGCGCTCAACCAAACCTTCACGCCCTTGAACCGGATCGCGCCGGGCCTCTCGATCCGGGCCGAGCGATTGATCTGCCGCCTGACCCCGGCCGGCTCAGCGGCATGCCGCCGGCTCAGCTCCGACGTGCTGGTGAAGATCGCCTTTCCGGGCTGACACCCATTTGCGGCGGCGGAAGCGCGTCGTTGTTAACTGGCCGTCAACCATCTCCTGGTCGCTATGGCGATATCATGGTCGACATCCTGCCCCACCCCGCCCGATCGTTTGCGCTTTGACGCGAACACCCTATCTCGCCGATAGCGACGGGGCGCGGACCCCCGATAGGACAGGGTCGATGCGTCTGGTTCTCACCGCCAACAGCGCCTTCAACCCGGTGAACTTCCGCGCCGGGCTGGTGCGGGCGCTGGTCGCCGACGGCCATCGGCTGATAGCGCTGGTCCCGCGCGACGCCCACAGGCCGGCGCTGGAAGCGATGGGGTGCCGCGTCGTCGACCTGCAGATGGACAGCAAGGGGCTGTCGCTGTTGCGCGACGCCGGGTTGTTGCTGCGGATGCGCCGGGCGCTGCGCCGCGAGCAGCCCGATGCGGTGCTCGGCTTCACGATCAAGAACAACATCTACGGCGCGCACGCGGCGTGGATCCTGGCGATCCCGTTCCTGCCGAACGTCGCCGCCCTCAGCACCGCCTTCCTCAACGGCGGCTGGCTGACGTACGTGGCCGAACGGCTCTACTGACGCGCCTTCGCCTCGGTCCCGGCGGTGTTCTTCCAGAACGAGGACGACAGCGGGCTGTTTGCCGAGCGCCGCCTGGTGCGGCCAGAGCAGATCCGGCTGCTGTCGGAATCGGGGATCGACATCCGGCGGTTCATCCCGGCGCCGATGCCCGACAACCAGTCGTCGATCACCTTCCTCCTGATCGCGCGGATGCTGCGCGACAAGGGGGTGGTCGAGTTCGCCGAAGCGGCGCGGGCGCTGCGGGCAATCTACCCGGAGGCGGGGTTCCGACTGGTCGGCCCGCTCAGGGTGGAGAACCGGACCGCGATCGAGCCGCAGACCCTGCAGGGCTGGGTTGCGGAAGGGATCGTCGAGTATGTCGGCGCCGTCGACGACGTCAACGGATACTTCGCCGGGTACGGGACGCGGACGATCTCGCCCGCGCCACGCAACGGATGATCGAGTCAGGCCCCGATGCAGGGCGCGAGATGGGCCTCGCCGGGCGGCGCCGGGTTGAAAGCCGTTTCGACGAGACTGTCGTCATCGAGCGCTACCGCGACGAGCTTGCCCGTCTGCAGCGGGCAGAGGCGCCGGCATAGGCCGACGGCGCCGCCCGCCGTCCCTTCTCAGAAGGATACGATATTCGGCGCCGCGGCCCCGGCCCGCACGCAGGCGTTCCGGGTGTCCATGACCAAGGGAACGCTGGCCGCCAGCCCGGTGTAGTCGACGCAGTCGTGGTCGGCGATGATCACCGCCGCGTCATATCCGGCGAATGCACCGGGATCCCATTCGACGCATTTACGGCCCGCGAACTGCGGATACTCGGGCATGTCCGGCAGCTCCGGCACGAACGGGTCGTAGAAGTCGAAATCCGCCTTCCGGCTGTCGAGCAGCTTGAAGATGCGGAAGGCCGGGCTCTCGCGCACATCGCCGATGTTCTTCTTGTAGGCGACCCCCAGCACCAGCACCCTGACGCCGTTCAAGCCCTTGCGCGCCCTGGCATCGAGCTCGCGGGCGAGCTGCGAGACGACGTAGTCAGGCATGGCCGAGTTGATCTCGCCGGCCAGCGCGATGAACCCGGTGTAGGTGCCGAACTCGCGCGCCTTCCAGGTCAGGTAGAACGGGTCGATCGGCACGCAGTGCCCGCCGAGGCCCGGCCCGGGATAGAACGGCATGAACCCGAACGGCTTGGTCTTGGCCGCCTCGATCACCTCCCAGATGTCGACGCCCATGTCGCGGTAGATCACCTTGAGCTCATTGACGAGGGCGATGTTGACGGCGCAGAAGATGTTCTCGGTGATCTTCACCGCCTCGGCGGTGGCCATGGTCGAGACCAGGACGGTCTGGACCACGAAGCTGGCGTAGAACGCGTCTGCGAGCACCAACGCGTCCGGCCCGTCGCCGCCGACGACCTTGGGAATGCGAGGTAGTGAAGTCGGGGCTGCCCGGGTCCTCGCGCTCGGGCGAATAGGCGATGAAGAAGTCGGCGCCCGATTTGAGCCCGGTGGCTTCGAGAATCGGGCGGATAGCCTCCTCCGAGGTGCCGGGATAGCCGGTCGACTCCAGGATCACCAGCTGCCCGGGGCGCAGTTGCTGCGCAATCGTGCGCGCGGTGCTCTCGGCCGCGCTGAGATCGGGCTCGCGGTGCTCGTTGAGCGGCGTCGGCACGCAGATCAGGATGACGTCGGCCTCCACCAGGCGCGCGACATCGTCGGTGGCGGAAAACGCCCGGACCGGGTCAGGCCCTGCACCTCGTCATCGCCGATGCGCCGGATATAGCTCTGCCCTTCGGTCAGGCGGGCGACCTTTTCCAGATCGACGTCGAAGCCGAGCACCGGCGAGCCCGAATTGGCGATCGCCATGCACATTGGCAGGCCGACATAGCCGAGGCCGATGACGCCGATGCAGGCTTTCTTGTTTGTCAGCTTGGCGAGGAAGTCGGGGACGGACGGTTCTTGCATTGCGATCGCCAGGATGGTTGGGGGCGCGGTGCCCCGGGACTCTGCGTTCTTTCCCGTCTCGGCTCCGCTTCTAGGGGCAACCATGCAGCCGGTCAACAAACGCCGGTCCGGCTTGCCCGAGGTTGGCCGGGGTCGACCGGGGTTGAGACATCCCCCGAGATCAAATACGGCTTGCCTGGCAGGGCCTGACGCCCCACTTGCGTCCGTCTGCGAAACCCGTCCGCGAGAAAGGACACCACGATGCTCACCAACGACCAGCTCGGCCAGTGGGACCGCGAGACCTTCTTCCACCCCTCGACCCACCTCGCTCAGCACGCCCGCGGCGAGGCCCCGTCGCGGATCATGAGCAGCGGCTCGGGGGTCTAAGTCGAGGACCGCGACGGCAAGCGCCTGCTCGACGCCTTCGCCGGGCTCTACTGCGTCAATGTCGGCTACGGGCGGACCGAGATCGCCGAGGCCATCGCCGAGCAGGCCCGTCAGCTCGCCTATTACCACGCCTATGTCGGCCACGGCACCGAGGCCTCGATCACGCTCGCCAAGATGATCCTCGACCGGGCGCCCGCGGGCATGAGCAAGCTCTATTTCGGCCTCGGCGGCTCGGACGTCAACGAGACAAATGTCAAGCTGGTCTGGTACTTCACCAACATCCTCGGCCGGCCGGAGAAGAAGAAGATCATCTCGCGCTGGCGCGGCTACCACGGCTCGGGGCTGGTGACCGGCCCGCTGACCGGGCTGAAGGCGTGGCACAACGCCTTCGATCTGCCGCTGCCGCAGGTGCCGCACACCGAGGCGCCGTATTTCTTCCGCTGCGCCGACCTGGCGCTGGACGTGGCCGGTTTCGTCGCCCACTGCGTCGCCGAGCTGGAGGCGCTGATCGCGCGCGCGGGGGCCGATACCATCGCCGCCTTCATCGGCGAGCCGGCGCTCGGCACCGGCGGGCTGGTACCGCCGCCGGCAGGCTACTGGGAGACGATTCAGGCGGTGCTGCGCCGGCACGGCATCCTCCTGATCGCCGACGAGGTGGTGACCGGTTTCGGCCGGCTCGGCTCGATGTTCGGCTCCGACCACTACGGGATGCAGCCCGACATCACCGCCATCGCCAAGGGGCTGACCTCGGCCTATGCGCCGCTGTCGGGCTCGATCGTCGGCGACCGGGTCTGGCAGGTGCTGATGCAGGGCACCGACGAGATCGGCCCGATCGGCCATAGCTGGACCTACTCGGCGCACCCGATCGGGGCGGCGGCGGGGGTGGCCAACCTGGAGCTGATCGACCGTCTGGGCCTGGTGGCCAACGCCGGCGAGGTTGGCGCCTATCTCCTCGCCGCCCTCAACGACCGGCTGGGCGAGCACCCGCATGTCGGCGATGTCCGCGGCGACGGCCTGCTCTGCGCCGTCGAGTTCGTCGCCGACCGTGAACGGCGGGTCTTCTTCGATGCCGGCGACAAGGTCGGCCCACAGGTCGGGGCGGCGCTCCTGGAGCGCGGCGTGATCGCCCGGGCGATGCAGAGGAGGGCGACATCATCGGCCTCGCCCCGCCGCTCTGCCTCACCCGCGCCGAGGCCGACGAGATCGCCGGCCGAATGGCCGAGGCGGTCGCGGCCCGTGCTGGGGTAGCGCCGGGCCGTTGGAGAACGCGCCACCATTCGCATCTGCGCTCGTCGTTGCCGTGCTCAAACATTGTGCCGGCGCCCTCGCTGGGGCATCCTCTCGGGATCGGTCGGCAACGGCAGGTGAGGGCCCTTGGCAGCGATCCGCGACAGGGTGATGGCGGGCGAGCAGGTGCTCGGCGCCATGGTGTTCGAGTTCTTCAGCCCCGGCATCGCCCAGATCATGGCCCGTGCCGGCTGCGAGTACGTGATCTACGACATGGAGGACACCGGCATCGGCTTCGAGACCCTGAAGGAGCAGGTCTCGTTCTGCCGCGGGCTGCCCGTCGTGCCGATGGCGCGGGTGCCGCGCGGCGAGTACCACTTCCTCGCCCGGGCGCTCGATATCGGTCTCAAGGGCGTGATGGTGCCGATGGTCGAGAGCGCCGATCAGGCCCGCACCATCGCCGAGGCGACCCGCTACCCGCCGGCCGGCCGGCGCGGCGCCGCCTTCGGCTTCGCCCATGACGATTACACGGTCGGCGACCCGGCCGGGAAGATCGCACGGGCCAATGCCGAGCGGCTGGTCATCGCCCAGATCGAGACCGAGCGCGGGCTCGCCAATGTCGAGGAGATCGCCGCCGTCGATGGCATCGACGTGCTCTGGGTCGGCCATTTCGACCTCGCCAACTTCCTCGGCATCCCGGGCGAGTTCCGGAACCCGGTGTTCCTCGACGCGGTCAGGGCAGTGGTCGCCGCCGGGCGGCGCCATGGCAAGGGCCTCGGCTTCATGCCAGCGGATGCGGATTGGGCGGCGGAATACAAGGGCTACGGCTTCAACATGCTGGCGGTCCGCACCGACCAGGGCCCGTTGATGCAGGGGGTGCGGGCGGTGCTGCAATCGGTGGAGGACGCATGAGCTTCAAGGGCGGAACCACACGGGATCTGTTAACTGCAGCGGGCGAGACCTGCTTCGCGCCGGTTGCCTTCGACGAGCTAAAGCGCAACCCCGAGATCGAGTAGGAGTGGATCCCGGAGGACCTGACCGAGATCACCCCCGACATCGCCGCCCGCTACGACGCCATCCACGTCAACCTGCCGCGGATCACGGCCGCCTCGGGGGCCCGCGACGACTGCCGGGTCAAGGTCTTCGCCCGCAACGGCGTCGGCTTAGACACCGTCGACGTCGCCGGCTGTGCCGCCAAGGGGATCACCGTCACCAACACCCCGATCGCCATACGGCGCCCGGTGGCGGTGGCGGCGCTGACGCTGATCTTCGCCCTCTCCGGCCGGCTGTTCGCCAAGGACGAGCTGGTGCGCGAGAGGCGCTGGAACGAGCGCACCAACTATATGGGAACCGGGCTCACCACCCGGGTCCTCGGCCTAGTCGGCGCCGGCGGCATCGGCCGGGAGCTGATCCGGATCGGACTTCCGTTCTTCCGCGAGATCATCGTCGTCGATCCCTATGTCGAGGCCGCGGTCTACGACCGGCTCGGCGCGCGCAAGACCGACTTCGAGGCGGTGATGCGCGAGTCGGATTTCATCACCGTCGCCTGCCAGCTGAACGACGAGACCCACCACATGCTGGGTGCCGAGGCCTTCGCTCTGATGAAGCCGACCGCGTGCTTTGTCAATGTCGCCCGCGGGCCGATCCACGACGAGACGGCGCTGGTCGCAGCGTTGCAGGCGGGCCGGATCGCCGCTGCGGCGCTCGACGCCACCGAAGAGGAGCCGATCTCACCCGAGAGCCCGCTGATCGGCATGGACAACACCATCCTGACGCCGCAAGCGCTCTGCTGGACCGACGAGTGCTTCGAGGACATCGCCCGCACAGCGTTGCGCTCGATCGTCGACGTCTCGCTCGGGCTCAAGCCGACGCACCCGGTGACGGCCGACTAGGCGCACCGCTCGGCGCCCAGCCTCCGGCTCAGGCCGCGGCGACGACCTCAAGGTCCACCCGCCAGGCCGGGTCGACGAGCCGGACGACGATGACCAGGGTGGATGCGAACCTTCGCTCGCCGAAAAACTCGGCGCGGATCCGTCGCAGCGCCGCCAAGTCGGAGCGATCGGTGAGGTAGATCCGCAGCATCATCACGTCGTCGAACCCCATGCCGGCATCGCGAGGGCAGGCGCCGATGTTCGGAAAGGCCTGCCGGCACTGGCCTTCGAACTCGAGCGACACCGTGCCATCCGGCGCAACCCCGACCTGTCCGGAAAGGTGGAGCCATTTGTCGGCACCGGCGACCAGCGCACCGTGGTTGTAGTTGGGCACGCCGAGACGGACGATGTCGGCGGCATCGATGGCGGTAACGTCCATGGGGCATCCTTTCCCGGAAAGAGTGGCGAGCGTTTCTAGAACCCGTCTTGAGCGAGATTCCCCGACGTCGCCAGAACAGCGCTGCCGACGGGGTTTCCATCGCCCTGTGCCGATGGTATGTTCTTAATATGTTCGCTGCTCAGCGAACCGCCCCGCCCGAGGCAAAGCACGCAGCGGTGCGGGTACAGGCAGGGACAGCAGGAAACACGACCGCGACATGGGGACAGCGCATGCCGAAAGCCTGAACGCCGAGCAGCGCCGGGCGGTCGAGCATGGGCCCTGCAGCGCGCCGGGCGCGCCGCTCCTGATCATCGCCGGCGCCGGCTCGGGCAAGACCAGCACCTTGGCTCACCGCGTCGCCCGGCTGATCACCGACGGCGCCGATGCGGGCCGCATCCTCTTGATGACGTTCTCGCGCCGAGCCGCGGCCGAGATGACCCGCCGGGTCTCCCGCATCTGCGGCCGGACGCTCGGCACCGGGGCCGACGCGGTCGCGGCGTCGCTGGCCTGGGCCGGCACGTTCCACGCCATCGGCGCCCGGCTGCTGCGCGAGCATGCCTGGCAGATCGGCCTCGACCCGGACTTCACCATCCACGACCGCGAGGACAGCGCCGATCTGATGAACCTCGCCCGGCACCGGCTCGACCTGTCGAAGACGGCGGCGCGGTTTCCGGCCAAGGGCACCTGCCTGGCGATCTATTCCCGCGCCGTCAACGCCGAGGCCCCACTCGCCGAGGTGCTGGAGACCGCCTTTCCCTGGTGCGCGGGCTGGGAAGAGCAACTGCGCGCCCTGTTCTCCGCCTACGTCGCCGCCAAGCAGGGGCAGAACGTGCTCGACTATGACGACCTCCTGCTCTACTGGGCCCGCGCCCTGGAGGATGCGCATCTGGCGACCGAGATCGGCGGGCGCTTCGACCATGTGCTGGTCGACGAGTATCAGGACACCAACCGGCTGCAAGCGGCGATCCTGATGGCGCTGAAGCCCGATGGCCGCGGGCTGACCGTGGTCGGCGACGATGCGCAGTCGATCTACGCCTTCCGCGCCGCGACGGTGCGCAACATCCTAGACTTTCCCCGCCAGTTCCGCCCCGCGGCCGAGATCGTCACCCTGGAGCGGAACTACCGCTCGACCCAGTCGATCCTGGCCGCCGCCAACGGGGTGATCGCGCTGGCGGCGGAGCGGTTCACCAAGAACCTTTGGAGCGAACGCCCGTCGGCCGAGTTGCCGCGCCTCGTCTCGGTCCGCGACGAAGTCGACCAGGCGCATTCGGTTGCCGAGGCGGTGTTGGAGAACCGCGAGGAGGGGGTGGACCTGAAGCAGCAGGCGGTGCTGTTCCGCGCCTCGCACCATGCCGGGCCGCTGGAGCTGGAGCTGAGGCGCCGCAACATCCCATACGTGAAATACGGCGGCCTGAAGTTCCTCGACAGCGCCCATGTCAAGGATCTGCTCGCGGCGCTGCGCTTCGGCCAGAACCCGCGCGACAGGATGGCCGGGTTCCGGCTCCTACAACTCCTGCCGGGGGTCGGCCCGGTCTCGGCCGGCCGGGTGCTCGACGCCATGGCCGGACAGGCCGATCCGTTGGCGGCGCTCGCCGACGCCCCTGCCCCGCCGAGGGCCGAGACCGACTGGGGCGGCTTCGTCGCCATGCTGCGTGCCCTCGGCGCCGGCAAGGCGGGCTGGCCGGCCGAGATCGACCTGATCCGGCGCTGGTACCAGCCGCATTTGGAGCGGATCCACGACGACGCCGAGCCGCGCAAGGCGGACCTCGCGCAGCTCGAGAGCATCGCCGCCGGCTACCCGTCGCGCGAGCGGTTCCTGACCGAGCTGGCGCTCGACCCGCCGGAGGCGACCAGCGACGAGGCCGGGGTGCCATTGAAGGACGAGGACTACCTGATCCTGTCGACAATCCACTCGGCCAAGGGGCAGGAATGGCGGGCGGTCTTCGTGCTCAACGCCGTCGATGGGTGCATTCCCTCCGACCTCGCCACCGGCACCAGCGCCGAGATCGAGGAGGAGCGCCGCCTGCTCTACGTCGCCATGACCCGGGCCAGGGACCGGCTCGACCTGATGCTGCCGCAGCGGTTCTTCGCCCACGGCCAGGCCCGCCACGGCAACCGGCATATCTACGCCGCCCGGACCCGGTTCATCCCCGGGAGCCTGATGGGGCTGTTCGAGAGGACCCACTGGCCGCGGCCCGGCGACATCGCCAGGGCAGCCCGGCCGGCAGCGCCGGAGCCCCGCCTCGACCTCGGCGCCCGGATGCGGGCGATGTGGGGGTAGGGGGCACCCCGCCCAAGGGGCTTTTCATGGCGAGAATGGGGTCAAGATATTGGAATCATTGTATTTCTTAGGCCGTGTCTGCCTTGCGTCACACTGCACGACAGCATGGGTGGTTGAGGGCGGCGAGGTGTGGTTTTGCGGTCGACTCCGTCTCGCAAACAGGGTCATCCACATGCCTCAGCAAGCCATTGCCACCCTCCAGGGATTGCTGTCGCCGCATGTTTCCCCGGGCAAGGGCCGTCTTGAGACGCTGAGCCTGATCGTGGCGGGTATGGTCCGCGCGCGGACGGTCAATCTGAGCCATCTGGCGGCCGAGCGCCCTGGCAGCACGCTGATCGCCTCGACCTACCGGCGGCTGCAGCGCTTCTTCCAGCATGTGCAGCTGGGGCCG
>Ga0209049_1000075_pt1 | contig 18733 bp, 17 predicted proteins | sample WorMetulBAHAMAS2_FD_187398 | JGI IMG/M metagenome (GOLD analysis project Ga0209049, IMG submission 187398) | Marine gutless worms symbiont microbial communities from Max Planck institute for Marine Microbiology, Germany - Olavius ullae BAHAMAS.2... | ecosystem: Host-associated > Annelida >...
GGCGCCGGTCTGGGCGCACAGCGCCGCGGCGACCATCATCACCATTACGTCACCCAGCCGGTGGCCCGCATTCGGCGCACGGGGATCGTTGAGACCGGAAAGAAGCGGCGCAAGACACGACATCGGTAGCCCTCAAATGGTTCGAGCTGCCCCACCGAAGAACCCCTTTCACCAACAACCGCAACCCAAAATCCGCCATATGCGATTCCCCTACTGGGTCTGGGGGGGACTGCGTTGCGCAGGGGTGACCCGGATCGCCTCATATCCCGGCGCGGTCCTCGATATAGCGGGTCAGCTCGGCGAAGTCGTGGAAGACGAAGCAGTCCTCGAACAGCGTCAGCGGACGCTGGCGGTAGCCGCCGGAATAGAGCGCGAAGGCGATCCCCGCGGCGGCGGCGGTCTCGGCATCGGTCTCGCTGTCGCCGACATAGAGGATGTCTTCCGGACCGGCGCCGAGCCGGGCGGCGCAGTCGCGCAGGGGCTCGGGGTGCGGCTTCATCCGGGAGGCGCTGTCGCCGCCGACGACGGCGTGCAGATGACGGTCGATCGCCAGGCCTTCGAGCACCTGCCGGCTCAGGGCCTCCGGCTTGTTGGTGCAGACGCCGAGCTTGAGGCCGCGGGCGCTGAGGCTGCCGAGCATGTCCTCGACCCCGTCATAGGGCCGGCTGAGATCGGCCGGCGCGACGCTGTGGAGATCCCCGAACCGCGCCACCGCCCGGGCCAGCGCCGCGCCCTTGGCCGGCAACCCCGCAGCCTCGAGGCAACGCTCCACCAGCTTGGCGACGCCATGGCCGATGAAGCCGTGCACCTGGGTCAGTGTCGGCGGCTCTGCGCCGAGCTCGTCGAGCAGGGTACATGCCGCGGTATGCAGATCCGGGGCGCTGTCTACCAGCGTGCCGTCGAGGTCGAATATCACCGCGCGGATCATCGGGGGGCTCCATGGCTGACGGGTTGAAATGCCTTTTTGCCCGGCAAGGAGGCGGGGGCAAGGGCGATTGCGACGGCGGGCGAGAGAGGCCTTGCCCCGACCCCGCATTCCAGCCTCGCTCGCCGAGGTGAGCGGGTGACGAAATTCAATGCCATCGCCGAACGGGTCTATCGGAACTGGCAACGTGCAGCGATGGCGGTAGCGGTATAGAATAGGGCGCGTGTAGTCGAATCCAGAGTGATTATTCAAGAGACTGAGGACACAACCATGGCCAGCCACCTTTCCATCGCCTGTCTGCAAACCCAGCCAATGCCCGACTTCGACTCGGCGATCGGCGAAGCCCTGGGATTGGCCCGCCGCGCCGTCGCCGATGGCGCCGCATTGCTGTGCCTGCCGGAGTATTGCGGCGGGTTGGCGACCGAAGATGGCGCCGTCCGGCCGCCCTCGGCGCCGGAGGCGAGCCACCCGGTGCTGGCGGCGCTGAGAAGCTTCGCCGCCGAGGCCGGGGTCTGGATGCAGATCGGCTCGATCGCCGTCGATGCGCCTGACGGGCGGATCATCAACCGCGGCTTCCTGGTCGACAGCGACGGCGGGCTGCGCAGCCGCTACGACAAGATCCACATGTTCGACATCCAGCTTTCCGAGACCGAGGTCTATCGCGAGTCGGCCTTCGTCGACGCCGGTGCCGAGGCGGTGACCGAGGACACCCCTTGGGGTCGGATCGGGCACACCATCTGCTACGACCTGCGCTTTCCGCATCTCTACCGCGATTTGGCCAAGGCCGGGGCGGAGATCCTGACGGTGCCGGCCGCCTTCACCCGGAAGACCGGCCAGGCGCACTGACATGTGCTGAACCGCGCCCGGGCGATCGAGAACGGCGCCTATCTGGTGGCGACCGGTGCCACCGGCCCGGTCCACGGCGGCGGCGAGACCTATGGCCATTCGCTGATCGTGGATCCCTGGGGCACGGTGCTCTCCGATGGCGGCCACGGGCCTCGGGTGGTGCAGGCGCGGATCGACCTGGAGGCGGCGGCAGCGGCGAGGGGACGGATTCCCAGCCTCAACCACGACCGCGACTACCGGCGGCCGGTCCCGCTGGCCCGGGCGGCGGAGTGACGCCCAGCATCGCCGGGCGCTGTGCCATTCCTGAAAACTGCCGCACAAACGAAACCCGCCGAGACCGGATATGGCCTCGGCGGGTGAAGGGTTGGAACAGCGGGATGCGCCGCTATTCGAGCATGACTGCGGGCAGCCAGAGCGCGATCTCCGGGAACTCCAGCACTATCATGAGACCGATCACCTGCAGGATCACGAACGGGATGATGCCCCGGTAGATCTCCTGCATCTTCACCTCGCTCGGCGCCACGCCCTTCATGTAGAACAGCGCGAAGCCGAAGGGCGGGGTCAGGAACGAGGTTTGCAGGTTGATCGCGACCAGGATCGCGAACCAGTAGATCACCTGGCTTTCCACGAATGCCCGCGCCGCCATGTTGGTCGGCTCGTCGAGCCCGAGATGCATGGCGAAGGCCGGGGCCATGGTCTTGATCACCGGCGCGAACACCGGAAGGATGATCAGGGTGATCTCGAGCCAGTCGAAGAAGAAGCCGAGCATGAACACCGAGAACATCAACACGAACAGGAGCGGCCAGGGGCCGAACTCGAGCCATTCGATGAACTCGATGATCAGGTCCTCGCCATAGACGTTACGGAAGATGGTCGAGAACGCGGTCGCGCCGACGAAGATGAAGAAGATCATCGACGTGGTCAGCGCGGTGCGGTGGACCACGTCGCGCAGCACCTCGTAGCTCAGCGTGCCGTTGGCGAAGGCGAGCACCAGCGAGCCGAAGGCACCGACGCCGGCGGCCTCGGTCGGCGTCGCCCAGCCGGCGAAGATCGAGCCGAGCACCAGGATGATCAGGAAGATCGGCGGCACGAAGCCCTTCAACACACCGCCGAGCATGGTGTTGCCCTCGGCCCGGCCGATGACCATCGCGGTGGCGAAAATGCCGAGGAAGACCACGAGCGGCCAGTTCAGCCACTCGGCGACGCCGGCGCTCGTCGCCGCCCAGGCGACGACGACCAGGGCGATGGCGATGCCGAAGAACGTCATCCTGCGGCCCTTGCTGCTCGGCTCCATGACGATCGCGTCCGCCGGCAACGGCGGGGCAAGGGTCGAATTGAGGGAGCAGCGGGTGACGATGTAGATGAAGTAGAGGCCCGAAAGGACTAGGCCCGGGAATACTGCCCCGATGAACAGGTTACCCACCGAGACCGCCAGCAGGTTCGCCATCAGCACCAGCATGATCGACGGCGGGATCAGGATCCCCAGCGTCGCTGAGGCGGCCAGGGTCCCGGTCGCCAGCGACGCGTTGTATCTCTGCTGCAGCATGGTCGGCAGCGCCAGTAGGGTCATCATCACCACCGAGGCGCCGATGATGCCGGTGGTGGCGGCCATGATCGTGCCCATCACGGTGACCGACAGTGCCAGCCCGCCGGGGACGCGCCGCAGCATCACCTGGAGGATATGCAAGAGGTCGGCCGCGACGTGCGAGCGTTCCAGCATCGTGCCCATGAACACGAAGCATGGAATCGCCACGAGTATCGGGTTTTGGACAGCCCCCGACGATCCGTCACCGCCCCAAATGCGTTGCACGACCTGGAAGAAGACGGCGAAGTCGAGCACGTCGAGCCAGATGCCGGCCAGGCCGAAGATCAGGGCGACGCCGCCGAGCGCGAAGGCCACCGGCATGCCAGTGAACAGCATCAGCGCCAGCGCCAGGAACATGTAGGCGCCGATGAACTCGTAAAGATGGTCGTAGATCAGTTCCCACATGGCTCAGCGCTTCCCCTCATCGCGCGGCTTCGGCGCTTCGTCCAGCTTGATCTTGTCGATCAGGGCTTCATCCACATGGGGTTGGTACAGATGCTTTTTGTCCCGATGGGCTTCATACGCGGCACGTTCAGCTTCCGCTTTGGCTTCTTCGAGCGCTTTCGACGCGGGGTCTTCGTGGGAGAAGATCGTCAGCGCCTGGTGGGCCGCCTCCTTCTCATCCGGGGTTCCGAAGAGATAGGTGACCACCCGGATCAGCGTCGCGATGCAGGCCAACAGAACGACCAGAACGCCGAACGGCATGAACCCTTTGATGACATAGCGCCAGGGGATACCGGTCAGAGATTCGGAACCCTCGCCCTGTCTGTACGAGATCGCGACGAAGTCGACCGTGTACCACAGCATGGCGATCAGGAACGGGATCGCCATGACGGTCAGTGCCCAGAACTCGAACCAGGCCTGCTTCCGCCGGTTCAGGTTCTCGCGGAAGATGTCGACCCGTACATGGGCGTTCAGCAGGTAACCGAAGCCGAAGGTCATCAGCAACAACACGCTGTGGAAATGCCATTCCAGGTCCTGCAGGATGGTCGAGACCGAATAGCCGTACTCGATCGAGAAATCCGAGAAGTAGAGGCGGATCGCGTCGACCTTTCGGGTCACGACGTCGAAGACGATGACAAGGATCAGCGGGACGATGATCCATCCCGCCGTCTTGCCACACCAGCGCGCAAAGCCGCCCAGCTTTCCGGCCAGGTTGAGGAGAGAGCCCATTATGTCCCCTTGAATGGGTTGTGCCCTCACATGCGCTATCCGCGCAGAGCTGCGCGGAATGGCCGTAGCTTGGGCGGGGAACGGGAGACCGTGGCCGGTCTCCCGCGACACGTTGGCGATTACTTCAGGTAACCGCGCTCACCCCAGACCTTGTAGGCCTCGTGGAACTTGCTGTAGCTCTCCCACAGCCTGGCCACGTCGGGGTTTGCGGCGATCTCCTCGGCCAGCACCTCTTCCCAGGCGCCGCGGATCTGATCGAGCACCGAGTCCGGCCAGGTCATGTTCTTGACGCCGTCCTTCTCGTTGTCGATCATCGCCTGGAACTGCGAGGCCTCGCCATCGGCTATCATGTCGGTGACGTTCGAGTTGCAGGCGGTCTCGAGCATCGCCTGCTAGGAGTCCGGTAGCTCGTTCCACTTGTCCATGTTGATCAGCAGCTCGTTCGAAGTCGACTGCTGATGCCAGCCGGGGAAGTAGTTGTACTTGGCGATCTGGTAGAAACCGTAGGAGCGGTCGATCGCCGGCATCGAGAACTCGGTCGCGTCGATGGTGCCGAGCTCCAGCGCAGGGTAGATGTCGCCGCCAGCCAGCTGCTGGGTCGAGACGCCGAACTTCTGCATCACCTTGGCGCCAACGCCGAAGAAGCGCATCTTCAGGCCCTTGAGCTGATCGAGGCTTTTGATCTCCTCACGGAACCAGCCCGAGGTCTCCGGCGGGATCATGCCGCAGAGCAAGTACTTGATGTTGTCGCGGGCATACATCTCCTCGGCCAGCTCCACGCCGCCGCCATACTTGAACCAGGCGACGAACTCGGGCGCCGCTGGGCCGAACGGCCAGGTCGACAGGAAGGCATAGACCGAGTTCTTGCCCTGGTTGGCGCCGGGGGTGCCGAAGGCCGCTTCGAAGCCGCCCTGGCTGACCGGGTCGTAATAGGCATAGCCGCCAGCAAGCGCGCCGGGCTCGAACACCTTGATGTCGAAGTCGCCGTCCGACATCCGCTTGACCGCCTCGGCGATCCGATGCGGCGGCGGGCCGAGCACGGCCACGTTCTGGCCGAAGGCCGCGTGCATTTTCCAGCGGACCTTCTTCGCGTCCACGGCGCCGGTCCCCATCGCAGTCGCCACCACGGCGGCCACGGCGGCAAAGCCGGCAGTCTTCAGGATTTTCGCAACCATCATGATCCTCCCATTGAGTTGCAGATCACTGTTCTCGCGGTATTTTCCCGCATGTGCTGCTTTGTGGACCGCCAGTGAACGGTCTGTCCACCCGAGAGTCAACCGACGTTTTCCGCCTTGTGAAAGTGCAATTTGTAATCGGGCGGTCATTTCCTCCGGGCGGCGCCAGCAAGCGCGCCGCTCGACGATTCCTGAGATACGGCTCGGAAGAAGACGGGAGACCGCTGCCGGTCTCCCGCAAGATCATCGCGGATTGAGTCAGCCGCACAGGTTACTTCAGGTAACCGCGCTCACCCCAGACCTTGTAGCCCTCGTGGAACGTGCTGTAGCTCTCCCACAGCTTGGCCACGTCCGGGTTGGCGGCGATCTCCTCGGCGATGTTGGCATTGCAGGCGATTTCGAGCATCGCCTTGTACTCTTCTGGCAGCTCGTTCCACTTGTCCATGTTGACGGTCAGATCGGTGGCGGTCGGCTGCTGGTGCCACCCCGGGAAGTAGTTGTACTTGGCGATCTGGTAGAAGCCGTAGGAGCGGTCGATCGCCGGCATCGAAAACTCGGTCGCGTCGATGGTGTCGAGCTCCAGCGCCGGGTAGATGTCGCCGCCGGCGATCTGCTGGGTCGAGACGCCGAACTTCTGCATCACCTTGGCGCCGACGCCGAAGAAGCGCATCTTCAGGCCCTTCAGCTGGTCGAGGCTCTTGATCTCCTCACGGAACCAGCCCGAGGTCTCGGGCGGGATCATGCCGCAGAGGATGAAATGGATGTTGTCGCGGGCGTAGAGTTCCCGGGCGATCTCGTTGCCGACGCCATACTTGAACCAGGCGAGGAATTCCGGCGCGCTGGGGCCGAACGGGAAGCTCGACAGAAACGAATACGCCGAGTTCTTGCCCTGATTGGCACCAGGGGTGCCGAAAGCGGCGTCGATCGCGCCCTGGCTGACCCCGTCATAATAGGCGAAGCCGCCGGCGAACGCGTCGGGCTCGAACACCTTGATGTCAAAGTCGCCGCCGGACATCCGCCTGACCGCATCGGCGATGCGGTGCCCCGGCGGGCCGATCACGGCGATGTTCTGGCCGTAGGCCTGATGTATCTTCCCGCGAACCTTCTTGGCGTCGGCGTCCCCGGTTCCCATGCCCACGGCAATCGCTGCCGTCGCCGCCAACAGGCTCGCACGTTTGATGAATGCGCAGATCATTCCCTTCCTCCCAGGATCAAGATGTCTGCACGGTGCGGCGACCGCAGAACCGATCGCCGGCCAACGCCGGTCAGTGAAGTGCGCGGCAGGCACGGAGTCAATGCGCAGGGCGGCCGGTGCGACCTTGCATTCGGCGCGGAATCGCGTATAGGAGCGGCTTCCCGCGGCGCTTACACCCTTGGAGGATCGCCGCAGGGACTGGACTCTAGAGATACCCAAGGAGCGTGAGCCATGGCAATGCCAGTGATCGAGGCCACCACGCGGGATGGCGTGGGCAAAGGGGCTGCCCGCGCTGCGCGTCGTGAAGGACTTGTCCCCGGAGTGGTCTACGGGGACGGCAAGGACCCCGTCGCCATCAACATCAAGCACAACGAGCTCTTGAAGGCGCTGAAAGCTGGAAAGTTCCTCTCCACCCTGATCAACCTGAAAGTCGACGGCGAGGACAACCGGGTGATCTGCCGCGCCGTGCAGCGCGACGTGGTCAAAGACCTGCCGGTCCATGCGGACTTCCTGCGGCTCAACGCGCGCTCACGGGTCAACCTGATGATCCCGGTCGAGTTCGAGAACGAGGGCGCCTGCCCCGGGCTGCGCAAGGGCGGCGTGCTGACCGTGGTGCGCAACGAGGTCGAGCTCAAGGTGCGCGCCGACGCGATTCCGGACCACCTGACGGCCGACCTCACCGGGCTGGAGATCGGCGACGCGGTGAAGATCTCCGACGTGACCCTGCCCGCAGGAACCGCGCCGACCATCACCGACCGCGACTTCACCATCGCCAACATCTCTGCTCCGTCGGTCCTGGCCACCGCGGAGGAAGAAGAGGCCGCCGAGGCGGAAGAGGGTGTCGCGGCCGAGGCCGAGGAGGAAGAGGCCGAAGGCGAGGAGGGCAGCGAGGAGTAGTCCCTGCCTTTCCGCGTTACCAAGCGACAACTGCCCGGTCATTGCCGGGCCGTTTTTCTCTCTCGCCACCTCGGCTCGAGGGAGCCGCAGAGCACCGCTGGACGCCGCCCGGCCCGACAGCTATAAGCGCGCCATGATCCGCCCGTTCGGCATCGCGATACGAATTGCCGGCCCGGCCCGCTAACAAGCGGCGCCGGGAGATCGTGGCGCGCATTCCGCACCCACCCCTCGATATCCGGCCGACAGCAAGACAGAGAGCCGAGCGATGACCGCCGACACCAGCACTGCTACTGCACTCAGTTACAAAGACACCCTGTTCCTGCCGCAGACAGACTTCCCGATGCGCGCCGGGCTGCCCAAGCGCGAGCCGGAATGGCTGAAGCGCTGGGAGGAGATGGACATCTATGGCCGCCTGCGGGCGAAGCCGGGCCGCACCCCGTTTGTCCTGCATGACGGACCGCCCTACGCCAACGGCCACCTGCATATCGGCACCGGGCTGAACAAGATCCTCAAGGACTTCGTCGTCCGCTCGCACCAGATGCTGGGCTTCGACAGCCGCTATGTGCCCGGCTGGGACTGCCACGGCCTGCCGATCGAGTGGAAGATCGAGGAGGAATACCGCAAGCGCGGCAAGAACAAAGACGAGGTGCCGGTCATCGAGCTCAGGGCCGAGTGCCGCCGCTTCGCCGAGCACTGGATCGACGTGCAGCGGACCGAGTTCAAGCTCCTCGGCGTGATCGGCAACTGGGACGACCCGTACCTGACCATGAGCTACGACGCCGAGGCGGTGATCGCCGAGGAGTTCATGAAGTTCGTCATGAACGGCTCGCTCTACCAGGGCTCGAAGCCGGTGATGTGGTCGGTGGTCGAGAAGACCGCGCTCGCCGAGGCCGAGGTCGAATACCACGACCACACCAGCCACACGATCTGGGTGAAGTTCCGGGTGGTGGGCGGGGAGCCGTCGCTCGCCGGGGTCGACGTGTTGATCTGGACCACCACCTCGTGGACGATCCCGCAGAACCGCGTGGTCTGTTTCCATCCGCATATCGCCTATGGCCTCTATCGGATCACCAAGGCGGCGGAGGGCAACTGGGCCAAGGCGGGGGACACCTATCTGCTGGCCGACAACCTCGCCGCAGCGACGCTGAACGCGGCGCGGGTCGAGGGCTACGAGAGGGTCCGCGACGTCTCGGCCGCCGAGCTGGAAGGCATCGTCTGCGCCCATCCCTTCCGCGGCTTCGACGGCGCCGCCGGCGAGTGGGACTATGACGTACCGATGCTGCCGGCCGACTACGTCACCGACGACGCCGGCACCGGCTTCGTCCACACCGCGCCCAGCCACGGCGCCGACGACTATCTGACCGGGGTCAAGTACAACCTGCCCATGACCCACAACGTGGTAGAGGACGGCTCGTTCCGGCCAGATTTGCCGTTCTTCGGCGGGCTCTTCACCTATGACGAGAAGGGCAAGGAGGGGAAGGCCAACAGCGCCGTGATCGACAAGCTGGTCGAGAGTGGGGCGCTGATCGCGCGCGGCAAGCTGACCCACTCCTACCCGCATAGCTGGCGTTCGAAGGCGCCGCTGATCTTCCGCAACACGCCGCAGTGGTTCGTCGGCATTGACACTCCGCTGGACGACGGCATGGGCGAGCACGGCGACACCATCCGCGCCCGCGCCCTGGCTTCGATCGACAAGCTGGTCGCCTGGTACCCGAAATCGGGCCGCAACCGGCTCTACTCGATGATCGAGAACCGGCCCGACTGGGTGCTCAGCCGCCAGCGCGCCTGGGGCGTGCCGCTGACCTGCTTCGTGAAGCGCAAAGGCGGCGAGGCAGAGATCCTGCGCGACCCGGAGGTCAACGCCCGCATCGTCGCCGCCTTCCGCAAGGAGGGCGCCGATGCCTGGTTCGCCGACGGCGCCAGCGAGCGCTTCCTGGAGGGTCGCGCCGACGCCGCCGAGTGGGAGAAGGTCGACGACATCCTCGATGTCTGGTTCGACTCCGGCTCGACCCACGCCTTCGCCCTGCGCGACCGGGCCGACGGGGTGTGGCCGGCGGATGTCTACCTCGAGGGCACCGACCAGCATCGCGGTTGGTTCCACTCGTCGATGCTGCAGAGCTGCGGCACCCGCGGCCGGGCGCCCTACAAGGCGGTGATCACCCACGGCTTCGCCCTCGACGAGAAGGGCCAGAAGATGTCGAAGTCACTGAGCAACACCGTCTCGCCCCAGGACGTGACCAAGCAGTACGGCGCCGACATCCTCAGGCTCTGGGTCGCCCTGTCGGACTACTCGGTCGATCTGCGCATCGGCCCCGAGATCCTGAAGAGCGCCGCCGACAGCTACCGCCGCCTGCGCAACACCATGCGCTACCTGCTCGGGGCGTTGAACGGCTGGGACGAGTCGACGCGGGTCGCGCCCGAAGAGATGCCGGAGCTGGAGCGCTGGGTGCTGCACCGGCTGGCGGCGCTCGATGTGGAGGTGCGCCGCGGTTATGCCGAGCACGACTTCCAGGGGGTGTTCCAGCGGCTCTTCACCTTCGCCACGGCGGATCTCTCGGCGTTCTACTTCGACATCCGGAAGGACGCGCTCTACTGCGACGCGGCGGGCAGCAAGCGCCGCCAGGCGGCCCTGACGGTTATGGACGCGTTGTTCCACCGCCTGACCACCTGGCTGGCGCCGATCCTGACCTTCACCATGGAGGAGGTGTGGCTGAACCGCTTCCCGGGTGACGACAGCTCGGTGCACCTGCAGGACTTCCCGGCGACGCCCGAGGCCTGGCGCGACGACGCGTTGGCGACCAAGTGGTCGAAGGTCCGCACCGCCCGGCGGGTGGTTACGGGCGCGCTCGAGATCGCCCGGCGCGACAAGGTGATCGGCGCCTCGCTGGAGGCGGCGCCGGTGCTCTATGTCGACAACCCGGAGATCGCCGAAGCGGTGCGCTCGGTCGACATGGCAGACCTGTGCATCACCTCGCGGCTGGTGCTGGCCGAGCACGCGCCGCCGCCCGAGGCGTTCCGCCTCGACGACCCGACCATCGGGGTGGTGTTCGAGCAGGCCCAGGGCGAGAAGTGCCAGCGCTGCTGGAAGGTGCTGGAGGATGTCGGCCACCACGCCCATGCCGGCGTCTGCGGGCGCTGCAACTCGGCACTCGCGGGCACGGAGTAGTCGGAAGATGGTTGCGCCCAAATTTTGCCCGACTGATCTGTCAGCTTGCCGCGAGCGGCAGGCCGGGCGAGGCGTCCGGGCAACGGGACCGATAGCATGACCAGCTTGAGGCGAGCAGGGTTGGTCGGAGCGACGCTGGCGGCGGCGCTGGTGCTGGCGTTGCGCACCGGGTCCGGCGCCGGCGCCCAGCCGGTTGATGCTGCGGCCGCACCGCGCGCCCTGGCGTCGAACGGGGCGGCGGTGATCATGCCGGAGATCGAAACCCTCGACTGCGATGGTATGTCCCAGGTTCTGCACCGGATCGACCTGTCCAACTACCGTGCCGCCGAGCCTGTGCCCGAAGGCCACCCGGACTGGGCGATCTTCGAATATGAGGACCGGCTGACCATCACGCGCTACTGGCAATGCCACCTTGGCGAGGCCCAGCTGAAGGATCCGGGTCCGGCCTTCGCCTCCGGCTTTGCGCCGTCCACCGAGTGAGGACCGGCTGACCGTGCACCCGCGCAAGCTCACGACTCGGGGGAGGCTGCTGATCGGCGCCTGCGCGGTGTACGGCGTCGACCGGGTGTCGAAATGGCTGGTGGTCGAGTTGTTGGACCTCGAGCACTACGGCCGCATCGAGGTGGTGCCGCCATTCCTCAACTTCGTGATGGCATGGAACAAGGGGATCAACTTCGGCATCGCCGGCGGCGGACCGGAGGTGATGCGCTGGATCCTGGTGCTGGTCGCCATCACCGTCTCTGCGGCGCTGGTCTGGTGGGTGCTGCGCCGCGACGCCCGGGCCGACGACGCCGCCACGAAGCGGCGCGTGGTGCCGCTGGCCTGGGGGGCGGCAATCGTCGTCGGCGGCGCGCTCGGCAATGTCTGGGATCGGGTGCGCTACGGCGCTGTGGCGGATTTCCTCAACATGAGCTGTTGTGGGATCGTCAATCCTTACGCCTTCAACATCGCCGACGTGGCGATCTTCGCCGGGGCTGCGCTGATCGCGGTGAAAGCATGACCTCTGCCATTGCGGTTGCCCGGCCGAGAGTCCAATATGCCAACCGCGCCGCGGGACGACGCCCGCCGGCGCGAGACAGAGGAACCACTGCAATGAACGTCAACCGCGCAATCCGGACTGCCGCCCCGCTCGGCCTGGCGGCGATGTTGCTGGCTCTGACCGCCTGCACCGGGGGCCGAACGATTGAACGGCTCGGACTGCGGATCCCGCCGCCGGACGAGTTCCAAGTGATCGAGCGCAAGCCGCTGCAGATGCCGCCCTCCGCCTCGCTGCCAGAACCGCGCCCGGGCGCGGCCTCGCCACTCGACCCCGACCCCCATCGCGACGCCCTGCAGGCGGTGTTCGGCACCAGTGACAGCGCGGTGGTGGCGAGCGTCCCGCCGAGCCGCGGCGAGCAGGTCCTGCTCAGTTCCGCCGACGCCAGCGCGACCTCGAGCGACATTCGTGTCCAGCTCGAACGGGAGAAGATCGAGGAGGAGGCGAACAAGCCATACGAGCCACCCACCATCGGCGAGCTGTTGGGGGGCAGAGGCAAGGAGAAGGTCGACGAGAAGGAAGTGCTCGACCCGGTGGTCGAAGCCCGGCGGCTGCAGCGAAAGGGACTCGTGGCGCCGGTCGATCCGGAAGCGGAGCTGGAGCCCGACTCTGACGGCAATACTCAATAGGCAGGCCAGCGCTGCCGAAACCCGACCAGCTGCGCCTTGACGACACGGGGCTTGTTCCCCGCGGATTTCCTCCTAACTCGACCGGCGGCGGGTTGTTCCTGGATAAGGGGAGAGTGTGCATGCGTTCAAGACGCCTGGTGGCAAGCTTCGGCCTTGTCCTGTGCGCGACGCTGGTGGTGGCGACCTCGGTCGCCCGCGCCGAGCCAAAGGTGACGGAATTTCGGCTCGACAACGGCATGCAGGCGGTGGTGATCGAGGATCACCGTGCCCCGGTCGCGACCCACATGGTCTGGTACCGGGTCGGTTCGGCCGACGAGCCCTGGGGCCGTTCGGGGGTCGCGCATTTCTTCGAGCACCTGATGTTCAAGGCCACTGACAAGCTTGCGGACGGCGAGTTCTCGATGATCGTCGCCGATAATGGTGGTCAGGACAACGCCTTCACCTCCTACGACCTCACCGCCTATTTTCAGCGGATCGCCGCCGACCGGCTGGGGCTAGTGATGGCGATGGAGGCCGACCGGATGCGCAATCTGGTGCTCACCGAGGAGGTCGTCGCCACCGAGCGCGACGTCATCCTGGAGGAGCGCAACTCGCGCACCGACAACAGCCCGCAATCGCTGTTCTACGAGCAGATGATGGCGGCGCTCTACATGAACCACCCCTACGGCGTTCCGGTGATCGGCTGGCGGCATGAGATTGAGAAGCTCGACCTGGCCGATGCGCGGGCGTTCTATGAGCGGTATTACGCCCCCGACAACGCCGTCCTGGTGGTCGCCGGCGACGTGACGCCGGAGCAGGTCAGAGCGCTGGCCGAAACCCATTACGGGCCGCTCAAGCCTTCCGCCCGCCCGCCGGAGGCGCGACCGCAGGAGCCGCCGCAGCTGGCGTCGCGGCGGGTGGAGATGCACGATGTGCGGGTGCGCCACCCGTTAGTGCGGCGGGCCTACCTGGTCCCCACCTACGACCCGCAGAACCCGACCGAAGGGGCGGCGCTCGAGGTGCTGGCCGATATCTTGGGCGACGGGATCACCTCGCGGCTGGCCCAGTCTCTGGAGCTCGATCAGAAGGTCGCCATCGAGACCGGGGCATCTTACTCGGGGTCGCGGCGCGATGCCGCGGACGTGAGCCTTTACGGCGTACCGGCGCGGGGCCAGGACCTTGCCACGGTCGAGGCGGCGATCGACGCCGTGGTCGCCAAGATCGCGGCCGAGGGGCCAACGGCCGAGGAGTTGGCCCGGGTCAAGCGCCTGAACCGCGCGGCGAAGATCTATGCCGAGGACAGCCAGGTCTCGCAGGCGCGCATCTACGGCTCCGCCCTGGCCATCGGCCGCACGGTCGCCGACGTGCAGAACTGGCCAACGGCGCTGGAGGCGGTCACTGCCGAGCATGTCCGCCAGGTCGCGGCCAAATACCTGGTGCCGGAGCGCTCGGTGACCGGCTGGCTTGCGGGCGAGCGTACGGGCGAGGCGGAGGCCGGCTGATGGGCATAGTCGCGTTTCTGCGCACGGGCCTCGCCGGGCTCGTCGCGCTGACGATGCTGACGGCGCTGACGGCGCTGGCGGCGACGCCGGCTCGGGCGACGGAGGTGCGCGAGCTGACCAGCCCGCAGGGCACCGGGTTCTGGCTTGTCGAGGAGCCGTCGATCCCGATCGTTGCGCTGGAGATCAGCTTCGCCGGCGGCGCCCGGCTCGACCCCGAGGGCCGTGCCGGTCTGGCGAATCTGTTTGCCGGGATGCTGGAGGAAGGCGCGGGCGACCTCGACTCGGTCGGCTTCGCCACGGCGCGGGATGCCCTGTCGGCCCGGTTCGGGTTCACCGCCTCGCAGGACTCGGTCGACATCGGCGGGCTGATGCTGACCGAGACGCTTGAGCCGGCGGCGGAGCTGCTTGCAAACGCCCTCGCGGCGCCGCGCTTCGACCCCGAGCCGCTGGCGCGGGTGCGGGGACAGGTGCTCGCCGGGATCGCCGAGTCCGAGACCGACCCTCGCGACGTCGCCAAGAAAGCTTGGTACGCCGACGCCTTTCCGGACCATCCCTATGGCCGACCGACCGCGGGCGCGGCCGAGACCTTGGCCGCGATCACCCGTGACGACCTGGTCGCAGCGCGAGCGCGGCTCCTGACCCGCGCCAATGCGCGGATCGCCGTGGTCGGCGCCATCGATGCCGCGCGGGCCGGGCGGATGATCGACACCATCTTGGCCGGGGTCGAGCCGGGCACGCCGATCGCGTCAACGCCCTACGGCGACATTCCGCCGCCGGGGCTTCGGGTGATCGACCTCGATGTGCCGCAATCGGTCGCGGTGTTTGGCCAGGCCGGGCTGCGGCGCGACGATCCGGACTTCATGGCCGCCTATGTGATGAACTACATCCTCGGCGGCGGCGGCCTGACCTCGCGGCTGATGATCGAGGTGCGGGAGAAGCGTGGGCTGGCCTACGGCGTCTACTCCTGTCTCGCCCCACGCGACGAGGCGGCGCTCTACCTCGGCGGCGTGCAGACCGCCAACGAACGGATGGCCGAGAGCCTTGAGATCATCAAGGCCGAATGGGAGCGGCTCGCCGCCGAGGGGATGACCGGCGAGGAACTCGACCGCGCCAAGCGGTATCTCACCGGCGCCTTCCCGCTGCGCTTCGACTCCAACCGCAAGATCGCCCGCTACCTGGTCGGTCTTCAAGAGCAGGGGCTGGGAACCGACTATATTGACCGGCGCAACGGCGAGGTCGAAGCGGTGACCCTGGCGGATATCCGGCGCGTCGCCGCCCGGCTGCTGAAGCCGGAGGCACTGTCGATCGTGGTGGCCGGGAAGCCGGCCGGGCTGTAGCGGTCGCCAACGAGATTCCGCCCTTCCAGAATCGGGCCGCAGCATGCTATCTGTTGTGGCATGAACAAGCATGCCCGCAACATGATGGGTGGACCAGCCCGGATTCACCGGCTTTCCGAGGCGGCTGCCAACCGCATCGCCGCGGGCGAGGCGGTCGAGCGCCCGGCCTCGGCGGTGAAGGAGCTGGTCGAGAACTCCATCGACGCCGGAGCGGGGCGGATCGAGATCGCCATCGCCGATGGCGGCAAGACCCTGATTCGGGTCGCTGACGACGGCATCGGCATCGCCACCGAGGACCTGCCACTGGCGCTGGAGCGGCACGCGACCTCGAAGATCGACGGCTCGGACCTCGTGAACATCCTCAGCTACGGCTTCCGCGGCGAGGCGTTGCCGTCGATGGGGGCGGTAGCACGGCTGACCCTGACCTCCCGCGCCGCCGGGGTTAGCGAGGCCTGGGAGATCAATGCGCGGGCCGGTGAGGTCGGCCGCCCGCGCCCGGCGGCGCGCGGCCAAGGCACCACGGTGGAGCTGCGCGACCTCTTCTGCGCCACCCCGGCGCGGCTGAAGTTCCTGCGCTCGGACCGGGCCGAGACCCAGGCGATCACCGAGGCGGTGCGGCGGCTGGCGATGGCCGAGCCGGGAGTGGCGTTTTCCCTTCACGACCTATCCGGCAGCGGCGAGGGCCGGCAGCTGTTCCGGGCCGAGGCCGAGCAGGGCGAGCTGTTCGACGGCCAGCTCAGCCGAATCGACCGCATCCTCGGCGGCGAGTTCGCCACCAATGCCCTGCCGATCGAGGCCGAGCGCGACGGGCTGAGGCTGACCGGCTTCGCCGCCCTGCCGACCTATGCCCGCGGCGCCGCGGTGGCGCAGTACTTCTTCGTCAACGGCCGCCCGGTGCGCGACAAGTTGCTGGCCGGGGCGTTGCGCGGCGCCTATGCCGACTTCCTCTCCCGCGACCGCCATGCCGTCGCGGCGCTGTTCCTCGACTGCGCGCCGGAGCGGGTCGATGTCAACGTCCACCCGGCCAAGGCCGAGGTGCGGTTCCGCGAACCCGGGGTGGCGCGGGGGTTGGTGGTCTCGGCCCTGCGCCACGCTCTGGCCGAGGCCGGGCACCGGGCGGCGACCACGGTCTCGACCGAAGCGCTCGGCGCCTTCCGGCCCGCGCCCGGTGGCGTCCCGCGGCCGGCGCCGGTGTGGCGCCCCTCCCCGGCGCAGGTCAGCCGCGGGATGGCGGCGCAGGCACCGCTGAGCGCCGGTTTCGCCGAAGCCGGCTGGTCGGGCCGGGTCGAGCAACCGGCGGAGGAAGAACCGGCCGAGACCCTGCCGCTCGGCGTCGCCCGAGCGCAGCTGCACGAGAACTACATCCTCGCCCAGACCGCCGAGGGGCTGGTGATCGTCGACCAGCACGCGGCGCATGAGCGGCTGGTCTATGAGCGGCTTAAGCGCCAGACCGCCGAGCACGGGGTCAGGCGCCAGGGCCTGCTGATTCCGGAAGTGGTCGAGCTCGGCGCCGATGCCGCCGAGCGGCTGCTGGAGCAGGCGGTGGAGCTGGCCGAGCTCGGACTGGTGATCGAGCCCTTCGGCGGCGGCGCGGTGGCGTTGCGCGAGGTGCCGGCAGTGCTGGGGCAGGCGGAACCAGGCTCGCTGGTGCGCGATGTCTCGGATGAACTCGCCGATCTTGGCGAGAGCGAGACCCTGAAGGCGCGGATCGAGGCCATCATCTCCCGCATGGCCTGTCGCGGCTCGGTGCGCTCCGGACGGCGGCTGACCGGCGAAGAGATGAACGCGCTCCTGCGCGAGATGGAGGCGACGCCCCATTCCGGCCAGTGCAACCACGGCCGGCCGACCTATGTCAGCCTGACCCTGGCTGAGATCGAAAAGCTGTTCGGGCGGCGCTGATGGACGCCCTTGCGAACCGGATCGACTGGCAGGACCCGCTGACCTACGGGGCGATCTGCGGCGCGGTTTTCCTGGTGCTGCTCCTGATGATGATCGTGCTGGCGCTGCGCGCCGCACGGCATGCCGGAAATGCGACCGAGCCGCTGGCCGCCCAGGTCTCGATGCTCAACCAGGGCCAGCAGCAGCTCGTCGGCGGTCTGACCCAGGTGACAAACGCCCAGATCGAGGCGCAGGCGAAGCTGTTGCAGACCATGGAACGGCGGCTGGAGGAGGTCTCGGCACGAATGACCGAGTCGCTCTCCGGCAGCGCCACCCGCACCGCGCACTCGCTCGGCGAGCTGCAGCAGCGGCTGGAGGCGATCGACAAGGCGCAGAGCAATATCGTCAAGCTCTCGGGCGAGGTGCTGACCCTGCAGGACATCCTGTCGAACAAGCAGACCCGCGGGGCGTTCGGCGAGATCCAGCTGCAGGAGATCGTCTCCCACGCCCTGCCGCCCGACGCCTACACGTTCCAGGCGACGCTGTCGACCGGGCGCCGGGCCGACTGCCTGATCCATCTGCCACTGCCGCCAGGGCCGATCGTGATCGAATCGAAGTTCCCGCTCGAGGCCTACGAGGCGCTGCGCGCGGCCGAGGGGGAGCGGGCGAAGCTGGAGGCGGCGCGGGCGCTCAGGGCCGCGGTCACGACCCATATCCGGCACATCGCCGAGCGCTACATCGTCGAAGGCGAGACCGCCGACTCGGCGCTGCTGTTCCTGCCCTCGGAGGCGGTCTATGCCGAGCTGCACGCCAACTTCGCCAACGTGGTCCGGGCCGGCTTCGAGCACCGGGTGTGGATCGTCTCGCCCACGACGGCGATGGCGACCCTGAACACCATGCGGGCGGTGATGAAGGACGCCCGGATGCGGGCCGAGGCGCACCGGATCCGCCGCGAGCTGGGCCTTCTGGCCAAGAACATCGCCCGGTTGCTCGACCGGGTTGGCAACCTGGACAGGCATTTCGAGCAGGCCCACGGGGACCTGCGCCAGATCAAGATCTCGGCCGAGAAGGCCGGCAACCGGGCCGAGCGGTTGGAGGTGTTCGAGTTCGGCGAGGAGCCCAAGGACCTCGCCGCCCCGCCGGCCCCGGCGCTGGAGGCGAAGGGCTGACCAGGCCGACCGGGCGCGGCCCCGCGCAGGGCTGCTCAAGCTTGAGAAGTGGGTCAAGAGGTTGATTTTTCACGCTTTGGTTTCAAGCCTTCGTCTTCGAGACAAAACCGCTTCTGCGCGAACGTAATGTCCTCATGATGATCCCTCCGCCGGAGACGAGCCCGCCGCAGGGTAGGGGCTCATCTCCGGCGGAGGGATCATCATGGCCGTCCACGACACTGGCGCTCGCACGGTTTTCTGC
>Ga0209049_1000076_pt1 | contig 18666 bp, 19 predicted proteins | sample WorMetulBAHAMAS2_FD_187398 | JGI IMG/M metagenome (GOLD analysis project Ga0209049, IMG submission 187398) | Marine gutless worms symbiont microbial communities from Max Planck institute for Marine Microbiology, Germany - Olavius ullae BAHAMAS.2... | ecosystem: Host-associated > Annelida >...
CCCATGCTCCGCCGGATACATGCCCAGGGCCCGTGAAACGCGCGGCCGGCGCCGCCGGCGAGCCCCGAACACCAACCCCCCAGGCGCCGACCAGGTTCCAGCATCATCCACACCCGGCAACGCCGGGCGATCCAACGCGAAAACCCGAAACCCAGCCACCTTCATGAATAAACCGGGGTAGGTACTTGACCGAACCTGGCAGCTCCCGCTTTTCCGCGCCGGCGCCGCGTGTAATCTGTGCCGCACTCCGCCAACGAAGAGGCCCCGATCATGAGAATCCGCCGCTTTGCCGCCCCTTGTCTCTTTCTTGCCTCGCTCCCCTCCGGCGTCACAGCGCAGGATCACCGGCACATCGGTTCCACCTCGCCCTATGCCGGCTGGGAAACGCGGGCGATCAAGAGCCTGTCCAACGCGGACATCGAAGAGCTGCGTCGCGGCGGCGGCTGGGGCCTGGCGCTGGCGGCCGAGCTGAACAGGGCGCCCGGTCCGGCGCATCTGCTTGAACTGAAGGGCGAGATCGGGCTGTCGGCCGATCAGGTCGCCGAAATCAGCGCTATCCATGCCACGATGAAGCACGAAGCGATGGCCGTAGGCGAACGGTTCATCGCCGTCGAAGAGGCGATCGAGAGAGCCTTCGTCCGCGCCGAGCTGGATGAAGAACAGCTTCGGTTCCTCAAAGAGCAGTCCGCGGCGGCGCGGGCCGAGTTGCGTTTCGTCCACCTGTCGCGCCATCTCCTGACGCCGCCCCTGCTGACCGACGCGCAGGTCGAGCGCTACGAGGTGCTGCGCGGCTATAGCCCGGATCCGTGCGCTTCGGTGCCCGAAGGCCATGACCCGGCGATGTGGAGGCGGCACAACGGATGCGACCGATGACCCGGATTCGGGCCGTTAACGATTTTTCGTCTTAAATTCAGCAACTTGTCGTCATGCGCACTGTGCGCATATCGACCTGTCGCGCCAGCGGACGCGGACAGATCTGTCTGCCCTACCCCTGGTAGCCGCCCATCTCGCAGATCACCCGCCACTCGGCCTCGGTCACTGGCACCACCGAGAGCCGCGACTGGCGCACCAGCGCCAGCTCCGAGAGCCGGGGCTCGGCCTTGATCTCGGCCAGGCTGACCGGGCGCGGGAACGGAGCCACGGCGCGGACGTCGATGCATTCCCAGCGGGGATCGTCGGTGGTGGTGTCGGGGTGGGCTTCCGAGCAGACCTCGACCACGCCGACAATCCGCTTCTCGTTCACCGAGTGGCAAAATAAGCCGAAGTCGCCGAGCTTCATCGCCTTCATGTTGTTGCGCGCCAGGTAGTTGCGCACCCCGTCCCATTGCTCGCCGGCGGCGCCTTTGGCGACCTGGTCGTCCCAGCTCCAGGTGTTCGGTTCCGACTTGAACAGCCAGTAGGCCATTGGCTCCTCCTCCGATGCGGTTGTCCGGGCGCGTTGCTGGGCGGGTGTTCTACCGCCCCAGCGCCGCCATGGCCAGTTCGGCCACCGACTCCGGCGGGCCCTCGGCCGGGAACCGCTGACAGCGGATCGGGCCGATCTCGTAGCCGGTCTGCATCTCGACCACCCGGGCATCGGCGTCGGAGGCATCCGCCACCCGGTCGGTCACCCGTTCCTTGAGATGCGCGACCGGGGCGTCGAGCCAGATTCCGTCGAACCGCACCCCCATCTCCGCAGCCAGCGCTCCGGCCTTGTCGCGCTCCGCCTCGGTCAGATGCGCCGCGTCGAGGATCACCGTGGCGCCGCCCGCGAGCGCCATCCGTGCCCGGTCCCACATCGCGCCGTAGACCCGGGCCGAGACCGTGTGGGCACAGGCCTCGGAGGGAAGTTTCTCGGTCTCCTCGACGCCCCAGAACCCCTTGCGGATCACATCCGAGCGCAGCAGCACCGCGCCGAGCCGCGCCGCGAGGCTCCAGGCCAAGGTCGACTTGCCCGAGCCGGAGAGCCCGCCGACAGCGATCAGCCGCGGTGGCGGTGCCTCGCCGAGGTAGCGGATCGCCAGGGCGAGATACGCCCGCGCCTCGGTCAGCTCAGCGGCATGGGCCTTGAGGTCCTGGCCGCGCAGAGCCAGGGCACTGACCTTGGCCCGGATCCCCGCCCGGCAGGCCTTGAAGAACGGCAGCAGGGCGAGGCCGCCATAGGCGGTGCCGACCTCCGCCCCCGGCTCCGAGGCCATCCGCTCCGCCCAGGTGTTGAACACCTCAACCGCCAGCTCGCAATGGCCGCGATGGTCGAGGTCCATCATGAGAAAAGCGAGGTCGTAGAGCGGGTCGATGTCGGTGAAGGCATCGTTGAAGTCGATGCAGTCGAAGGGCGCCGGGCGGCCCTGCCAGAGCACGATGTTGCGCAGGCGCAGATCACCGTGGCAGCGCCGGGCGCCGCGGCTGGTGGCCAGCGGGGCAAGCGCGGCGGCGCAGGCCTGCACCTCGACGGAGAACCGCTCCACCGCCTCGGCGCCGAGGAGATCGGCGAGAGCTCGACCAGCTCGTTGGTCTCGCGGCCGGCGAAGGCCGGCAGCCGACCCATGCCGTCACGTGCCGGCGACGCCTTGTGCATGTCGGCCACCGCGCGGCCGGTGGCGCGCATCAGCTCCGGCGTCAATCGGCCCTCGGCGGCCATGCGGTCGAAGAGGTCGCGCTGGCGGAGCCGGCGCATCACCACCACCGGCTCGATCTCCGCCGGAAGGTGCGGATCAAGCCCGGTCAGCCGCCAGCCGTCACGCTCGGGGACGATCCCGGCGAGGCCGAGATAGAGTTCCGGTGCGGCGGTGGAATTGACCTCGATCTCGTGCTCGGCGCAGTGCCGCCGCCGTGCCCGGGTGCCGTAGTCGAGCCAGCCATAGTCGACCGGCCGGCGTAGCTTCCAGGCGTGCTCGCCGGCCACCACCACGGTGGCGGTGTGGGTGTCGAAACGCTCGGTCTCGGCCCCGCCATGGTTGGCGGGGTCGGCGAGAAAGGCTGCCATCGACTCCCATTCGCCCATGCGCTCAGCCGACCACCTTTTTCCAGGCCCGGATCTCGACGCTCTGGAACAGGCCGGCCTGGGCGTAGGGGTCGGCGGCGGCCCAGGCCTCGGCGCCCTCCCTTTCGCCCTCATAGACCAGCAGTGAGCCGCACATCCCGCCCACCTGTCGAGGAACGGGCCGGCCAGCACGATTACGCCGTCTGAGGCCTTGATATGCGCGAGATGCGCCTCGCGGTTGGCCTTGCGCACCTCCAGCGCCCCGGGCTTGTCGGCACAGATGATGGCGTAGAGCATTGGTTTCCTCCGTTTTCATTCCCGCCTGAGCGGGCGCCTGAACAACATATCAGCCGCTTGCGGCACGGTGATGTCACCGGCCACCAGCGCCGCCACGACGCGCGAGACCGGCATCTCGACCCCCAGCCGGGCCGCCAGCCCGGCCACCGGCGCCGCCGTCGCCGCGCCCTCGTAGGTGCGCCCGTCGGCAACCAGCTCCGCCGGCGAGGCGCCACGCCCGAGCGCCAGCCCGTAGGCGTAGTTGCGCGAGCGCTCCGACGCCGCCGTCAGCGCCAGATCGCCGAGCCCGGAGAGCCCGGCCAGGGTCTCCGGCCGCCCCCCCAGCGCCCGACCGAGCCGCACCATCTCGGCGAAGCCGCGGGTCATCAGCGCCGCCCGGGCGCTCTCGCCGAGGCAAAGCCCGATGGTGGCGCCACAAGCGATGGCGATCACGTTCTTGACCGTGCCGCCGATCTGGGCGCCGACCAGGTCATCGGTGAGATACGACCTGAGCGACGGGGTGGCGAGGCGGCGCTGCAGGTCCTCGCCGATCTCCGGCTCGGCCACCGCCAGGGTCACCGCCGCCGGCAACCCAGCGGTGAGGTCGGCGGCGAGGCTCGGCCCGGTCAGCACCGCCACCGGGTGGCCGGGCGCCTCCTCGGCCGCGATCTCCGATTGCAGCTTCAGGGTGCCGCGCTCCAGCCCCTTGGCGGTCAGCACCAGCGGGGCGCCCTCGGGCAGCGTCAGCGCCGCCAACACCGACCGGGTCGCCTGCGCCGGTACCGCCGACAGCACTATCGCTGCGCCGGACAACGTCGAGGCCGGCTCGCCGCGGCGCCAGAACCGGACTTCGGCGCCCGCCTCCGCGAGCGTCTGGCCCAGCGCCGTGCCCCAGGCGCCCTGGCCGAGGATGGCGACCGGCGCGCTCACGCCTTGGCGCCCTTCTTGCCCGAGCTGAGCATCGGCTCGGCGCTGCGGTCGAGCGGCCAGCGGGGCCGGGCGATCGCCGGGGTGTCGGGCCGGCCGGCGGCGATCCGCTCGATCCCGGCCCAGGCGATCATCGCCGCGTTGTCGGTACAGAGCCTCAGGGGTGGCGCCACCAAGCGAAACCCCTCGGCGGCGACGGCCTCGGCCAACCCGTTGCGCAAGGACCGGTTGGCGGCAACCCCGCCCGCGACGGCGATGACCCGCTCCGACAGGTCCGGGTGCTCGCCGAGGAAGTGGGTCATGGCCCGGCGTGTCTTCAGCGACAGGACATCGCGCACCGCCTGCTGGAAAGCGGCGCAGATATCGGCCACGTCGCGCCGGTAGAGCCCGCTTTGCGCCGCGACCAACTCGTCACGGGCGCGCACCGCCGCCGTCTTCAGGCCGGAGAAGCTGAGGTCGCAGCCGGGCCGGTCCAAGAGCGGGCGCGGGAAGTCGTAGCGCGCGGCGTCGCCCCGCTCGGCTTGGGCCTCCACTTCCGGCCCGCCGGGGAAGCCGAGCCCGAGCATCTTGGCGGTCTTGTCGAAGGCCTCGCCCGGCGCGTCGTCAATGGTGCCGCCCAGGCGGCGGTAGTCTCCAAGGCTCTCGACCGCGATCAGCTGGCAATGCCCGCCCGAGGCCAGCAGCAGCAAATAGGGGTAGGCCACCCCCTCGGTCAGCCGCGGGGTCAGGGCGTGGCCTTCGAGATGGTTGATGCCGACCAGCCTCAGCCCGGTGCCGACGGCGATGCCCTTGGCCGCCATCACCCCCGCCAGCAACCCGCCGATCAGCCCCGGCCCGGCGGTGACCGCGATGGCGTCGATATCGGCCAGCCCGACCCCGGCCTCGTCCAGCGCCCGCATCACCACCAGGTCGACCCGCTCGGCATGGGCGCGGGCCGCGATCTCGGGCACCACGCCGCCGAAGCGGGCGTGCAGGTCTTCCTGGCCGAAGACAGCGCTCGACAAGATCTTGCCCGGAACCAGCGCCGCCCCGTGGGAGACGCGGGCGCGCACCACTGCCGCCGCGGTCTCGTCGCAGCTAGATTCGGTGCCGAGTAGGGTGATCTGGCCGTCCATGGCGTCCATGGCTCCGTACCGCCGCATTGCGCGCGCCCGTCCAGCCCCTTACTAAGGGTCCGCCCCCTTACTAAGGGCAGGTTGCAACGGCAGAAAGGGTGAAAATGGCCGTCTTCCTCCCCAGTCCCGACAAACCGCTGAAGATCGGCACCCGCGGCTCGCCACTGGCGCTCGCCCAGGCCTACGAGGCCCGCGAGCGGCTGATGGTGGCGCATGACCTGCCCGAGGCGGCGTTCGAGGTGGTGGTGATCAAGACCACAGGAGACAAGGTCACCGACCGGCCCCTGGGCGAGATCGGCGGCAAGGGGCTGTTCACCAAGGAGATCGAGGAGGCGCTGCTGGCCGGCGATGTCGACGTCGCCGTGCATTCGATGAAGGACATGCCGACGGTGCTGCCGGAGGGTCTCACCATCCCCTGCCTGCTGCCGCGCGAGGATGTGCGCGACGCCTTCGTTAGCCTCAGCCACGACAGCCTGGCGGCGATGCCAACCGGGGCGGTGGTCGGCACCTCGTCGCTGCGGCGCCGGGCGCAGCTCATGCACCGCAGGCCCGATCTGAAGGTGGTCGAGTTTCGCGGTAACGTGCAGACCCGGCTGCGCAAACTCGACGACGGGATCGCCGAGGCCACCTTCTTGGCCGTTGCCGGGCTGTGCCGGCTCGGCCGGCCCGAGCTGATCCGGGCCACGATCGAGCCGGAGGAGATGCTGCCGGCCGTCGCCCAGGGCGCCATCGGGGTCGAGGTGCGCGACCGCGATGCGAACACCCGTGCCCTGCTGGCGCCGATCCACCACGACGCCACGGCCGGCCAACTGACGGCCGAGCGCGCCTTCCTGGCGGCGCTCGACGGCTGCTGTCGCACCCCGATCAGCGGGCTGGCGGAGATCGACGGCGGGCGCCTGCGCTTCCGTGGCGAGATCATCCGCCCGGATGGCTCCGAGCGGCTGGCGACCGAGCGCACCGGCCTCTTGGCCGACGGCGCCGCGATGGGCGCCGATGCCGCGGCCGAGCTCAGGGCCGAGGCCGGGCCGGGGTTCTTCGGGGCTTAGGATGCAGGTGCTGCTGACCCGCCCGCTGGAGGACAGCCGGATCCTCGCAGAGATGCTGGAGGGCGAAGGCATCGAGTGTCTGATCTGGCCGCTGACCCGGATCGTGCCGACGGCGATGGAGTTAAAGCTGCCCTTCACCACCCAGGGCCTGCTGTTCACCTCGGCCAACGGCGTGCGCGCCCTTGCGGCGCTGACGCAGCGCCGCGACCTGCCGGCGCTCTGCGTCGGCAAGACAACCGCTGCGGCGGCGCGCCGGGCGGGGTTCCTCAACTGCTTCTCCGCCGACGGTGACGCCCGCGCCCTGGTCGACCTGGCGCAGCGCAGCGGTCTGTGCGAATTCATCCACCCCCGCGGCCGCGACGCCGCCGGCGATCTCGAGGGCTGGCTGGCCGCTTCCGGCCAGAAGGTCACCGAAGCAGTGCTCTACCAGGCCGAAGAGACCGGTCCGCCCGCGGCCCCGGTCGCCTCGGCGCTGGCCCGGGGAGAGGTCGACCTGGTTACCGTCTGGTCGCGGCGAAACGCCGCGATCCTGGCCCGGCGACTCGCCGCGGCCGAGGCCGCGTTGGCGCAGACGACCCTGCTCGCGATCTCGCCGGCGGCAGCGGAACCGCTTGCGGACTCAGGATTTCGGCGCGTCCGCACCGCCGAGACCGCGGACCGAGCGGGCATGCTCGCGGCGATCAGGTCGGTTTTTTTGGCCCTGCAGCAACGAATCGGGGAATGACGATTGCAGCGGCCGCGTGCGCTACTTAATCTCTAGTTGCAGTTCGGCACTGAGTCCTTGTAGCCCGGCCTTCAGGAGAAAGGGGATCATCCATGAGAAAACCCGAAGATCCCGAGACGGCCGACCGAACCGCCGAAGACACGCCCGAGGTCACCGAGCCGGCGCCCGATACCGGCGAAACCGCACCCGAGCGGCGGCCGGAAGACGTCAAGGTCGAACCTGATCCCGACTCCGAACCCGAGCATGAGGCCGAGGCAGAGACCAAAACTGCAGTCGATGCCGAGGTCGCAGCAAAGCACGACGTCGAACCCGAGGACGAATCCGAGCCGGCGCCCGAGGCTGAGTCCGAACTGGAGACCGAGGTCGCCGGGGCGGTTGCGGCCGGCGCCGCCGGGCACATCGAGATCGACCCCGACGAGCCGTCGCGGCCCGACGAGGCGCTGAACGAAGAACAACTTCACGAGGAAGAGCCGGCGCATCGCAGCCTGGCGGCGAACCTGCTGATTGCCCTTATCGCCATTCTCGTCATCGCCAGCCTGGCCTTGTGGGCCGCGCCCAAGGCGGCGCCGTACCTGCCGGCCTCGGTGGCGAAGTATCTGGTGCCGGGCCAGGTCGAGACCGAAGCTCAATTGACCGAGCTGGACCAGGCCGTAGCCACTGAGCGCGCGGCGCGCGAGACGGCCGTCGCGGCGATGAAAGAGGAGCTTGCAGCGCTCTCGGCCCGGCTCGACGCCGCATTGGCTGCCGCCGAAGCAGGCCAGGCCGCCGCGAGCGAGACCGCGGCCGCCCTGGCCGAGGTGCAGGCTGCCGCCGTCGCGGCGCAGACGGCCGCCGACGGCGCCGCGGCGGAGGCCGCGGGCATGGCCGAACGGCTCGGCACCGCCGAGGCGGCGGCGAGCGCGCTGCGCGACGAGTTCACCGCCCTCTCCGAGGCGCTGGCCTCGGCGTCGAACAAGGAAGGCGCCACCTCGGCCGAGACCGCCGCCGCCCTCGCCGCACTCGGCGCCCGGGTCGACAGGTTTGCCGCGGCCGCCGAACAGAACGCCGCTGCCGGCGGCACGGCCGTCGCGGCGATGCAGGAACAGGTCGCGGCGCTGGCCGATCGGCTGGCCGCGGTCGAAACCAACGCGGCCGACGCCCGCGACGTGCAGTCGGAGGCGCTCGACGAGGTCTCCGCGGCGCTGACCCAGGCACGCCTGCAGAGCTCCATCGACGTGCTGTCCAGCCGCCTGACCGCCGGGCTGCCCTATGCCGCCAGGCTGGCCGAGCTCGCCGCCTTGACCGAGAGCACGCCGCCGGACGCGCTGGCGGCCGGGGCCGAGACCGGGCTGACAACCGCCGCCGCGCTGGAGGCCAGTTTCGCCCGCCACGCCCAGGCCGCCGTCGCTGCGGATGTGCGCGCAAGCGCCGGCGAGGAAACCGGGGCGCAGGTGTTCGGCTGGCTGCGGGCGCAGGTGGCCGGGCGGCCGACCACCGAGCAGACCGGCGACGACGTCGGCGCAGTTACCTCGCGGATCGGGACACGGATCAAGGAGGGCAAGCTGGCCGAGGCGCTGGCCGAGGCGGACACCCTGTCGCCGGCCGCCCAGGACGGGCTCGGCGGCTGGCTGGCGCAACTCCGGGCGCGGGTGCGCGCGGAATCGGCCCTTGCCGAGTGGCGCGCTGCACTCGGCGCCGGTGGTTGAGCGGGAGAGAGACCATGTTGATATCGGCTTTTCGCATCCTGCTGTTCCTGCTGTTCGTGGCCGCAGGCATCTGGGGTCTGCACTATCTGATCGAGGACCAGGGCGGCGTCACCGTGCAGATTGCCGGGCAGGAGTACTTCTTCACGCCGGTCTATTTCGTCGGATTGCTGATCATCCTGTTCGTCGCCATCTGGCTGGCGCTGAGGATCATCGACTTCATCCTCGCCGTGCTGCGCTTCCTGGGCGGCGACGAGACCGCGATCAGCCGCTATTTCGACCGCTCGCGCGAGCGCCGGGGGCTGGAGGCGATGGCCCGCGGCATGGCTGCGGTGGCCGCCGGCGACGCCAAGCTGGCCCATGCCAAGGCGGCGAAGGCCGAGCGGCTGCTGCAGCGGCCGGACCTGACCCGGCTGCTCAACGCCCAAGCGGCGGAGCTCGCCGGCGACAATACCCAGGCCGAGACCTACTACCGGGCGCTGGCCGAGGATCCGGCGACCTCCTATGTCGGCGTGCGCGGTCTGTTGAACCGGGCGCTGGAAAAGGAAGACACCGACCGGGCGCTGAAGCTCGCCGAGGCGGCGAAGAAGCTGCGCTCGCGCGAGCCGTCGGTGCTCGATGCCCTCTACATGCTGCAGAGCCGCAAGTTCGACTGGGCCGGCGCCAGGGCGACCCTCGCCGCGCAGCGCCGCGCCGGACTGCTGCCCAAGCCGGAGGCCACCCGCCGCGACGCCATGCTGGCGCTGGCGCAGGCCGAGGACGCCGAGGAGGTCGGCGAGATCGAGCATGCGCGAAAACTGGCGCTGGAGGCGGCGCGGCTCGACCCGGCGAACGCCGAGGCAGTGGCTGCCGCGGCGCGACATTTGACCCGGGCGGGCTCGAAGCGAGCCGCGGCCCGGATGCTGGTCGACGGCTGGCGCCGCGGTCCGGCGCCGGTTCTCGCCAGCGCCTTCGCCGCGATCGAGCCCGAGGAGAGCGCGCAGGAGCGGCGATGGCGCTTCGCCCGGCTGCTGAACGCCAATCCGGGGCACCCCGAGTCGCAGCTTCTCGCCGCCGAGCTGGCGCTGGTCACCGAGGACTGGGCCGGGGCGCGCAAGGCAATCGCTGACCTCAGGGAGGAGGAGCCGAGCGCCCGCACCTGCATCGTCAACGCCGCCATCGCCCGCGGCGAGGGCGCGCGCGAGGCGGAGGTGCGTGGCTGGCTTGCCCGCGCCGTCGAGGCACCGCGCGGTGAGGCACTGGACAGCGACATCAGCCACACCGCGATGCTGCCGCTGCTGATCGGCGGCGACGACGAGACGGTCGAGGAGGCCGAGGAAATCGGCGCCGAATCTCCGGCCGAGGGAGCCGGTGAGCAGGCCGGCAAGGAGGCGGGCGGCGACGCCGAGACCAGGCGCGAGCCGTCTCAGTCGGCCGCCTGAATCCGGCTTGCCAAGGCCGGGGCCGGGCACTATGTTCCGCCCGTCCTTGGCATCCGGGCCGGTGTAGCTCAGCTGGTAGAGCACGTCATTCGTAATGATGGGGTCGGGGGTTCGAGTCCCTTCACCGGCACCAGTCTTGTCACAGATTCACGGCGACCTCTGTGCCTGCTCCGTTGCGGCAGATCGCACCGGGATCGCACGCTGCGGCGCTTCCAGGATATCCCTGCCTTGAGAGCAGGCACCGTTTCGCCCGAAGGACCTCGCCTGGCCGATCGACCCGACTGACTGCGGGGATGGTGCCTGGGGGCAGGATCGAATGGGCCAAACTCGCCTTGGATCTCTGCCAAAGTCGCTCGAAAGGCGCACAGTCGTCGAGTGTCGAGAAGCGGATGCGCGCCATCATCGGGGCATCCGCTGTCAGGCGATGCAGTGGCGACCCGGTGCTCGGGCAGGTGACACGGCCTCCCTCATCCAACGATCGCCTTGATCTGCGAGGTCACCACGGCGAGTTTGGCGAGGGAGAGGGGGGCTCCGGTGCTGAACTCGTCGATCAGGTGGGTGGCGCGGGTGGTGGCGTCGGGGTTGGCGTCGACCCAACGGGCGATGCCGGCCGGGCCCGGCTCGGCGCCCTCGAGGGTGAGCGCGGCGGCGCCGATCGCCGATTGCTGAGCTCTGAGATCCGTCAGCAGCCGGCCGAGGGCGATGCGCTCCCAGTGGTCCGCCGGCTGGATCGCCCGGGCCGCCGAGCGCAGCCAGTCGAGCCGCAGCCGGGCGCCGGCGGCGAAGTAGTTCGTCGCCACGTCGACCACCTCGCGGCCGAGCTTTGCGGCAACCTCGACGACGTCGATGGCCCCGCCGAGCAGCTCCAGCTGCGCCACCTTCTCGGCCAGCGCCGGCGGCGCCCCGGCGCCGACCAGCTCCGCGGTCCGCTCCGCTAGACGCCGCTGCGAGAACTCGGCGATCATCGACTCCGCTTCCGACATTACCCGAGAGATGCCCGGTCCGTAGAATGCGACCGAATCAGCCACCGGCCGCCCGATCCCGTCCTGCAGCAACCGGAGGCACTGCGCAGCAGCCATCTCCGACAATGCCTGGTGCATGCCGATCTGTGTCGCTGCGGCGACCTTGTTGTCGAGCGCGTTGATCTCGGCGGCGATTCCGGGCAGGCCGAAGATCTCGCGCGCGATGATGAAGGCGCGCACGATCGCGGCCACCGACGCCCCGGTCTCCTCGCAGAGCCGGTTGCAAAGCGACGGGCCGGTCTCGTTGACCATCACATTGGCGACCACCGTTGCGATGATCTCGCGCCGCAGCCGGTGTGTCTTCAGCACCTCGCTGTATTTCGACCGGATCGGGGTCGGCATGTAGTCGACCAGGAACCGCTCCAGATAGGGATCGTCCGGCACGCCGGACTGCACCAGCTCGGAAAACACGGTGATCTTGGCATAGGCCACCAGCACCGCGATCTCCGGCCGGGTCAGCCCGACGCCGGCGGCGCGGCGCTCGGCGATCTCCTCGTCGGTCGGCAGCAGCTCCACGACCCTATCGAGCAGGTTCTCGTGCTCCAGCGCCCGCATGAACCGGACATGCTCGTCTAGGAGCTGCGGCGCCCGCGCCTCGGCCATCGAGATCGCCAAGGTCTGGGTGTAGTTGTCCTGCAGGACGAGCTCCCCGACCTCGTCGGTCATCTTGGCCAAGAGATTGTTGCGCTGTTTCTCGGTCATGTCGCCGGCCCCGACCACGGCACCGAGCGCGATCTTGATGTTGACCTCGTGGTCCGAGCAGTCGACACCGGCCGAGTTGTCGACCGCGTCGCTGTTGATCTTCACCCCGCGGGCCGACAGCTCGATCCGACCGAGCTGGGTGACGCCGAGGTTGGCGCCCTCGCCGACCACCCGCGCCTTCAGCTCCGGCGCCGAGATCCGGACCGCGTCGTTGGCCCGGTCGCCGGCATCCGCGTGGCTCTCCTCCGAGGCCTTGATGTAGGTGCCGATGCCGCCGAACCAGATCAGGTCCACCGGCGCCTTCAAGAGCGCGTTGATCAGCTCGAATGGCGTCGCGCGATTGCCCTTCAACCCGGTCAACGCCTTGATCTCAGGGGTCAGCGCGATCGACTTGGCCGAGCGCGGGAACACCCCGCCGCCCTTCGAGATCAGCCCTTTGTCGTAGTCCTGCCAACTCGACCGAGGCAGCGCGAACAACCGCTGGCGCTCGGCGATGCCCTTCGCCGGGTCCGGGTCCGGATCGATGAAGATGTCGCGGTGGTCAAAGGCGGCGACCAGCTTGATCTGGTCCGAAAGCAGCATGCCATTGCCGAACACGTCGCCCGACATGTCGCCGCAGCCGATCACCGTGAAGGGCTCGGTCTGAGTGTTGTGGCCAAGCTCGCGGAAGTGGCGCTTCACCGCTTCCCAAGCACCCTTGGCGGTGATCCCCATGCCCTTGTGGTCGTAGCCGTTCGAGCCGCCAGAGGCAAAGGCGTCGCCGAGCCAGAAGCCGTAATCGGCGGCGACGCCGTTGGCGATGTCGGAGAATGTCGCCGTGCCCTTGTCGGCGGCGACCACAAGATAGGGGTCGTCGCCGTCGCGCCGGACAACATGGGCGGGCGGCACCACCTCGGCGCCGTCCAGGTTGTCGGTAACGTCCAGAAGTCCGTTGAGGAAGGTCTTGTAGCCGCGGATCGCCTCGGCCTGGATCTCCTCGCGGGTGCCGCCGGCAGGCAGGGTCTTGGGCAGGAAGCCGCCCTTCGAGCCCACCGGCACGATGACCGCGTTCTTGACGTGCTGGGCCTTGACCAACCCCAGCACCTCGGTGCGGTAGTCCTCCCTGCGGTCCGACCAGCGCAGGCCGCCACGGGCCACCGGGCCGAAGCGCAGATGCACCCCCTCGACCCAGGTCGAGAAGACGAAGATCTCGCGCCATGGCCGCGGTAGCGGTAGGTCGTCGAGCAAGTCCGAGTCGAACTTGAACGAGACATAAGGTTTGGCGCGGCCATCGCTGCCCGGCTGGTAGTAGTTGGTGCGCAGCGTCGACTCGATGGCGTTGCGGAACCGGCGCAGGATCAGATCGACGTCGAGGCTCTCCACCGCATCCAGCGCCGCCTCGATCTCGCCTGAGAGCCGCTCCGCCGAGGCCGTCCGGGCCTCGGCATCGGCACCGGCCGCCTGATCGAACAACGCGTGGAACAGCGTCACCAGCGACCGGGTGATGTCCGGGTTGTCGGCCAGCGCGTCCTCCATGTAGGCGAAGGAATAGGGGATCCGCGCCTGGCGCAGATACCGGCCGTAGGCCCTCAGCAGCACTGTCTCGCGCACGGCCAGCCCTGCCTGCAGCACCAGACGGTTGAACCGGTCGTCATCCGCCTCGCCGCTCCAGATCGCGGCGAAGGCCTCCTCCAGGTTGCCCCCCAGCACCCCGAGATCAATATCGGCGCCACTGGCCGAGTGCATGTAGAAGTCGTGGATCCAGACCTCATCTTCGCCGCGGGCAACCCGGAACGGGTGCTCCTGCAACACCCGGAACCCCATATTCTCCAGAACCGGCAAACAGTCGCTGAGCGGCACCGACTTGCCGAGCCGGTAGAGCTTGAACCGGACGGCGGATTCGGGGTCCTCCAGCCGCCGGTAGAACTGCAGCGCCATAGGCGCCGCTTCGCTGAGCAGCTCCATCTTCTCGATGTCGCCGATCGCCGTTACCGCGTTGAAGGCGTCACGGTAGCTCGGACCGAAGCCCTTGCCGAAAAGCCCGTTCAGCCGGTTACCGTGGTGCTCGCCCAGGCGCTCCACCAACGCCTCGTGCAGCAGATCGGACCAACTGCGTACCGTCCGCACGATCTGCTGCTCGATCTCGTCATGGTCATACTCGGGCACCCCGCCCGGCAGCGTGGCGATAACGAAATGCAGCCGCGCCAGGGTCTCGCCGACCATCGGCGTCCAGATCGCCACCCAGCCGTTGAATGCCTCGCACAGAATATCCGCCACCTTCACCCTGAGATCGGTGTCGTAGCGCTCGCGCGGCACGTAGACCAGGCAGGACATGAACCGCCCGAACCGGTCCGGCCGCACGAACAGCCGCGTGCGCGGCCGGGTGATCAGGTGTAGAACCCCGATCGCGTTGCGATAGAGCTGGGTATCCGAGCTCTGGAACAACTCGTCCCGCGGGTAAGTCTCGAGCACATTGGTCAACGCCTTGCCGTCATGGCCGTTCGGCGCAAATCCCGCCCGCTCCAGGATCCGCGCGACCTTCTGGCGCAACAGCGGGATCGAGCGCGGACTGCGGTTGTAGGCGTTCGCCGTGAACAGCCCGACAAATGCGTGCTCGCCGACCACCGCGCCGGCGGCGTCGTAGTGCTTGATCCCGATCATGTCGAGATGCGCCGTGCGGTGCGCCGTCGAACGCCGGTTCGCCTTCAGGATCAGCAGGGGCGACTTGTCGCCGGCCACGGAATCCATCTCGGGCAGCCGGTCGGTCGGGGCGCCGTCGGCATCGCGCAGAACCGTGTACGCCGGATCACGCAGCACCCCGAGGCCGGAGCCCGCGACCACGGTTCCACGCGTCTTGCGGCCGGTCCCGCCCCGATACTCCCGGTAGCCGAGGAAGGTGAACTGGTCCTCGGCCAGCCATTCCAGGAACTCCGCCACCTCGGCGGTCTCGGTCGCCGAGTCCGCCGGCGCCTCGCGGCGCAACGCCTCGGTGACCTCGGCGAGCTTTGCCAGCATCGGCTTCCAGTCAGTGACCGCGGCGCGCACATCGGCCAGCGCCTGCACCACCTCGGCCTCGACCGCCGCCAGTACCGACTCATCGCCGATCTGGTCGACCTGCATCTGGATCACCGACTCACGGAGCGCCCCCTTGGCCTCCTTCCCGGCGACTTCGCCGGCCAGGCCGGTGCGCCGGCCCTTGCCGTCGCGCCGCACCATCAGCATCGGGTGCGCCAGCAAATGGATGCCGAGCCCATGCTCGGTCATCACCCCGGTCAGCGTGTCGACCAGAAACGGCATGTCGTCATTGACCGTCTCCAGCACGCTGTGCGTCGATTCCCAGCCATGCTCGGCCGTGCGCGGATTGTAGAGCCGCACCCGCACCGTCCCGGGCTCGCGCACCGCGGCGAACTTCCACGCCGCCAGCGCCGCCCCGTACAGCGCCTCCGCCTCCAGCCCGGTAATGTCCGACGGCGGAACCGTCGCGTAAAACCGATCCAGCGCAACCAGGAAATTCCCGCGCTCACCCTTCGACAGCCGAGCCTCCGCCAGTCCGCGAACCTCCTCGAGCCGCCCCGCTACGCGATCGATGTCACCCTTCTGCATCTCTGGACTCCTTAACTTGCTCTCCCTGCCCGCGCGCCGCGGGATCAGAGGATCTTGAATGCGGGGTCGGCGAAGGCCTAGGTTGGCGTCAGGAGTCTTGCCGCGAAGTTCTGCTTTACGCCGAGATCAGCGCCTTCGTAGCGGAAATCGCCTGGTTTGAGGATGCGCAAGAACAGCGCATCCTTCTCCGAGTCGACAGACCGCCGGCGGTCGTCGAAGCGGTCGCGCAGCCCGCCGGGGTGATGCGATACCATGGCGATCAGGTCGGTAGCGACCGGTGGCGCCTGCTCCCAGGACTCGGCATGGCTGAGATCGATCGGCGGCAGGATGGACATGTACACTTGCGCTCCACCGCTCAAGCTGCCGCTTCGCGGCCATGCACGGCATCGATCCGCCGCCGCTGCAAGACGACGACCAGCGCCAACACCGGCAGGGCCGGGATGTGAGTCAGGTGTTTCGACGGCTGCTCCACCGGGCACAGCACCCGCAGGGTTTGCTGGTCCCAGTCGATACCCGCCGCCTTGGCCGGGCTGTCGACAGCGACGTCTTCGACCATCATCCTGCCGCCGGCCTCGGTTAGCGTCAAGCCGGCGGCGGCGAGCGCATGGAAGGACGCGGCTCTTCCATGGCCGTTTTCACGGGACGGGGTCTCTTCGACATTGATACGTTGCAGAGCGAGCGCGGTTTGGTGCAGACTCAGGCGAGGTTCTTCGACCCCAACGCTGACGCGGGGCAGCTGTGCCAATGGGCGGCAAGTCACGACTGGATTGATCCGTGCCTCGTTCTTCCGCCAAGCTCTATACGACCGACACGCACCGGAGCATTCCGCCCGCCGAAACGATCGCCCGGGTCCGGCCGCACTTCGCGCAGATGGGGATCACCCGCGTCGCCAACGTTACCGGCCTCGACCGGATCGACCTGCCGGTGATCATGGTTTCCCGTCCCAACTCGCGGTCGGTCGCGGTCTCCCAGGGGAAGGGGCTGTCGCTCGATTCGGCCATTGCCTCGGGGGTGATGGAGGCAGCCGAGACCTGGTATGGAGAGCGGATCGCCCGGCCGCTGAGGTATGCGTCCTTTGCCGACCTGGCGCGGGACTCGGCGGTGATCGATGTCGATTGTCTGCCGCGGGTCAGCGGCAGCTGGTTTCACGATGCCCACCGCATCCTGTGAATCGAGGGGACGAATGTGGTTCGGGGCGAGACCGCCTGGCTGCCCTATGAGATGGTCCACACCAACTACACGCGGCCGGTCGTTCCCGGCCATGGCTGTTTTCCATGCAGCACGAACGGCCTCGCTTCCGGCAACCACCTGCTCGAAGCAAGTTGCCACGCGATCTGCGAGCTAATCGAGAGGGACGCGAAGACCCTTTGGCATCACCTCCCCCCGGAGCAGCAGGGCCGGAGCCGGATACGGCCCGAGAGCGTCGACGATCCAGCCCGCGCCGAAGCGATCCGCCATCTCGCCGCGGCCGGGTTCGAGGTCACGATTTGGGAGACGACCAGCGATGTCGGCGTCGCTGCGTTCCGCTGTATGATAGTCGAGCAGGACGAAACCGATGGCCAAATCGGCATCAGAGACGGTTGCCATCCGCACCGGGGCATCGCGCTGCTGCGCGCTGTCACCGAGGCGGCGCAGACCCGGCTGACTTATGTTTCGGGCGCGCGGGACGACCTGCTCCCGGACGAGTTCGGGGCCGAAGCGATCCGCCGGAAATACGCCTATGTGCGCGGCATGGCCCGCCGGAGAGAGGCGCTCCGCGTGTTCGCACCGGCCCGGCGAGACCTTCGAAGACGACCTCGACTGGCTGCTCGCCCGGCTGCGGGCGGCCGGTTGCGACCAGGTCTTCACCGTCGATCTGTCTCGCCCGGAGATCGGGATCGCTGTCGTCCGTGCCGTCATCCCCGGGCTTGAAGCACCGCATGACGAAGAGAACTTCGTCGCCGGGCCGAGAGCCCTCCGGGCCGCGGGAGGGTCGCCATGAGCGCGATCGTCTTTGTCGGCCCGACGATCCCCGTCGAAGAGGTCCGCCGCATCATCGATGCCGAATGCCGCCCGCCCGTCGCGCAGGGCGATGTTTACCGGGCTGCGCTTTGTCGGCCCCGGCTGATCGGAATCGTCGACGGGTATTTCGACGGCGTGCCCCCGGTCTAGCACAAGGAGGTCCTCTGGGCGGCTGTTGCGGCTTCGAGCTCGACATGGTGCGCTACGGCGCAACCTGCGCCGAATGCTGCCAGCGCAATTTCGAGCGCGAGCTGGCCCGCCACGGGATCGGGTCGGAGCACGTGGTGCCGAACGTCAATTTCTTCATGAACGTGCCGGTCGGGGCGGATGGTACGGCGGGAATCGGCGAGAGCCAGTCGCGGCCCGGAGACTTCGTGGATCTCAGGGCCGAGATGCCGGTGCTGGCGGTGCTCTCCAACTGCCCAGAGGAGCTGAATCCGGCGACCGGCGCCAACGGCCCGACGCCGATCCGCGCAGTGGTGTGGCGCCCACGGTAGCGGGCTTCGCCGAGGGTGGCGCAAGGCGGCTCAGGGCCGGCGGCGGCTCAGGATCTCGCGCATCACCTCGAACAGGAAGGCGGTGGAAAGGCCGAAGAGCAGCAGCCCGCCTGCTGCCTCGCAGCTCGCCATCAGGCGCCAGTCGGCGGAGGACAGGATGTCGCCGAAGCCGAGGGTGGTGAACACAACGGTGGAGAAGTAGAACGCGGGCTCCAACTCGTCGAACTCGCCGACCAGGAGGTAGAAGACCGCCCAGAGCCAGATCTGGGCCACGTGCGAGAGGAAGGTCGCCAGGGTGGCGAAGACCAGTAGCGGGATGCGGATACGGGCATGCAGCGGCACCGCGTGCCACGCCACCATTTCCCGGACCTGATGGTTAATCAGGTCGAGGGCGATGATGTGCAGGACGGCGCTGAGCACCACCAGCGCCGCGCCGATGACGAGCTGAAGGAGCACGGTTGTGCTCCGGTCCTTCTCGCGTGACGTCGGGTGCGACTGTGACAGGGGACGCGGCGCGGATCAACTCGGAGAGGTGTCTGGGAACGCCAGCGTCGCCAGACCCCCCTCCTGCCTCCCCCTTTCAGGTAGGGGAATCGCATATGGCGGGTTTTGGGTTGCGGTTGTTGGTGAAAGGGGTTCTTCGGTGGGGCAGTTCGAACCATTTGAGGGCTGCCGATGTCGTGTCTTGCGCCGCTTCTTTCCGGTCTCA
>Ga0209049_1000077_pt1 | contig 18590 bp, 22 predicted proteins | sample WorMetulBAHAMAS2_FD_187398 | JGI IMG/M metagenome (GOLD analysis project Ga0209049, IMG submission 187398) | Marine gutless worms symbiont microbial communities from Max Planck institute for Marine Microbiology, Germany - Olavius ullae BAHAMAS.2... | ecosystem: Host-associated > Annelida >...
TGCCGGCCCCAGTAGCGCTTCCTGAGGTCCGGGAACTCGCGCTGCACCCTGTGCGACGGGCGACCCTTCATCCGGCGGACCACATCGCTTGCCGCGAGATGCGGCGGGATCGACACCATCATGTGCACATGGTCGCGCGACAGCACCCCCTTGACTATGCCCGCGCCGAGCTCCGCACAGACCTGCCGGATGATCTCGCGGATACGCCCGCGCACCACGCCATCCAGCACCTTGTAGCGGTATTTCGTGATCCAGACGATATGGTAACGATGGCAGAAAACCGTGCGAGCGCCAGTGTCGTGGACGGCCATGATGATCCCTCCGCCGGAGATGAGCCCCTACCCTGCGGCGGGCTCGTCTCCGGCGGAGGGATCATCATGAGGACATTACGTCCGCGCTGAAGCGGTTTCGTCTCGAAGACGAAGGCTTGAAACCAAAGCGTGGAAAATAAATCGGGATAGGTCGATCATCCCCTTGATTCCGGTGAGGTAATCCTCGGGGATGTCGATCGCCGCCCGGGCCATGATCTCAAAGGCGGCCGCCTCTATGGTGTCGTGCGTGATCATCTTGGCATCCTCATTCCGCCGCCGGCGGAGCGCCCGCCGCGCCCTCGATCAGGCTCTCGCCCGGGCGAACGATGTCGAAGCTGACCGGCATCATCTCCAACGTCAACCCGTCGCCTTTCTGCCGCACGCGGGTATATGCGGTGGTCTCCAGATCGCCGGTGCTGGGGAAGTCCTCGCGGAAATGGGCGCCTCGGCTGTCCTCGCGGGCCAGCGCCGCGGCGCCGATCACTTCGCTGATGGCAATCAGGCTCTCCATGTTCATCCAGTCGTGCCAGGTGAGGTTGAAGCGCCGTTCGCCGTCGGCCAAGCCCATCTCCGCCAGCTCAGCCTTGATCTCGGCCACGCCCTTGAGCCCGCGGGCGATGCCTGTCGCGTCGCGCATCACCCCGACATCGTCCCACATCACCTGCGCCAGCCGGTCGCGCAGCCCGTGCAGGTCTCCCGGCTTCAAGCTGAAGGGCCGCTTCGGCACGGGCGATGCCGGCCCCCTGCACCGCCTCGTCCTGGTCGAGCCAAGCACCCTCGCCTTTGACATGGGCCGCCATGGTCTCGCCGGCGATGCCGCCATAGGCGGTCGAGTTGGCCACCCCGCTGCCGCCGAGCCGGTTGGCGCCGTGCACCCCTCCGCAGTCCTCGCCGGCGGCGATCAGCCCCGGCAGCGCCGTCGAGTCGTCGATTTCGAACTCGACCCCGCCCATCATGTAATGCGCCGTCGGCACAACCTCGACCAGCCCGGCGGCGAGGTCGAAGCCGCAATCGGCGCAGAGCTTGACCATGCCGGGGATGGCTTTCGCCACCTTTTCCGATCCCAGATGCCCCATGGCGATGTGCACCCCGCCCATCGGCGTCGTTCGCCCGGCGCGCATCTCGGCGTAGATGCCGCGGCTGACGACGTCGCGGGTGGCGCGCTCGCCGGCCGGATCGCAGCCCGCCATGAACCGCTCACCGTCGCCGTTCAGCAGATACCCCCCGGCGCCGCGCGATCCCTCCTCCAGCACCGTGCCGGTCATCCGCGTGTCGGGGCCGCCCAAGAGTCCGGTGGGGTGGAACTGCAACATCTCCATGTCGCGCCAGCCGAGGCCGAGGCACAGCGCCATCGCCAACCCGTCGCAGGTCTTGTCGCCCGAGGGGGTGTGGTAGCAGTACATGCTCGGCCCCGCCCCGGTCGCCAGCAGCACCACCTTGGCCTGGACAAAGCGATAGGCCCCCGGCCGCATGTCGATCAACAGCACACCGGCAATCCCGAAGCCGTCCTTGGCCGGCACCAGCTCGATCGCCCGGTGCTCCTCCAGCGCCTTGACGTCGAGCGCTCGCGCCTGCTCCATCAGCCGGTTGATGATCTCGATCCCCGTGAGATCGCCCTTGTGCACCGTTCGGTCGAAGCTCTGCCCGGAGAACGCCTTCTGGTGCAGCGTGCCGTCCGGGTTGCGGTCGAAGAAGCAGCCGATCTCGTTCTCCAGCTCGCGGATGCGGGTGACCGCGGTCTTGACCAGCTTCCACGCAAGGTCCTGCCGCGGCAGCCACTTGCCGCCGACGATGGTGTCCATGAAGTGGCGCTCGACCGAGTCCCCCGCCGCCAGCGCCACGTTGTAGCCGCCCTGCACCATGCGGGTGAGCCGCACTTGCCGACCAGACCCTTGACCGCCTGGGTCACCTTCAGTGCCGGGTTGGCCTGCTTGGCGTGCAGCGCCGCAAAGAGCCCGACGCCGCCGGTGCCGAGGATCAGGATGTCGGTGCGGCCGCGTTCAATATGGCGCTCGATCCGCATCATAGCGCCCCCACCGGGTACACCACACCGATCACCAGCGAGGCCGCTAGCCCCGGCAGGATCCAGCCGGCCGCGGCTTGCCACCGGGACAGGGCAGAAGCTCGAGCGCCAGCACCCTGAGCCCGAGCATCAGGTGCAGCGCCAGTAGGGTCACCAGCCCCCATTCGGCCAGCTTGACGATCAGGAGCTCGGTCCAGGCCAGCGCCGCGTCCATCGCCGCCTGCTCCACCGCCAGGCCGAAGAACAGGAACAGGAAGTGGAACGGCAGAAACAGCGCCGGCGCCAGGCCGCTGAGCCGATGGCCGAGATAGGCCCAATAGGACGGGTGGTTGCGGTGCGGGTTCAGCATCCTCACCCCACCACCGCCAAGATGGCGCGCAGCCCCAGCGCCAGCAGCAGCGCCAGGCCGAGCAACAGCCCGTCCACGGTCCAGCGATTGAGGCCGGTCATCTCGCGCAAGGCATTGCGCAGCCCGATCGGTCCGTGCACCGCGACAGCGACGACGAAGGTGCCTTAGAACAGACCCCAGCCGACCGAGCCTTGGGTGCGCCCGAGGATCTCCGCCGCCGTTAACCCGCCGCGGATCGCCACCAGCATCACCCCCAGATGCACCAGCACCAAGGGCACCAGCAGGAGCGCCGTCAGGCGCTGCGCCAGGAACAGGCCGCGCTCAATCATCCGCCTCCCCCGATTCCCTGGCCGAGGAACAGCGACGCCAGGGTAAGCCGCTTCAGCCCGGTGGCGCCTTCGGCGGGGCGCAGCTCCACCGGGCAGTGCATCATGCAGTTGCCCTGTGAGTGGCACGAGCCGCAGCCGCCGCGGCCGGACGCCTTGGCCAGCGTCTCACGCCGGGCCACGTGGCGCTCGTCATTGACCAAGGTCCAGGCGTGCAGCAGCGCCGCCGGGCCGAGATAGTCCGCGTCGCCGGCCACCACGTCGCAGGCGGCATAGCAGACGGCGCAGTTGATGCACTCGATTCCGGCATCCACCACTTGGCGCTTGGGGCTCGCGGGGTCGACCCGCGCCGGCGGATCGGCCCGTGTCGCGGCGTCCTCGAACCGCCCACCGGCGGCCTTCCACTTGTCGAAGAACGGGGTCATGTCGGCGATCAGGTCGCGGATCCGTGGCAGGCTGCGCAGCGGCTCCACCGTCAGCGTGCCGTCCTTTACGACGCGGCTGACATGGGTGCGGCAACTCTAGCGCGGCGCGCCGTTCACGGTCATGGCGCAGGAACCGCAGGCCCCGACCCGGCAGGCGAAACGGTAGGCGAGGTCAGGCGCGAAGTGGCGCTGCACCTCGGTCACGACATCGAGCACCGTCTGGTTGGCGCGCGCCGGCACCCGGTAGGTCTCGATCGCCCCCTGCGTAGCCCCGCGCCAGACCCGTACCGTCAGTTCGTTCGCCATGATCCGCTCGGCTCTTCGCCCAATTGGTGCCCGCTGCATGCTAGCGGCTGTTCCCGCCCGGTCAATCGGCCTCAGATCACCCGGTCCGCCTTCATCCGTTCGATCTCTTCCGCGCTCAACCCCAAGGCGCCGAAGATTTCGCTGTTGTCCTGGCCGAGCTGCGGCGGCGGCGCCTCGACCGCAGGGGCGGCGCCATCGACCTTGAAGCCGGTCCGCACCAGGCGGATGTCGCGCCCGACCCCCGGCACCGCGGCGAAATCCGCCAGCATGCCGCGCTCGGCCACCTGCGGGTGGGCGAGGATCTCCGGCACCGTGAACACCGCCCCCGCCGGCACGCGGATCTCATTCAGCTCCCGCGCCCAGTCGCGCGTCGGGCGGGTGGTCAGCACCGTCTCAAGCTCGGCCTTCAGCCTGAGCAGGTTGGCCTTCCGGTCCTCGCGTTCGGCGAAATCCCGGTGGGTCTTCAGCTCCGGCCGGCCGAGATGGTCGGCCAACGCCTCGAACTGCTCCTGCTTGTTGGCCGAGATGTTGAGCACCCCGTCGGCGCACTGGAAGGTGCCCGAGGGCGCCGCGGTGAAATTCTCGTTGCCGTTGGCCTTCGGCTCGACCCCGGCGACCAGCCAGTTGGAGACCATCCAACCCATCGTCGCCAGCGTCGCCTCCAGCATCGAGACGTCGATGAACCGGCCCCGGCTCCGGTCGTTCAGCCCCGCCGCGACGGCGAAGGCGGCGGTGATGCCGCCGATAGTGTCGGCCATCGGGTAGCCGACGCGCTGCGGCGCGTTGCTTGCATCCCCGGTGATCGACATCACCCCCGACGCTCCCTGCACGATCTGGTCGTAGGCGGGCCGGCCCTTCCACGGCCCGTCCTGGCCGAAGCCGGAGATCGCGCAGTAGACCAGCTTCGGGTTGACCTCGCCGAGCACCTCCCAGCCGAGCCCGAGCCGGTCCATCACCCCGGGGCGAAAGTTCTCCACCAGCACGTCCGACTCCTCGACCAAGCGCTTCAGCAACGTCTTGCCTTCAGGGTGTTTGAGGTCGAGGGTCACCGACTTCTTGCCCGGGTTCTGGGCCAGGAACGAGACCCCCATCAGCGTCCGGTTCAGCCTGGCATCGGCGCCGAGCTGGAGGGCGAGGTCGCCCCGCCCCGGCGCCTCGACCTTGATCACCTCGGCGCCCATATGGGCAAGCTGGTGGCAACAGAACGGCCCCGCCAGCACATTGGTCAGGTCCAGCACCCGCACCCCGGTCAACGGTCCCATGCGATTCCTCCCGGCATTTGCTCAACCGTAGACAGGGCGGCCGCAGTGCGGCAAGTCTTGGCGCACGCCCTCCTGCAACCCCTGCCCACGAGGCCCCATGTCGCTCTACCCCCTGCTCCAGGAGACCACCGCAGAGGTCTGGACCCGCATCCCGGAGGGATTTCGCATCCTTGACCGCGTGTCCAACTGGACCCGGGGCAACCACACCGGCCAGACCCTGCACAGCTTCCTCGAAGGCCCCTGTTTCGACAGCGCCGGCAACCTCTGGGTCGTCGACATCCCTTATGGCCGCTCTTCCGCATCTCGCCCGCGGCAGAGTGGACCCTGGTGGCCGACGATGACGGCTGGCCGAACGGTCTGAAGATCCACCCCGACGGGCGGGTCTTCATCGCCGACTACAAGAACGGCATCATGGAGCTCGATCCCGAGAGCGGCAAGGTCACGCCCGTCGTGACCACCCGCTACGCCGAGCACTTCCACGGCTGTAACAACTTGACCCTCGACCGTGCCGGACGGCTGCTCTACTTCACCGACCAGGGCCAGAGCGCCCTGCACATGCCAAACGGCCGGGTCTACCGCTACGACCCGGAGACGGGGAAGCTCGACCTCCTGATCGACACCTGCCCGAGCCCGAACGGGCTGGTTCTGACCGCGGCCGAGAAGCTGCTCTATGTCGGCATGACCCGGGCCAACGCGGTCTGGCACATCCCGCTGATGCCCGACGGCGGCATCTCCAAGGCCGGGATATTCCTCCAGCTCTCCGGCGGCATCGGACCGGACGGGCTGACCATCGACGAGGACGACGGCCTGATTGTCGCCCATGTCGGCATGGGCAGCGTCTGGAGCTTCAGCCGCCTCGGCGAGCCGGCCTGGCGGATCCGCAGCCCATTGGATCAAGGGGCGGGGCTGCTGACCACCAACGTCGCCTTCGGCGGCCCGGACCATCGACGCCTGTTCATCACCGAGTCGGCCAGCGGCAGCATCCTCACTGCCGACCTCCCGGTCCCGGGACGTCGTCTGCTGCCGGAGGCATGACGCCGCGCCTTCCGGCGTGATCGTGTGGCAATACCTGCGCCCGCAATCGCCCCCGCAGTCGTTTCATGTACCCAAACCTGCCTGCCAGTTTGGCCGCGCGTTCCGTCGCGGGGATTCCCCGGCGGTGCTGTGCTATAGTCGCTCGGAAACGACAAATGGCGGCGAAAGAGGAGGAGCAGTCGATGTCCGATGGATTGCGCATTTGTTTGATCAGCATTCATGGTCTCATCCGTGGCGACGACCTCGAGCTCGGCCGCGACGCCGATACCGGGGGTCAGACGAAATACGTCGTCGAGGTGGCTCGCGCCCTGGGCCAGCGCGCGGACGTCGCCCGGGTCGATCTGGTCACGCGGCGGGTCGTCGATCCGGCGGTGTCGGCCGACTATGCGCAAGCCGAGGAGCAAATCGGCGACCATGCCTGGATCCTTCGTTTCGATGCCGGACCCGACGAGTACATCCGCAAGGAAAATCTCTGGGACCACCTCGACAGCTTTTCCGATCACGTCGTCTCTCACATGATCGAGAACGGCGTCCCGGACATCATCCACAGCCACTATGCCGACGCAGGTTATGTCGGCGCCCGCCTGTCCAAGTTCTTTGGCATACCTCAGGTCCACACAGGTCATTCGCTTGGCCGGGTGAAGCGGATGCGCCTGCTCGCCAGCGGCGTCGACCGCGACCAGGTCGAAGAGAAATACAACATGGCCCGGCGGGTCGAGGCCGAGGAAGAGACCCTTGCCACCGCCGAGCTGGTGATTGTCAGCACGCAGCAGGAGATCGACGAGCAATACGAGCTCTACGACTGCTATCAGCCCGATTCGATGGCCGTGGTGCCCCCCGGCACCGACCTGGAGCGGTTCTTCCCGCCAGACGGGACGGAAGGCACCTCCGCGATCGCGGGCGTGCTCGACCGTTTCCTTGCCAAGCCCGAAAAGCCGATCATCCTGGCCCTGTCGCGGCCCGACGAGCGCAAGAACATCATCACCCTGGTCGAGGCCTTCGGCGAGTCGCCGGAGCTGCAGGATCTGAGCAACCTCGTCGTCGTCGCCGGCAACCGGGACGATATCTCGACCATGGACAGCGGCCTCCAGGACGTGCTCACCGACATCCTCCTGGCCATTGACCGCTACGATCTCTACGGCAAGATCTCCTATCCGAAGCGTCATGCGCCCGAAGAGGTTCCGGTCATCTACCGGCTGACAACCGCGCGCAAGGGCGTGTTCGTCAACCCCGCCTTAACCGAGCCCTTCGGCCTGACGCTGATCGAAGCGGCGGCAAGCGGGGCGCCGATCGTCGCCACTGAAGATGGCGGACCGCGCGACATCATCGCCAACTGCCAGAACGGAGATCTCGTCGACCCCCTGGACAAGGATGCGATCACGCAGAGCATCGCCAAGTATCTCGTCGATCCCGCAATCTGGGAACAGGCGTCGATGAACGGCCTCAAGGGAGTCCGCGAGCACTATTCGTGGGAAGCACACGCCGAGAACTATGTCGGCCGCATCAAGGGCCTGGTCGGCCTCGGCAAGCGGCCGCCGCGGATTCCTGCCGAGCACCGGCCGCACTATCGTGACCGGGCGTTCTTCACCGATATCGACCAGAGCCTGCTGGGCGATCCCGAGGCGCTGAAGACCCTGTCTAGACGCTTGCACGAGAGGACGAGAGACGCCCTGTTCGGCATCGCCACCGGCCGGCAGCTCGACGCGGCGCTCAGGGCGATCCGGCACAACAACCTACCGATGCCCGATGTCCTGATCACCGCGGGCGGCTCGGAGATCCACTACCATCCGAGCATGGCCCGCGACGAACACTGGGAGCGACATATTGACCACAACTGGACGCCGCGGGCGGTCCGGCGCGTGTTGTCGGAATTGCCGGGGATCGAGCGCCAGCCGGCGGAGATGCAGAGCCGGTACAAGATCAGCTACAACATCAATCCCGAGGTCGCGCCGTCGCAGGAGGAGATCCAGAGCCTCATCTACCAGGCCGAGCTGAACGTGAACCTCATCCACTCCTTCGGCCAGTATCTCGATATCCTGCCTCACCGCGCCTCCAAGGGGCTGGCGCTGCGCTACTGTGCGCATCACCTCGGAATTCCGCTGGACCGCGTTCTGGTCGCGGGCGGATCGGGCGCCGACGCCGACATGGTGCGCGGCAACACCCTCAGCGTGGTGGTGGCCAACCGCCACAACGAGGAGCTGTCGATGCTGGATCAGGTCGAGGACCGCATCTATTTCGCCTCGAAGAGCCACGGTGCCGGCATCCTCGAGGCCATGGAGCACTACGACTTCTTCGGCGAGTGCCGGGAGCCGGCGCCGGCCACCGAATGACACCGCGCAGCGCGGGCCGTGCCGCCGGGTCTGACCCGGCGGCCGCGGGCGCCAATCTGGCGGCGAGGGCTGCATCTCCCGATCGGAGGCCGATCTTATCCTTGTGGTAGCGGAGCTAATGTAGCAACATGCGCTCCGCACTTTTGTTCGGGCCGTAGGCCGTCCGGACCGCAATTCGAGTGGGTGGCGGTTGATTTTTGGTGCACAAAATACGTTCACACGGGCTGGCCGAGTACACGGTCATCCGAAACATCCGGGCTGAAGCCATCATCGGAGAATGGCCACAGTTGCGATACGGGAAAAACGAACATGGCGCACGACATTAAGGTCAGCGGCAGCACGCTGCCTCGGGGGGTGATCTTCACCGCATATCCGGACAGCATCGGGGAGAACCTCTCCGACACTATCGCGATGCTGAGTCGGCCCGAGTTCGAGGATGTCTTCTCGCTTTTCTACGTCCTGCCAACCTTCTTCCACAGCGATCTCGATGGCGGGTTTTCGGTCATCGACTACGACCTCGAGGAGGAACTCGCCACGCACGAGGATCTGGAGGCGCTGAGGAAGTTCGGCATCGCGATGAAGGTCGACCTGGTGCTGAACCACCTCTCGGTGGCATCGCCGCAGTTCGAGGACATGGTGGCCAATGGCGACGACTCGCCCTACCGGGACTTCTTCATCGACTGGAACAAATTCTGGCAGGGCAACGGCGAGATGTCCCCCGAGGGGTACATCGTTCCCGACAAGGAGCATCTCGACAAGCTGTTCATGCGCAAGCCGGGCCTGCCGATCCTGATGGTCCGGTTCCCGGACGGGTCGGAGCGGCCCTACTGGAACACCTTCTATCAGGAGGTGAACTATGTCGAGCTGACCGCCGACGACCTCGCCGGTATCGAAACCTTGACCCCGGCGCAGGTGGAAACCGTCATCGGGCTGGCGAACGCGGCGATCCGGGACAAGACGCCGGTCAGCGAGGTCGATTTCGGGGAACTCGCCTCGGTGAAGAACAAGATCGTCCACGTCGTCGAAGGAAAGCGCACCTATCTCGGCCAGATGGACCTGAACGCCAAGTCGGAAAAGGTCTGGGAGTTCTACGACAAGACCCTGAAGAAACTGAGCAGCTACGGCGCCAAGGTGATCCGGCTCGATGCTTTCGCCTATCTGCACAAGGAGGTGGGCGAGCCCAACTTCTTCAACAAGCCGGGCACCTGGGACTACCTGGCCCGCATCCGGGACATCGCCGAGAAGTACGAGCTGACGCTGTTGCCGGAGATCCACTCGCAGCACGGCAAGGGCCTGCACGCGGAAGTGGCGGCCGGGGGCTACCCGATCTACGACTTCTTCTTCCCCGGCCTGGTGATCGACGCCCTCGACCAGGGAACCCGCCGGCACCTCATTCGCTGGATCGACGAGCTGCTGGAGAAAGACATCTCGACGGTCAACATGCTCGGCTGCCACGACGGCATCCCGGTGCTAGACCTCGAAGACTTCGGCGACGACGAAAACGCGCTGATCAGCCACGGCGAGATCGACGCCATCGTCGACCGGATCCTCGACCGCGGCGGCCGGGTCAAGAACCTGTTCGGGGCGGACGGCAAGAAGATCTCTTACTACCAGGTCAACGCCACCTTCTTCAGCGCCCTCGGCGAAGACGAGCGCAAGCTGCTGCTGGCCCGCGCCATCCAGATGTTCATGCCGGGGGTTCCGCAGGTCTGGTACCTCGACCTCTTCGCCGGCATCAACGACTACGAGGCCGCGGATCGTGGCGGCACCGGCGGGCACAAGGAAATCAACCGCACCCGGCTGATCGCGGAAGACGTGGAGGCCGGTCTGAAGCGGGATGTCGTGCTCAAACAGCTGGAGATCATGCGGCTGCGCCGGACCACGTCCGCCTTCCTCGGCGGCTTGACCGTCCACGACACGCCCGATCATCTCCTGCACATGACCAGGAGCAATGACGGCAGCTACGCGTCGCTGCTGGCGGACCTGCGCGGCCACAGTTTCACGATCACCTGCATGGACAAGGACGGGACCCAGCACACCCTCTCCTACGAATAGACTGCGGGAGCACGACGAAGCCCTCATCGGAGACATGACATGAAAATCCTCGCCACCGACCTCGATCGCACCCTGCTGCCGAACGGCCATTGGCCGCCGGACGACAACGCCATTCCCCTGTTCAACGACCTGACGCGGAAGCAGGGCGTCTTGGTCGTCTACGTCACCGGACGCAACCTCGACCTGACGGAGAAGGCGATCAACGAATACGGCGTGCGCCATCCCGACATCCTGTGCGGCGATGTCGGCACCACGATCCGCAAGTTCGCCGACGGAGCGTGGAGCTTCGACGAAGGCTGGGTCGCCCATGTGAAGCGTGCCAGCCCCCGCTGGGACGCCGATGCGATCCGCGCCGCCGTTGCCGACATCGAGGGCATGCGCGAGCAGGAGGCGGAGCACCTGAACCAGTTCAAGCAGAGCTACTACGTCGACCACAGCCAGAGGGACGCGGTGCTCGGCGCGGTCGAAGCCCGCGTCAAGGGCAAGTTCGACGAGGTCGCCATCTACAGCTTCGATTCCCAGGACGGCAAAGGCCTGCTGGATTTCCTCCCCGACAGCGCCACCAAGCAGACGGCGCTGGAATACGTCGCCGAGGAATACGGGGCACCGAAGAGCGAGGTGGTGTTCTGCGGCGATAGCGGCAACGACATCTTCCCGCTGACCGCGGGCTTCGCCGGCGTCCTGGTGCGCAACGCCGACGACCAGCTGATCGAGAACGTCAAGGCGGCGATGGCCGAGAACCCGACGCTGAAGGTCGATTTCGCCAAGGGCGGCTTCAAGGGCCTCAGCGGCTACTACACCAGCGGCGTGATCGAGGGCGCCTACCACTACGGTCTGTTCGAGGACCCGGCCTGACGCCGCTGGGATCGGAGACGCAGGTGACGGGCGAGGCTGAGCGAACGGTCTATATCGGCTGCGGAGCGGGCTTCGCCGGCGACCGGTTCGATGCCGCGGTGCCGGTGGTGCGTCACCTCGCGGCGCAGCCGGGGCCGCGCTACCTGATCTTCGAATACCTGGCCGAGCGTACCCTCACGCTGGCCCAGGCCGAGTGCGTACGCGATCCCGAGCGCGGCTATTCGGTGTTCCTCGACCGGTACTTCAAGCCGATCCTGGCAGATGCCCTGGCGCACGACGTCCGCATCGTCACCAATCTCGGCGCCGCCAATCCGGTTGCCGGCGCGCACCGGGTGCAGGCCCTGGCCCGCGAGCTCGGCCTGGCGCCGCCGCGGGTCGCGGTCGTTCTCGGCGACGATCTGCGCGGCGCCCTGTCCGACGACGAGATCCGCGCCCTGCTCCGGCTCGACGGCGACGACGCCTTAGACCGCCCGATCCGTCGCCGCGAACACCTATCTCGGCGCCATCCCGGTGCGCGATGCGGTGGCGACAGGCGCCGAGGTCGTCCTGATCGGCCGCACTACCGACAGCACCCTGGTGCTCGGCCCGCTGATGCACGAGTTAGGCTGGTCCGAGGCCGAGCTCGACCGGCTCGCGGCCGGGACGATCTGCGGCCATGTGCTGGAATGCGGCGCCCAGGTCACCGGCGCCTATTTCGCCGACCCCGGCTTCAAGGACGTCCCCGACCTCGCCCATGTCGGCTTCCCGGTCGCCGAGGCGAAGGCCGACGGGTCGTTCATCGTCACCAAGCCCGGCGACACCGGCGGCCTGGTCTCGCGCGCCACGGTCACCGAGCAACTGCTCTACGAGATGCACGACCCGGCCGCTTATCTGGTCCCGGACGCGACTTGCGACATCACCGGAGTGCGCCTGGCGGACAAAGGGCCGAACCGGATTGCCGTCGCCGGGGTCCGCGGCCACGCGCCGCCGGCCAGCCTGAAGGCCACGGTCTGCGTCGAGAACGGCTGGATGGCCGAAGCGAAAATGAGCTACGCCGGCCCGAACGGCGCCGCCCGGGCCGAGCTGGCCGGCCAGGTTGTGGAGACCCGGCTGCGCGAGCAGGGTATCACCGAGCCGGTCGGCATCGACCTGATCGGCGCCGGCGCGGCGCTCGACCCGGGCAATCGTGGCCGAAGCCTGGGGCACGCGGCCGCTTTCGACGGCGACTACCGGCTGCGGATGGCGATGATTGCCGAGACGCGCGACCGCGCCCAAGTGCTGATCGACGAGTTGCAGTCGCTCTACTGCTCCGGCCCCGCCGCCGGTGGTGGCTTCCGCAGCCACCTCACGGCGCAGACCGCCACCGGTTCGGTGATGGTGCCGCGCGCGGTGGCGGACAGGAGCATCCAGGTCGAGGTCGTCCACCCGTGACCCAGAGCACCGAGAACCGCCTCGGCCTGCCGCTGCACGCCATTGCCCACGGGCGGGCCGGCGACAAGGGCAACCGGTCGAACATCTCGGTGATCGCCTACCGGCCGGAAGCATGGCCGGCGCTGCTCGAACAGGTGACCGAGGCGCGGGTGCTCGAGACCTTCCGCCCGCTCGGCGTCAACGCCTCGCTGGCCATCGACCGCCACGGCAAGGCGCTGTCCTACCGCCTGCTCGGAGCCATCACCGTCGAGGTCACTTTGGCGATGGTGCTGGACGGCTCGCCCTATTTCGCCTCGGCCGACTGGCGCCGCTAGGCCAGCAGCGCCTCGACCTCGCGCCACAGCGCCTCGAACGCCGCGGCGGCGGTGCTGCGGGGGGCGAAGTCGGCCACCGGGCGGCGTTCGTCGCCCATTCTCTCCACCAGGCTCGAATTCGGAATCACCGTGCTCAACGCCTCGCGGCCCGGCGCGTCCAGAATTGCCCGGTGCATCTTCTTGCGCCGGTCGGCCATCGAGAAGAACGTCCGCAGCTTCAGCCCACCGATCTTCTCGGCCTTGAGGAAGTCCCGAAGCTGGCCGAGCGTCCGCAGCGACAGTATGGTCGGGATCAGCGGCACCAGCAGCAGATCGCTGGCGCGGAAAATCTGCTCCGACAGCTCTGACATGCTCGGCGGGCAGTCGAAGATGACCAGGTCGTACTCCTTGCGGAGCGGTGCGATCAGGCGCTTGAGGTGCGAGCGTTTCTCCTGCGCCAGCCGGACGTCCATCTCGTGATAGGAGAAATCGGCGGGCAGCAGATCGAGATCGTCGAAATCGGTCCCCTTGATCAACGAGTCGAGGTCGCTCTTGCCCTTGACCAGCTTCTTGCCGCCGCCTTTCACCTTGGGCTTGATCCGCAGATAGAAGCTGGAGGCGCCCTGGGGATCGAGGTCCCAGATCAGCACCCGCCTGCCGCCCTTCGCCGCCAGATAGCCGAGGTTGACCGCCGCCGCGGTCTTGCCGACGCCGCCCTTGATATTGAAGATGCTCACCACCTGCATGACGGCTCTCTCCTAAGCTCCGTGCATGTCCTGCTTCGCACAGGAGTCACGCCTCGAACAAGAACCGGAAATTCGCGCTCACCTCCGGGCTGGCGAACCGAGCTAAACGGTGATGGAAGGCGCCACGGGCCGCTGCCCGCCGACGCAGGATAGTGTCGGCGACCATACCCATCGCCATCTGGGTCTCGACCGGGACCGGCTCGGCCTCGGCCAACTCGCGGGCGAAATCGCGGATCGCGAGCGACTGGATTTCGGAATCCTGGAAATCCCCGAGCACGGTCTGGAGCTTCTTCAGCGCCCTGACCAGCTCGGTCAGGACATGCTCGGGATAGAGGCTGGAGAAGAACTCGAGCAGATAGCGCAGCTCCTTGCCGACGATGCGCAGGTTGTGGAGCGCCTCGGCCGGCGAGCTGTCGTCGATCGCCCAGCCCGCCTTGACCATTCGCCGGTGTAGCTTCGAGATCCGGGCCGAGGCAAGGTCCCTGACCGGCAGCATGGCATTCTCGCCATCCTCCGGCCTCGGCGCGGTTTCAATGAGATAACGCCGCCAGCGGTCGCGGATCTCGCGGTAGCGCGCGCCCTTGATCAGCGCCGCGATCCTGCGGCCCTCGGACCGGCTCTGCTTGACCAGATGGTCATGGAAGGGATCAAGTGCCGGCCGATACTCCCCGGGCAGCCCCGCCCGGTAGCCGGGGAAGGCGATCAGATAGACGTCGAGGTCCCGCATCCGGTTAGTCTGCCGGCCTAGCCAGCGGAAATCGGCTCGCCTAGCGGCGACGATGTCGGCTGGCAGCACATCCTTGTCGACCTGGCGCAGCGCCGAACGGGTGCGACGGATCGCGACCCGGAAATCATGCAGGAACTCGCTGTCGAGGTTCCGCACCGCGCCGTCCCCGTTGCGCTCCATGGTGTCGAGCAGGCTGAGGTGGAGCCGGCGCGACGCCGCTCCCGCGCACATCGTCGCGTCGAACCGGACACTCAGCTTCGAGGAATAGTCGCCGGGCTGCCGGCCCACAGCGCGCAGCCCCCTGATCCAGAGCGACGCCGCCGCCTCCGCCGCGTCGCCAGCGAGCGCTGTGAGGGCGTCCTGCGCCTTGCGCAGGGGCTTTTTGTAGCCCCGGACCGGGAGCAGGATCACGCTCAACCCCAGCGGCACCGCCGAGCCGCCCTCCGGCCGCCGGCAGACGGCCTGCTCGATCCGGGCGCGCAGGATGGTCTTGCCTTCGCGGTCGAGCAAAGCGACCGGAAGCACGGTCGACGAGACCGAGAGCCGCGGCAGCATCCTGCGCACGTCGATGATCGCCTCGACAGCCCGGCGCAGCTCCCCGGGCTGGATCTCCGACGCGAAGCCCGACTTCAGCCGGCCGGCGGCGGTCAGCGCCGGCAGCGCCGATTCGCCTTCGATCAGGCCGATTTCCCATCCCGCCGCGCCGCGACTGACGGCCAGCGCCTTGCCGGCATCGAACAGCCGCCAGTCGAAGCTGTCGAAGTAGGTGCGCTCGAAGCTTTCCGTCGCCCCGGTCTGCAAGCTGCCCAGCCGCCGCAATGCATCGACCGCCCGCTCCGGCGAGATCGATTCGCAGTTGTAGACGTGCTGTCGTGGCTGGTTCATCGTGACGGGTTTGCGTTGCCTACACCCGGCTCATGCAAGGCTGTGGCCGGGTCGGTTGGCGGGCCGCGCCAGATCGCCGGCGGCTGTTTGGCTTGATTCGCACCAACATAGCGCGCTCGCTTGGCGCTGCCTAGGACCGCGCTGGGGCTGCGATCGGCCGCGTCCGGCTCGGCGGGACAAACGCTCTTTATTCCGTGCGGGCAATTCCGTACGCTCTTTGTCATGGCTGTGCAGAGCGCCGCGCTGAGGCGATCCGACCGCGCACTAACCCGCCGGGTTGTCCGTGTCGCCGGGGCCGCCGTGGCGGTCGTCTGAAAGGGGAGGCCGACATGGCCGGAAAGAAACGACAATCGACCGGGCCTTCGGCGCAGAAGAGCGATGGGGCTGCCAAGTCCAAGCGGCAGGTGGTCACCGACATCACGGTGAGCACGGGCAAGATCCCGAACAAGGTCTATGAGCAAAAGCTTGCGCGGCTGCAGGTCGAACTGGTCAAGCTGCAGGAGTGGGTGAAGGCCGAGGGGCTCAAGGTGGTGGTGCTGTTCGAGGGCCGCGACGCCGCCGGCAAAGGCGGCACGATCAAACGGATCACCCAGTCCCTCAACCCGCGGGTCTGCCGCGTCGTCGCCCTCGGCACCCCGACCGAGCGCGAGAAGTCGCAATGGTATTTCCAGCGCTACGTCGCGCACCTGCCGGCCGAGGGCGAGATCGTCCTCTTCGACCGCAGCTGGTACAACCGCGCCGGCGTCGAGCGGGTGATGGGCTTCTGCTCCGATCAGGAATACGAGGAGTTCCTGCGCTCCTGTCCCGAGTTCGAGCGGATGCTGGTGCGCTCGGGGATCAAGCTGATCAAGTACTGGTTCTCGGTCAGCGACGCCGAGCAGGAGCGCCGCTTCCAGAGCCGGATCACAGATCCGACCAAGCGCTGGAAGCTGAGCCCGATGGACCTCGAGTCGCGCCGCCGCTGGGTCGAGTACTCCAAGGCCAAGGACAGCATGTTCGCCTATACCGACATCAAGCAGGCGCCCTGGTACGTGGTCGAGGCGGACATCAAGAAGCGGGCGCGGCTGAACTGCATCCGTCACCTCCTCAGCCTGATCCCCTACAAGGATCTGACCCCGGAGCCGATCGAACTGCCCCCGCGGGCCGAGAGCACCAGCTATGTACGCCCGCCGAAGAGCGACCAAACGGCGGTGCCGGACTTCTACTGAACGGAGAGAGGGGCCGGCACCGGTCCGCTCCCCGATCAGCACAGCGACCGGCTCGCGGCTGCAGCCTGGCGCTCAGATCTGGTCGACCAGCACCTCGCCGAGCGAGCAGGTCGCCTGGCCGGGCGCTTCCTCGATGTTCAGCGCTGCCACCTCGCCGTCCTTGACCATGGCCGAGAAGCGCCGGCAGCGCACCCCGAGCCCGACCCCGGAGCCGTCGAAGTCGAGCCCCATGGCGCGCACGAGTTCCGCTGCCGGATCTCCGACAACGCGGATTCCGGCCTCGGTCGCGCCGGTCGCCCGACCCCACTCGGCGGCGACGAAGGGATCGTTGACGGTGACACAGATGATCGCATTGACGCCCTTCGCCTTCAGGTCGCCGGCGGCGGCAACGAAGCTCGGCATGTGGGTCTTGTGGCAGGTTGGCGTGAAGGCGCCGGGCACGCCGAACAGCGCCACGGTCTTGCCGGCGAAGATGTCGGCGCTGGCCACCTGGCCCGGACCGGATTCGGTCATCTCGAACAACGTCACCGCCGGCATGCGGTCACCCACGGAAATCGTCACGTGTCTTCCCTCCCTGGTTGCTGGTATCAGCGGGCGCCCATGCGGATGGCGCCGTCGATACGGATGTTCTCGCCGTTTATATAGCTGCATTCGACGATGAAACAGGCCAATGCGGCATATTCTGCGGGATCGCCGAGGCGTGACGGGCACGGTACCTGCTTGGCGAGGCTGTCCTGCACCTCCTGCGGCAGGCCGCGCAGCATCGGGGTGCCGAAGGTGCCGGGGGCGATGGCACAGACCCGGATGCCGTCGCGCGAGAGGTCGCGGGCCGCCGGCAGGGTGAGGGTGGCGACGGCGCCCTTGGAGGCGGAATAGGCCGCTTGCCCCATCTGCCCCTCATAGGCGGCGACCGAGGCGGTGTTGACGACCACGCCGCGGGCGCCATCGGGATCGCCGTCGACCGGCCCGGCCTCGATCATCGCCTGAGCGGCGAAGGCCATCACCCGCATGGTGCCGAACAGGTTGACCGCGACCACCTTCTCGAACAGCCCCATGTCATGGGCGCCCTTCGAGCCGGCGGTCTTCATCGCCGGAGCGATGCCGGCGCAGTTGATGACGATGCGTGCCACGCCGTGCGCGGCCGCGGCCTGATCAAGGGCAGCACGGACGCTGTCGTCGCTGGTCACGTCGGTCTCGTAGAACAGGCTGCCGATATCCGCCGCAACGGCTTCGCCGAGGTCCTTCTGCATGTCCAGGATCGCCACCGGCGCGCCGCGGGCGCGCAGCTCCCGGGCACAAGCCTCGCCGAGCCCGCTGGCTCCGCCGGTGATGATGGCGGGGGTCCCTGCTCCGATTTTCATAGGACTTCTCCTTCAACTGGACCTGAAGATGACGATTCGAGTATCGCCATAGCGGCGCTGGTCGACCAAGGTCAACGAGGCTATTTGAGGCACCTCCTCGCCAGCGCCCAGCTCGCCCACGATGATCGCCCCGGGCGCGATCCAACCGCCTTCGCGCGCCGCGTCCAGCGCCTTGCCGGCGAGCCCGGCGCCATAGGGCGGATCGGCGAAGATCAGGTCGAAGGGCGCCCCGCGGCACCGACCGAGCCGGGTGGCGTCGCGGCGCCAGATCTTGGTCTGGCCGATCACCCCGAGCGCCTCGACATTCTCCCGAATCAGCGCCCGCGAGGTGGCGAAATCGTCGACGAACACCACCCGCTCGGCACCGCGCGACAGCGCCTCCAGGCCCAGCGCCCCGGTGCCGGCGAAGAGATCCAGCACCCGGCGCCCTTCGGGCGGCGGCGGCTCGCCGTAGTCGCCATGGGCCAACAGGTTGAACAGCGATTCGCGGACCCGGTCGGAGGTCGGCCTCAGATGCGCCACGCCGCCGCCGGCCTCGCCCGGCGACGCCAGCCGCTTGCCGCGGAACCTCCCGCCAATTATGCGCATCAGAAGCAGCGCCTCGTGGCCAGCGCCGCAAGACCCCCACATCCGTTCCTCCCCCTTTCAGGGTAGGGGAATCGCATATGGCGGGTTTTGGGTTG
>Ga0209049_1000078_pt1 | contig 18533 bp, 5 predicted proteins | sample WorMetulBAHAMAS2_FD_187398 | JGI IMG/M metagenome (GOLD analysis project Ga0209049, IMG submission 187398) | Marine gutless worms symbiont microbial communities from Max Planck institute for Marine Microbiology, Germany - Olavius ullae BAHAMAS.2... | ecosystem: Host-associated > Annelida >...
ATACTAACTTCTTCTTCTTCTTCTTCTTCTTCTTCTTCTTCTTCTTCTTCAGCACTACTACTCTCTTCCAATCGTAAGTCTTCAATGTCTGATATGAGATCAGAAATCTCGCTACCGTCTTCTTCTAGACGTTGTAACTGTGTTGGTTCAACACCAACTTTTATTAGTTCTTCCTTCAATGAAGGAAAATACGGAGCCGTGTAAAAGCTAAAACTTGCAAACGCAGCACTGTCAAGCAATTCTTCGTCAAAATAATAATCGTCTTCTTCCGGCCTGTCTAAAACGTCTTGTAAATCGTCTAACAGCCCCGCATTTATTATACTTGGTGGTAACGTGCTCTCGGTTACCTCAGCATGACTCTCTGCGGGTTTAGAAAATTTCACAGTCACGTCTCGCGACACATTATGCCTCTCCAGAAAACTTCTCAGTTCTTCGCTGTTGACTATTAAATCGTCATATCGATGAATTCGTTGTTCATTAACAGTATGAATCAGTTTATCTCCGTTACAATCAAACACTAATTTCCGAGCATTATAAAACCATCTTCTTTTCCAGTTTGCCCAATTGGTGTATAAAGGACCTGACGGCGACCACAATTCTCCCGACAAACATCGCTCAAGAAACGGTATATCGACTTTATTGTCCAACATCTTTATCGTCTCTTTCGTCACTGCGATATTTTGAATCGCTGTTATGGGCAAGAGTTCGGGAATTTTGTAATCGGACGACAAAGACAACCTTTCATATACGTCCACAACTGACTGTGTTTCATTACCATAAGCTGAATTCCATCCACATATTTTTGAAACAATTCTTCCGTATACGGGAAATGATCTCACTAGAGCATGGTAGAGGTTTATTCCCTGCTGTTTAACATCTGGCATCAACTGTGTGCAACAAACTTCATAAACATTGAGGAAGTCGAACAAGAGTGCAGTGAGTGCACCGTAAAAACATTCGGTTGGATCATCAGTATTCGCAAAACAGTGCGACGAAACAAACTCTTCCTTTACATGATCCGTAACCAACCACTTTCCGTATCCGTCCGCGATCCAGTTGAAAAGCTCCATTCCGATAGCGTCTATACCGTAAATGCGCGTAGCATACACCAGAATTCGGTTGAGTTCGGGTTTCAACTGGTAAAATTGCGTACAAGGCACCGAAACGGCATCATTCTTGTCACTCGCCGAAACGAATTCCACGTCGTAATATTCGTCTACAGTCCGATCGATTCTTTCTATCCCCCGCTTCCAGGCGTCGCGTTTCTCCTCAATAGCTTTTGCCACACACTTTTCGACGACTGCCAACAGCTGTTTTGCGGTATTGTCGTGTGCCCGCCGCAACAGGGCAAAAGATAGCTTTTCTATCCACTCTTTGTGTTCACATTCGTTCGGTAGCATAGTGACGTGCCATTTGTTCTGGACAACTTGTTGCATAAATGTTTGTTTATTGGTTATGTTTGCAACATGTCTGAACGCGTGCGGGGACCGACGACAAAACTCCATTTCGACAAGTTCCCACCACGTATCATAATTGCTCGTATTCCGATTTGTTGTATGACATTTCTTGATCGTTTCCATGTAGACAGTTCGTAGATCACAGTAGTCATCTTCAGCTAATCGCACAATCTCCTTTATCGTGCTTTCGTACTTATCTTTGGCTAACTCGACGCGCTTCCGAGCATCGTCGTACACTTTAACCACCGATTTATTCCACGCTTGCTTTAGTTCTTCACCAACGAAACGATCGATAGTTGTGTTGAAATTAGACCTTTCCAAGCCAGAGACAACAACGGGCCACTCGAGCAGTGTAGGTTTCTTGAAATTTTGATACGATATTACGAAATTTTCCACATCTTCACTGTTGCGAAAGACTGTTGTTGTAGAGTTAAATACTAACGGCAAATTCGGCCACGCGGACTCAGCGGAAATTAGAATGGAGCCCAGTCGAGTCACCAAACCGCACAGTGTCTGAAGGGCATCAGTAACTTCTGACAACGTCTCTTTCTTCAACTCCCAATAATTCAAACGACTGAACTCTTGTAAAATCTCGTTTCTTAATATTTTATCAACATTCATCGTTCTTTCGTCTGTAGTTATTTTCTTGAAGTCCGCAATGTAATCTTCAAGTTTAATTCCATTGCGTGTGAGTGATTCCACACCGATTTCTTTACGATAAAACAAGCCCCATTTTTCGAATTCAAATTGAGCCTCAATCTTATCCAGAAGGTTATCCGGCAGCGGCTTGTCAATTACCATTTTTCTGTGGTTCTCCAACAGTTCGTCAAACTCGTCAAGTCTCCACGATAGTAGGCTCGTTTCCTTTGAGAACGACCTAGCTTTTTCAATACGGATAGATTCAGCTTTAGTAGGTTGAAGCTTTTTTTGGTTGCACTTTTGCAACATATTTTTCAGACATACATTTTTAACATTCGCCACATCGTATGTGATTTTTGCGTGAATTTTTTTTTCGACAAAACTTATGGCATAAAGTACAACATGAAGATCGGATGTTTGATATTTTTTATTTATGAGTTCCAAAGCATAACTGAGTGCAGCCGAATATTCCTCCTGAAGACTAGCGTCTTGTTTTAGTATATTAATGTTGTCACTCGCCTTTTTTAGCAAGAGGTCATAAAGAGACTGGTATTCTAACGCTGCTTTTGCCAAAGTAAATTCCGAATCGAAGGAAGATTGATCCTTACAAAAGTCATCTAACGTATCATGAAGCCTTTTCATATCGTCGACACACGATGTAAATCTATCATGGTTCCATTCAACACCCGCAGATTTCAGGACATTCAGCAATTTTGGCGGATCGTTTAATGTATTTTGTAGTCCAGATTTAAATTCTTCTAAAGCAAGAGCGCTTTTCATTCGATGTAGTTCTTTCATGGTGTTGGTAACCGCGATATTATAAGCTTCGCGATGACCATTACTTTGCACAGCTGTGGTATATGCATTAGAAAAAATGTCCCATACGCTGACATTTTCCGTTTTTTCCGTTTCCATCCATTTGAGAGTGCGTGTCATGTGTACGTCTCCAATCGTTTCGTCATGAAATTGACTTAATATTCTTGAAATCCACACCACAAAATTAGAGGGCAAGTCGGTATAACATTCGGGATCGAGTTTAAAATAAACATCCGAATTATCGTATACATACACCAGTCGAACTCCGAAAGATAGAGGCTGTAGTGGCACAACAATCTCATAAACGTCCTTGTCTGCTATGAAGCACGCCGATACGATGCCCGACAAAACTGGTGCATTGAGGCGAAACACGATGTTTAAACTGGCCATATCTCTCTCGAGTTCATGACATTTCCATTTCGACCACCATCTTTCAGTCGCATTTTTCGTAATTTTTTCGGTCTTCTTTCCTGTGACAATTACGCCGTGAAAGGATCGCTCTATCGTCAATGTCTCTATTTCGTCTATCATTTTGTTCGTCGTGGTTTTCGCTTTTATCCCACAACTGGCGCAGTTTCATATCGCTATAATTATAACTCACAATTTCTCGTGATTACATAGAATATATGTTTCTTCTAATCAAGCTAACCTATGTTTATGAGGTTTTTGTAGCATGTAATCGATTTTATTTGTTATCGAACACTTGATATCGAAGTTTGCGTAAACAAGTTATCGCAAGAAAAACACGTGTTCACACACATATCTGTACATGATAACGATGCACAGAAACAAAGCAAAAACTTTACGAAAAACGAGTTGCGAATCGTTCACGGAACAAATTTCAGCTATCGCGTGTTTAATCCGCTACGGTTCTTCTACTGACTCGTTGGCGTCGCCTTATATTTTTCTTGATCACTTTTCTTTCATCGTCATTCGTTCCAACAAGATGGAGCTGGACAACATTTTGGAGGAAATTTTAAACCACAGATTTGGCAGAAAGGAGGCGGAAGAACAGAGACGAACGGTTGTGAAAACGACAAAAGATGGACGACGACACTGGTTTCCAATTGAATTGAACGCCGGTCTCGAGAGACGCGACGTGGCTTGGACATATGGAGATAGAACTGTTTCGGGTGCGTTTTATTACACTAACGGTAGGATTGGATACGACGAGCGTCAGAAGAAATGGAAACAAATTGCGCGGGATGACAAAGAGACTTTCGAGTCCAACATTCCCGTGGTCCTTTTCGACAAGATCAAAGTGATAAGTTGCGTTGTTATGATCGAAAATGCTTCGAGAACTCTAGCTGCTACTGGAGCCGTGGGTGTACAAATGAGAACTAAACGAGGAACAAACGAACGTCAAACAGATGTTTTCTTACAGGAAGTCAGTAAATGTGCCTCGCCTTTAGGAACGGTTGCAAGGTACAAACTCATCGATCTCTCAAACCTCAATCATGCCCACTATCATGTGACCGATGAGGCATATACGATAAACATCAACATGCCCAGAGGGTTTCACGAACTCGCAGTCATCTTACGTTCTATAGCTGCGTGGCACCGATGCAAAAATTCCGAGTCCAGATTCGTGCCTCGCGTTGTACCAGAAGAAGAAAACAATAACTCCATAACGGCAGACAGTATAATTTCATCGGTGCGCAATGAACTTACATTCAAGGAAAAGGCGGTAAGCAGTGAAAATTTTCCATTGTTGACGAAAGCTCAGTTCCGGACACATAAGTACATTGTTCGATATACCGGAAAACACACGTTAGCTGGAAACAACCCCGATGCCTATCCAGACGTAATTAATGCCGTCAACTGTACCTGTACAAACTGTCGAGAGACAAAAAATTGTTCGAACCGTAAAGACACGTTTCATCGACACAGGAGATACAGATTTTACGACTGTACAGACACCGAATATAGGTCGCAATGCTTAGCTCCACTAAAAGAAAAAAATGAAATTCAAGTACATGATCGATGCTTCAACTGCAGTGCCGTATCTAGCATTAAGCTTTTACCAGTCATATGCGAGATAGGAGGGAAACTGCTTCAAAACAAACAAACAGCGCTCATCGACACGACCTTAGTGCGTACCACTACTCTGTTGGAAATTCTAGCCAACGGTCTGCTGCCGTCACACATCAGTATGTTCTGTGAAATACTGTGCTGGCAGATGAAAACACGAGACATGTCTCTACGAGAGCAGATGCGTGTTTACCAGAAACTCGAACCTGTTTTGTCCAAAATTCAACTCAGTCGGCAGAACTACGCTCAATCGGGACAATTTTGTCAGGCAATGGTGCGTGGCCATAAGCTCGTTAAATTCGACGACCAGTCTATCGTCAGTCACAAGTACAACAACGAAGAAACAGTGAAGATTTTCAAAGTAAGAAAACGGTCGCTAGAAGAGGACAATAATAAGAAAAGACACTCGTTGGGCAAACATCCAAGACGGAATCGAGGACCCGTTTATATGGCCACATGCGGATTGGATAAATTCAGAGAGAGAATGATATTACACGGAATGGAATATCCTCGTGCAGACGAACTCTAGGAAAAATCATGGCGTGGTGCAAACGAAGACGGAACAAGCAGGACATGAGGCCCTCGACAGATTGCCACGTCGTGTTTAGCAAAAAAACATGTCGTTTATGTTGTATGTGTTTAGCTTGTGTATTCTGTCTCGTTGTGGTGATCTTAATTGATTTGAGTGTTTGTCTTATTTAAAAACAATGAGAAAAAAAACGGTTCTTTAGGTTGAAAGAACTGTTTAGATGACTTGTCGAATAAATCAAGTCAAGTCTGGCTTATTTTTATCGTCTCTTCCAACAGTTATATACTGACATGCATAAGCTCACTATGGCAACGACCCAAAATAGGGATATTCCTCCAAGAACGGAAGATGGATTCAAGAATTCTCTGTACAGATTTCCTCCAAATTGGTCTTCTAAGTCTTTAACGTGAGCGAGATTCAAATCGGTAAAATCGGTGGCTTTTTTCAAGTAGTATTCTGCCCGATCGGCATACACCGCTGATCCTTTTTTGTGCAGTTTCATTAGCTTTTTAAAATCGACTTTATATTTTTCGTCTTTCGCCACAACGTCTTCCCAGTCGGATTTTGTCATGTTCAGCTGAACACGAGTTAAGGTTAAGGGGTTTTCTGGTGACAAATCTTCATGCGTTGAATCTCCGGCAATATCTGCAAATTCGTCTGCCGAATAGACAGTTGTCAGAACCGGCAAATTTACAGGATAGACTTTAGTCACTTCGGGAAAACCTGGCATTTCGTTCATGTCGCATCCCGTTAATTGCACAGGAATATAAAACGAACCGCCGTCTAACGAACACCCGCATGGCACTCGAATCACGCACGTGTTGCAAGACGGAATCTGCTTAAGATGCCTGACTTCACCATCGCTATGTGATGGACTCGCGTAAGGACAATGCAAAGTCCACGTGTTCTCTGGTCCTGCATTCTCAGAGTGTACAAGATACTGCTCGTCCCTCATGCGTATAACTTCCGACGGTACATCGTAAGGTTCGTACTGCATCTCGCAATGCTCTAGCACGCTCGCCTTCTTATCGTAAAAAATTGCTCCAGCACACGTCAATCGATTAGCGTCTTGCAAAGCTCTCTCCGTAGGACAAACTTTGATTCCTTCACCACGACACGAAGTATAATGAGCCACAGAGAGTTCAGTGTAGTAAGCAAGGTCTGGTGTTACAGCAAAAAAGTCCGGTAAATTGGCTACGCGAGTCGACGAACGGTGATGCTCTGCCGTCGATATATGTGTCCTGTCCACTCGATACACACTCAACATCCCACCGACCGATTTTAGTGGAACGGTCAACGTAATGAACACGTAGTTATCGGAACGCGTAAAGGTCGTCGATCTCACTTGATAATAAAACGACGGATTTGAGTGAACCATACTCAGCTGCGGGTGATTGGGTAAAACGTCTTCGTTGACGTGATCGAGAACTGTTTGAATGTCATCAACTGTAACCAAGTTTTCCGGAATGTAACCTTCCAAAAGTTTGTTGATACCATAAAGCCAGTTGCTCGCAAATCTCAAATGACGTACAACAGCATGCTCAAACCTTTCCAAGTTACCCATCAGGAGATACATTGCCTCCTGCGCTTGTTCAATAAAGTTAATCCTTACGTTTAGTTCATTCATATCACCCGCAATGGACTGAGCAACGTTTGTCAGCTTTCTTTGTGTTTCAGTTATGCGATCGTTCATGTTTTGCAAGCCGTGTTGTAGCGCAGAAACGCGATTGTTTAAAGCGCCTGAAATTGACGACAAGCGTTCATTGGAAGCTACAATTTCACGCCTGTTTATATCAATAGTATCTGCCAATTCGCAAATGTGTTTATCCACAATCTTAATATCGTCGTAAGTGGGGAGGCCGAAAATGTCGCTACCTATCTTCCCCAAAGTGGCTAATAAACCCCCACCAGCAGCCGTTTGCTCTCCGTCTTTACAAAAGGATGGTGAGAGGTGAGGTGAATCCGAAGTACTTCGTTTTTTTCTCTTCGACAGTGGTCTCTCCACATTTCCTATTATTGCCACCACGTTGGCTATGTTCCGTCTCATCTGCTCGAATTCGGCAGTATATGCATTATTAATCTGTTCAACCAAGGCGTTCACAGACTCGCAGTGTGCCTCTTTTAACAAAGACGAATTACAAGGCATAGGCTGTATAGCTCGGTAGACCATGTTCGGTATTGTCACAGCAAACGTGTGACGATACTTTGTGATCCCGTTTAAGACAACGCCAACTTTATTAAATACTACGCCCCAGTTTGTTCGAACGTACGCAGTTTCCATGGACGATATGTCGCTAGAAACTGTCGCACACGAAAGCAACAAACAACACAGGATACAGCGAAACATTTTTTGTGTTTATTAATGGTTACTGCAACGTAGTTTATATAAATACTTTAATTTCATGCAACTAGAACGTCATTCATTTCGTACAGTTTCTTTCAACTTTTGCAGCAAATCCTCCCTCAGCAATTTCTTTTCGGTTAAGTGAGCGAGTAGTAGCACGTAAGACGTGGAAACGTAAGCGTTACATTCTCGCACGTTCGTTTCGGCATTCTTCAAACAAGCCATATACATATTGTTTGTAAGCCCAAATACCAAAACTCCAGGCACATTATCTGGCAGAAACATAAACAGATTGCGAGTACTAGATAGAAAAGTGCCTTCGTGTATAAAGTAGAAAGCGCCGTCACCTCCGTGTACTATTTCTTCCGTATACGTTTCGGTTCCGGTTTTGGTTTTGCTTTCTATTTCGTCATCATCGTGAGGTCTATGATGAATCTGCGTAACACCGACTCTCGGTCCCCGAAAGTGCTGTTGTAAAAACCTTTCAACGTATCTCTTAATGAGCGGACACACAAACACATTGGGCATTGTCAGCACAACGTCGGGGATAAAATGGCTGTTTGTATCTGGTTTGCCCACTCGTTTCTCCTGGCAAGACAATTTGTAACAACGGGATACAAAAAGTACGAAACGAATCATTTTGGAACTGTATCCCACAGTGATTCGCACACCTTTATTTGTACGTTTTCTGTGCGGTCTAAGTGGACAGAACGGAAACAGCTTTTCAGCGTTGTTATCAGTCACAAGATTGATGGTTCCGTGTTCCGAGTCGTGAATAAACTTCGATTTGCTCTCCACCAGTGAAATATGCCCTCTTTCATACTTTTTTCCTTCGCTTCCAACGGTCGATTTCAGACGAGATATCATAGTTTTTTTGCCACCTTCTTCCGTCCACAAGTTATTTAAAATTGACAAAAGATAGTCGACGTTGTCTTTGCTGCATGTCACGTCGAACAAAATACACTTGTTGTTAATTTCTACCATTATATCTGTTACATTAACATGACAGACCGATTTCATGTTATCGTTCATCACTTTTGCTTCGTATTTTTTGAAGAAAGCGACGTCAGACAGATCATGAATCCCTTGAATAGATTCTACTATCTTGCCAAAAACCACTCTTTCACCGTTTTCATCAAATTGAGGTCCGTGTATCAACATGTGGCGCAGCGAGAGGGGAGTTTCTGTCTGATAAATGCATTCCAATTTCCTTGATCCGTCGCTCTTTGTTTGCAGAGGTCCTCTGAGACAATGTCCTTTGTGATTCTGGCCGTGCATTACTGGATATATAGACGTGTCAAACACCGGTGTATTACTTGCCGTGTTTATGCCTATTGTTTCCGGATACATTCGTCTGACGATCTCCAAAATTTGAGCTATATCACGGCACGCTGTAGTCGTTAACACCAATCCAGGAGGCATAACAACGTGATAGTGAAGACCTAGTTTTTCGGATCCGTCGTCGATAGAAGCAAAAACGAAATGTCCCCGAACTTTACATCCGAAGACAGTCTCGAAGATGTCGTCAAACATGTTCATTAAATCACGCGCTACCATGTTTCTGTCCGGTCGTGGAACACCGGGGAGGGGTTTTATGTCAACATCGGCCACGAAAAGAGACCAGTGTAAACCGCTCTGTAGATACTCAGCCGTGTCGTGACGATCACTCTCAGTCGGATACATGTGTCTTTCGATGAGGTCGTCCACACTGCCAACTTCATACGATAATTTCCGTTTTCTGTCCAGCATGGGCACTATTCTCATGTAATTCATGCCCGTTTTTGTAGGCGTGGCCCAAATTGGTGTACAAAACTCCGAAGCCTCCAACAATCGTACTGAAGTTAGAGAATTTTCGTCATCCAAACGAAAGGGCGAATTCTCTCTCATTTTGCTGTGCATACCGTAAAGCGGCAAAATACTCACAGTGGTAGAAGAGAGAGCACCCAAACACTCAACCTTGTAGACGATGTTCGTAACCCTCGACTCTTGTTTCTTCATAATATCTAGCAGGTTAGATAAGTTGCCGTACAGTCGCAAAAAGTTTTGGTTTCCCCCTTTGAAGACGGGTAGAGCGTCACTGTATACTTTTTTGAATATTGCTTTTGCATCCATTTCTTCCATCAGTTGTTCTTTTCTGACCAAACTCCAATTTGTTACTGCACTTAAATCTAAGACGGAGGATGGTATAGTGTCTATTGAGGTCTCGGTGAAGGTTTTCAGCTTGCAGCTGGTAAATAACGGAAGTGAATGATATTTCCTTCTTATCTCCTGCATGCTGTCGGTTAGATTAGCTTTAAAAACAGCTTTCGACTGCGCGAGTATTTTGCACAGCGACATATAACGTGCCAGGAGCTCATCTGCCAATCCGTGATACGCTCCAGTCAACAAGGACATCATCCCGTGATACTCAGGACAGATTTTCGTCTCTGTGCCTATCTTGTTGTCCACCAGACGCAGATCAAGATCATAAACATTTTCTACACGAATATGACTGAAAATAGTTGACATCGACGAATGATCAACGTTCACGTCTCTACGCCATCTCAGAGAGATGTGAAAATAAAGCCACATGCGTTCCAACGGGACCATTGTTCTCGGCAGCCGGTCATAATCACCGTCTGATGTCATCCAGTGCCCAACAGTTTTACTCCACCTGTCTATAACGCTTTGTACGTTCCAAAGATGAAAATGATATCCAAATAGGGGCAATGGCGCTAGATTTTCGCTCATGTGTTTAAACAACCATTTTTCGTGTACCATCGACCACAGCATGTCCCACGAATGACAGTACGTTTCTTCGTTTTGTAACACGTCGTTGTGAAGCAGGCGCACCTCTTCTTTTGAAAACCATATTAATTCCACACGTCCTGTCGTCAAATCTTCGTTGGTAAATTCAGCCTCCTGTAGTATTGAGTTTCTGGTTTGTGCATCACACAGAAACACCAGCATGGAAAAGGGAGTCACTTGTAACGTACAAATCGCTTGACACATTAGCCCTTCCAAGACAACAATACCTGTGACCTTGTTGTTTTCAGTCCATTCGTTCTTATAGTCCCTGTCGCATATATGCGGAAAAAACAATCGATAGCACTCATCTGGAGCAGAAGCAGCTCCCTTTTTAGACGTTACATACCAGCGAAGATCTTCTATTAATATGTCAACTCGTTCGCACACAAACACTGCCCTTCCAAATATAAACTCTTGCTCGAAAACCATATTATCGTATTCTGGGAATTGGACATGAAGCGTCGCTTATATTATAGCATACAATGGACGTATCCGTCACAGATTTGCGGCCTCTGCAAACGTCGTTTATGAACAACACCGAATGTTGGAATTCGCGATTGGGCGCAATACCGTTTTTCGGCGTTGTTTCGCCATACCGGCAGTTTTTTTCCGACAGATCTCGAATGTACGTGTTGAATACTATAAACAGCGAGCTATACGTAAACGGTGAACTGAAACCGGTGTCCGGAATAACTACGGAAAAAATTCGCATCTTAAACTTACTCGCGCAGGCCCATGTAGCGTATTGGACAACGTCGAGCCGCATTAAGAAAACGCGCCGTGTCTTGGCGGTGTCGTATGCGGTAACTCTCGCTTATTCCGATGGATTGTGTAAGGACCTTCTGTATCCCGCGTGTGAGGTGGACATCGTTTCTGAATGGAGAGAAATTGATCAACAGAGTCGCGCTTTACATTTTCGCTTAAAATTTCCGAGTAATTACGTCGGTGCTATTACCGATTACATAGTTCGAGATCACAGATTTATCGATAGCGGTGCCGCTTTTACCGCACGCACTATAGAACCCTATTACTATAAAAACGTAAGCGCACGCATGCCTTAGCAGCGTGTTAGTACCAAACGCATCCTTGGAGGTTGTACTTTAGTAAACATAAATGGTACAACGGTAGGTTATCAGAATCACATACGCAATGTCGCTCTTGCCTGATCCAAGGGTGAACTGGTGGTGCTACACTAATCATCATGTGCAAAACGCAGGAACAGAATATGCGAAAGACAGATCGGATATGACTTACGAGATGTTAAACACCTGTTGTCAGAAAGATGCGCACGTCTCAAGCCCACCAAAAAAAGAAGACTTTAATCAACCGATCGTGTTGACGTGCTATCAACCGGGATACGAAGCCGACGCATACGGAGAAAAACAGTGCTTCCTGAACGTTTACGGTGTTCGCAAAACAGTATGTTTCATGTTCAGACATGAGACTCCGAATAAGCTCTACTACTCGTCAGAGAGAAAGAATTTGCTACACTTTTTACAAAGTATGGATTTGCCTTTCATACGAGATTTGAAACTCGTTTACAAAAGACCGTACAAAAGTGCATGCGTGGGATCGAAGCTGTTTTTAAAACTCTATCTGAGTGGAATCTATTCCACAACCAAGCTCAGAACGAAATTCGCGCTGTTACATCTCACGGGACTGGAATCTTTAGACAAAGAAACACTGCATGATGTTGCGTTAGGACAAGAGAGTAGATGGTTTAACTGTAAACGGGCCCACACGGTCGGCCGCCTGAAAACAACTCGTCCGGTCTATGTCAGAGACATGGGAAAATATTATGAAGCATCCGTTCATCACGATGAAGTTTTATTTGATAACATGGAAGAAGTGGATTGCCCATTCAGGCCAAAAACAGACGAAGAGATACTGGAATTTATTCTGACTGACGTCGTAAAGCCAGTGGTAAACAAAGTGGCAACGGGTCCGACTAAGTCAGTCACAACACACGACCTGATGTTGATAAAAAGTTCATTTATGGAGATCTTGGGTGGCAATCAGAAATGGACATGGTGCAAGTTAAAACAGGCAATTGTGAAAACGCCGTTCGATTGGGTTCTGACGAGCCGTACAGATATGAGAGTAAAGAGTCATGTGAAAAAATATGGCGGATATTACGACGACGAATCTTCCATCGTTGACGGCTTCACGCTGATTCCCGCCGTGAAGCACGTGTTCTATCAGACGCTCAAAATCGCGTATGAAATCAAAGCCTGTCTTAAACAGTTTTGGGCAAATCACGTGCTCCAGCCAACAGAAGATGAAAGGAAGTCGTATACCAACATGCTGACGAGAGAGATTTCCGAGAAGAAAAGATGGTTGGCCTTCGATATAGAAACCGACCATAAACCGCACGAACAGAAAGAGGAAAGTATTATCCTTATATCTGCAGTTTTATTCGATCACGTTTCTTCTGAAGCTCTTGAATACGTCGTCTTTTTTCGAATACCGCCGACGATGGACGCATCTGCTTGTTCTCAAGTACCCACTGAAGACGTGGAAAAACTCGTACGTTCTCAGTTTTCGCATGCCGACTTGAAAAATATGACAGCTGGAAAGACATTTCACATAATGTTTTCCGGATCTGAATGCGAGTTGTTAAAACAATTCAAAGACTACGTAAGAAAGACTCGGTGTTCGTTTATTGCATATTTTAACGGCAATAAATTCGACCTGCCATTTATTGCCAACCGTCACGCGATGCATTTCCACGCCGTAACTGAAGCCCAAAAGACGAAGCTGAAATTTAGTACGCCTAACGTCAAAGAAAGAAACATTAAATACAGTTTCACATACAAATACGACGAAGGGATTATCAGATACGAGCCACCGTCTAAGAAACATGTACATAAGAAATACGGGATCAACGTTTATGCCGAAAAAATCGTGGCAGAACGAGTCAAATTGAAACAGCAACGAAAACTTAAACGAGAAGAACGCAGGTACAATCAAACGTACGGATATGAACAGTACAATTCAACGGAATTGGAGTCCTCTTCTTCCTCAGACGAAGATGACAGCAACGAAAATTGCAGAGAAGAAGAAGAAGTGCGAGCTCAAACGGGAAAATACCAAGGCTTTCTTTTAGCAGCTAGAAAAATACAGTCCATTTTAATGAGCCATGTTACCATCGTCGATGTAATGCAATTTGTAGGTGATCCAAAACGAGGATGCAAACTGGACACGGCGGCCAAACAGTTGCTCGGATTTCACAAATACGAAGCCGAATGTGTCAGCTACGACAAAATGTGTAACACTTGGATGCGAGGCGATCGAGTCGCACTGGCCGCTTACAGCATTATCGACACCATACTAGTGGAAAAGTTAGTGAAGGTTAAGAAATTAAATGGTTTTCACTTGGCATTGGGAGAAATTATCGGACTGCCTGAGCGAGAGTTGTACCTGAACGAGTCCGTACGGCGACTCATTTCTAATGTGCACAGGATAGGATACGCCGAAAACTTATTGACGCCGGATACTGGACTAGTGCGCAATGATAATTATATGTGGGTACCAGAATTCGAGTTTAAAACTGAAAGAGATTACAAAAATCTTCGACCTCCTGCAGGAAGCACAGTACCGGATGTCTTCGGTATATACTATACACCTTGTGCAACGCTGGACTTTAAATCACAATATCCGTCTATCATGGCTGGATACAATTTTTGTCTGACTTCGCTCATTGACAAATCGGATATAGATAAGTTGAATCTAGTAGAAGGGAGGGACTACACATCAGTACGGCTGGAAAATGCCAAACCAGTCAATAGCCACGCCTGCGAAAAAAGGGGGAAAAGATGTGATGGCGGAATAAATGGAAAGAAAGATCCGCGTCAATGTATGTACGATTTAACTTACGAAATCGTTCACTACACGGCCTACTTTGTCACAGAGAACCTGTATAAGTCTGTTTTAAACCGATCATCGAGAACCATGGGAGCAGCGAGGAACACGTATAAACAGTTAAGAGATCAAGCGAAAGAAAATGGCAACGTCGTCGATGCGGTGGTGTACGATCTGTATCAACTGGCGGTAAAAACAATCGACAACTCAACATACGGAGGCACGATGAGATTTAACGGTATCGTCGGTGACGCTATCACGCACATGGGACGACATCAAGCTCGGTGTTTGGCACATCTGGCCGGCGAGAAGGGAATGGCTGTCATCAACGGAGACACCGATTCCGTGTTTATTCAACTGATTCCGGAACCAAAAGATTGTAGTGACTTTGGAGCCATGGCACGATATTACGGACTCAATCCCAGAGATACCACTCTCACGGATATTGTGAATTGTTGGTTCCGTGATGCTTATGCATTTGCAAATGAGGCAAATAACGGAAGTTCGGAGAAAGGCACGAAAGCTTTATATCCAAAACCGTGCTGTTTGGAGCTTGAAAAAGTGTTCATCTCCATCAGAAATTATGCCAAAAAATGTTATACTGGTAACAAAATAACGCCAGAGTTGGAGGTGTTTGCTCATAAGTCTGGCATGACAGGGAAAAAAGCAGACACAACGAAGATTAAATCTGCATCGCAGTTTGTCTGTGACAAGCTGATTGCCCGAAAAGACTTCGGCGGACTGTTTAAATTCATTCGAGATTTACACGATATGGCATCGTGGGAAATACGGCACCAGGATAAGATTACTACAAAAATTAGCAATTTCTGCAAACTGATTCCCGATGATCGCCCAAATTCTCAAGTTGCGTCGGCAATGCGCAGTAAGATACGCGAATTAAAAGAGATGGAAGGAAAACGTCAACAGGAGGGGAAATATCTTATACCTTTGCAGTGGCTAATAAGCAAAGAGCGAGTTGGTGACGTGGATGACCCTAAAACTATCGCAACGAAACGCGCTATAGAGCTATGCAAGTTTCGCGGCGAAGACAAACACGACGCACCGATGTTTGTCGACGTGTGTCGTGCTTCGTCCGTGCAAGTAGCTGCGGGAGTGTTGAAAACATTGGACACCTTCCTCAATTCCCCCACAACAGAGAAATACAAAAAAGAACGAAATTTGAGATTCCGCGCGTGTCATGATGAAGCAACGTGGAAGAAACGTCAGCGAGACGAGAAGGCCGCAGAGACCAGAGAAGAGACGAAGAGGAATACTGTCACAAAGCTGGACGTGACGGCTATGCCCGCCAAGTGGAGAGTTCAGCCGTCGATCAGGTATAGTCCAAGCGACAAACAAAGAGAAACGGCAGAAATGTTAAAAGACTACATAAAGTCACGCGAAAAAATCTATGAACACGAAAGAGGTTCTGGTTACATGGAACACATAGCAGCGCGTCCAGCTGTCTTGCGACAGAAAGACGTGGATGTGGTGAAAAAACGATTAATTACTTACGTGGAAAAATACACGGATTGTGATCCCTTTCCTCCACTTTTTATGTTTTCCTCGGACATGGCCGTATCCAGCACCGAACATCTGACGAAAGAGTTTGAATTACCAAAAGCGGATTCTGCGTGCGACATATGGTCACTTTATCTGACGGATCTCATAGACAAAGGAATGAATTTCATCAAATTGTGGTGGACAGGAGAACGCGTAAGATTCGTTTTCAGTGAACAGAGGTGCGGCGATGAGACCGTGCTAAATTTTTCACCCAACGACTGTTCGTGGGAGAGAGAACACGTGCATTGCCTAAACAAGTGTGGAAAGATGTTCGTATTGGACATGAAGGCCTATCGGGAACAAACCCAAAGCACGCCGTACATTGTTCCAACTTACAACGGAAAAGATGTATATCTGGTTAACAGGGACTCCTACAAAATAAATAAAAAAGACTCGTTCGGTTTCGAAATATCTGCAACATTGCTTATGGAAAAACTGACCGAACTTCAAGAAACAAGCACCGTTCGGATTAATAATGTGATTTACAGTGAAACAATCATTTTGTCAGCAGGAGCAAAGAGAGAAGAACTGAACATTAGTCGAATTATAAGAGCGGACGAAAGACCTATGCCTGTATGGCGATGGAGCGAAGAACCTTTTACTGTATCTACTAATTCACTGAAAGGAGCCGTGGAAAGGCTGGTTGTGGGTGTCGCAGTACCAGCTAAGAAAATTTCTGTAGTCTTGGACAGAGACGACATGAAACTAGAGTTATCAGACGAGGTGGATTTCAACGTCGTCCAGCTTGATCTTGACACATCGTTCATATCGTGTAAACGTGTGTGCGAAGAGCCAGAATTAAAGCCAGCGAAAAGAAAGAAGAGGCAATGCTTATCTTCTGGACTTCTTCCCATCGACTGTTTTTTTTCTCGCGAGTGTGTTTAAGTGTATAACCTCGTGTTTCTCCTACACGTTTCTCCTACTCTGTATATAGTTTTGATATATAGAATGTGTTACGTTATGCACTCATTATTCATGTGTCTCTACGCATGTGAAAATATTAAAGTGTGTTTTAAGATGTCAAAACGTGTGGTAATTTCAGACACGATCGACGTAATAGGTCAGTCAAAACTGGGCCGCTGAGTTAGCAGATAGGCTGAGGTTTCAACGTCGCATAAAGGAAACGGGTAGAACAGGTACTGCGAGAAATTAACGATGACAACAATTAACTGTCGCTGATGTTGTTGCACGTGTCGTCCACAAAGCATACATTAAACCGGGTTACGGCGTTAATTTTGATCGCGTCGTTTTACACGCATACATGGGCGTTACGTTGGCCAACTGTACCCACAGCCTTTTTTCAACTGTTCGCTGGAGCAGACGGTGTAGATTAATCAATGAACAAGACACTAACGATTTTGCGTACACCGGTCCGCACTGCCGCCACATCGTGGTATTTCTGGTGTATAGATGATGAACGGGATCCACTTTCTATGTTCACTACGGTCGCCTCAAGTTGCAATGCACCTTTTTATTGAGAATGTAACACATTTTTTTGCTATAAGAGTTGTTATAGAAGCAAAACGAAAGACAGGGCAGCGTTGACTGAAAAGCAAAACAGTTCATTTATAACAATACTTAATCTATGACACTTAACGACGAAGGGCAATGACGTTAGCAACTCGCGATCGCCCGTCGTTTTGGCAGTAATTCGCGAAAAGTTTATCGAGTGCGCGCGTACACATTAGCTGTAAGTCTGCAGAGGACGCAGTTCATCGCTATTAATCGCCGTGTGTCCACTCACGTCTTCTTCTTCTTCTTCTTCTTCTTCTTCTTCTTCTGCAAAAGTCTGCGTTGCACATCAAGTACGCGCGTGCGGCTTGATACACAATAGGCCTATAAGTTTGCATGCGGCGCTGAAAAAATTGGGGTTGGCAATCGGTAATTTTTATCCTACGTCTCCGGCCGGCTCATTGCTGCGACCGGTGCACGAACCGGCGGTATGTGCCATTATGTGACATCCTATTAATTAATTCAGTAAATATTCACAGAACAACTGACGACGCGTCTCCCCACCTGACTACTCGCCTTGTTTGCTTTCCCGCATACTGTAACACTCCAGGGAACAATGAAATCCATCAAAGTGTCACACTACTGTATGTGCACCATTGCCGCCGCCGGACGCAGCCGGCTTATACTTGTCAGGGCTTCCCCCAAATCGTCAGCGTTCGCCATTCGATATATAGAAGGGAGGAGTGATGGTACCACAGCGCCTCGGGCAATCCGTGGACGCCGCGCAAGCCATTCACGGCACACATGCACCCAGCGGCGCAGCTCTAGGCTATTTTGATTATGGGAGAAAAAGCTGTTTATGGGGATCGTCGGCGGCACGTGAAAAAAAATGTTTACCGGCGCAGTGGCGCAGCTGTAGGCTATTTTGATTTTTTTTTTTGTGAGAAGGCGCATGCATCCGTTGTTAATGGCCGCGGCGGCGGCAGCGATAAGTAGTGGGGCCATTTTTTTTCTGCGAAATTGTCTCCAAAAAACGGGGACCCTATATCACTGCATG
>Ga0209049_1000079_pt1 | contig 18445 bp, 14 predicted proteins | sample WorMetulBAHAMAS2_FD_187398 | JGI IMG/M metagenome (GOLD analysis project Ga0209049, IMG submission 187398) | Marine gutless worms symbiont microbial communities from Max Planck institute for Marine Microbiology, Germany - Olavius ullae BAHAMAS.2... | ecosystem: Host-associated > Annelida >...
ATAAAAAATTGATTTCCGAGTGATTTTTGGTATTGACATTTTTCCGTGTATACCTTAGCTTCATCGGGTGCATCCAATATCGGCCGAAAAGGCGGGTTGCGCAGGGTCGATTCCTTTGAAATCGGCCTTCCGCTCTTTGACAGATAGAATAGGGAAGGGAAGATAAGAAACCACGTCGGATTGTGCGCTCATGAACTCACTTAAGGGCGATTGGCGCATAATCGGGAGCAATCGTGATGTCGAAGGGATTGATTTCTCATGAACGCGTCACGATGAGCCTGATCGAGTCTTAATAAGATGAGGTTGGGCGAAATTTGAGGATAACTCGTAACAGCCATGATTAGCAGTAAGAAGCCGGCGTCTTTATGGCGTTGGCAATATCATGGAGAGTTTGATCCTGGCTCAGAACGAACGCTGGCGGCGCGTTTTAAGCATGCAAGTCGAACGGTATGATGGCGCTTGCGCCATCTGAGAGTGGCGAACGGGTGAGTAACGCGTAGATAATCTACCTTGTGGTTGGGGATAGCTCATGGAAACATGGGGTAATACCGAATAAGATCCTGATGTGATGACATGTGGATGAAAGGGGCTTCGGCCTCGCCGGAAGATGAGTCTGCGTATGATTAGCTAGTTGGTGTGGTAAAGGCGCACCAAGGCACCGATCATTAGCCGGCCTGAGAGGGTGACCGGCCACATTGGGACTGAGACACGGCCCAAACTCCTACGGGAGGCAGCAGCTAAGAATCTTCCGCAATGGGCGAAAGCCTGACGGAGCGACGCCGCGTGGGTGAAGAAGGCCGAGAGGTTGTAAAGCCCTTTTCTCACAGAAGAATAAGTCCCTGAGGTAATGCGGGGGTGATGACGTTATGTGAGGAATAAGCTCCGGCCAATTACGTGCCAGCAGCCGCGGTAACACGTAAGGAGCGAGCGTTGTTCGGAATTATTGGGCGTAAAGGGCTTGTAGGCGGTTTGTCAAGTCTCACGTAAAATACCAGGGCTCAACCCTGGGCATGCGTGAGAAACTGATAGACTGGAATCTTGGAGGGGGTACTGGAATTCCTGGTGTAGGGGTGAAATCTGTTGATATCAGGAAGAACACCGGAGGCGAAGGCGAGTACCTGGTCAAAGATTGACGCTGATAAGCGAAAGCGTAGGGAGCGAACAGGATTAGATACCCTGGTAGTCTACGCCGTAAACGATGTGCACTTGGTGGTGGTCCTATTGGGGATCACTGCCGGAGCTAACGCATTAAGTGCACCGCCTGGGGAGTACGCCGGCAACGGTTAAACTCAAAGGAATTGACGGGGGCCCGCACAAGCGGTGGAGCATGTGGTTTAATTCGATGATACGCGAGGAACCTTACCAGGGCTTGACATAAACATGACGTCCGTGGAGACACGGATTTCCTTTCGGGGACGCGTTTACAGGTGTTGCATGGCTGTCGTCAGCTCGTGCCGTGAGGTGTTGGGTTAAGTCCCGCAACGAGCGCAACCCCTATCGTCTGTTACCATCATTAAGTTGGGGACTCAGGCGAGACTGCCGGTGACAAACCGGAGGAAGGTGGGGATGACGTCAAGTCATCATGGCCCTTATGTCCTGGGCTACACACGTGCTACAATGGCCGGTACAAAGTGAAGCGAAGCCGCGAGGTGAAGCTAACCGCAAAAAGCCGGTCTTAAGTTCGGATCGGAGTCTGAAACTCGACTCCGTGAAGGTGGAATCGCTAGTAATCGCGCATCAGCATGGCGCGGTGAATACGTTCCCGGGCCTTGTACACACCGCCCGTCACACCACCCGAGTTGGGGGTACCCGAAGTCGCTGGTCTAACCTGTTAAAGGAGGACGGTGCCGAAGGTACGCTTGGTAAGGGGGGTGAAGTCGTAACAAGGTAGCCGTACTGGAAAGTGCGGCTGGATCACCTCCTTTCAACGTGAAGGGAATAACGGCCGATCTCTTTAAGTGGATGGGCCGTTCTTTGGGAGCCTCGCGAAGGCTCCTAAAAGAAAGTCGCCGGAGATTGTGTGCAGTCCGGCGCATCAGCTTGCGAGCTGTCCTTAAGAACGCTCCGTCGTGCTTCTTATCTTCTCTTTCTTATTCTGTCTGAAAGCTTACTTCGGGCTTGTAGCTCAGTCGGTTAGAGCGCACGCCTGATAAGCGTGAGGTCACAAGTTCAACTCTTGTCAGGCCCATTGGCGTAGCGCCCCGGTGAACCGGCTTATAGCGGGTCGGCCGAAGTGGCTTAAGGAAAAGCGTCCCGCGTCGTAAGCGGGGTCCTTTTTCTCGCTCTTTGACATAGCGATAAGGTTTTATCGGCGTTCTGTCTTATGGACATGCTATAGAACCTTTTAGGGAAGGGATAAAGAACAATATGGTCAAGCGAATAAGGGTCCATGGTGGATGCCTTGGAGCTGTCCGGCGATGAAGGGCGTGGCAAGCTGCGAAAAGCCTCGGTGAGGAGCAAACATCCGTTGACCCGGGGGTACCCGAATGGGGTAACCCATGCATCACGAATGATGCATATCGTGTCTGTGAATACATAGCGGCACGAGGCAATACCCGGGGAACTGAACCATCTTATTACCCGGAGGAAGAGAAATCAAAGAGATTCCCTGAGTAGCGGCGAGCGAAAAGGGAAGAGCCCAAACCATGGTTGTTACGGCGGCCGTGGGGTTGTAGGGCGCGAGGTGTGGAGGTCTTGAGAATAGAAGAACGGCACTGGGAAGGCCGGCCAAAGAAGGTGAAAGCCCCGTAATCGAAATTCTTAAGATCACCTATCGCGTACCTGAGTACGGCGGGACACGCGAAACCCTGTCGGAAACCGGGGGGACCACCCTCCAAGGCTAAATACGAGACAGCTACCGATAGCGAACGAGTACCGTGAGGGAAGTGGTGAAAAGTACCCCGGGAGGGGAGTGAAATAGAACCTGAAACCGTGGACCTACAAATGGTCGGAGCCGGGATGAGTCCCGGTGACGGCGTGCCTTTTGTAGAATGAGCCTGCGAGTTACCGTATCATGCGAGGTTAAGGCATTGTAGTGCCGGAGCCGGAGGGAAACCGAGTCTTAACTGGGCGTTTTGAGTATGGTGCGGTAGACCCGAAGCCGAGTGATCTACCCATGGTCAGGCTGAAGCTTTGGTAACACAAAGTGAAGGGCCGAACCCTAGTCCGTTGAAAAGGGCAGGGATGAACTGTGGATAGGAGTGAAAGGCTAAACAAACTCGGCGATAGCTGGTTCTCCCCGAAATGGCTTTAGGGTCAGCCTCGGATGTTTAATAGCGGAGGTAGAGCACTGATTAGGCTAGGGCCTGTCATAGGGTACCAAACTTATTCAAACTCCGAATGCCGTTATTCCAAAATCCGGGAGTGAGACTACGGGTGATAAGATTCGTGGTCGAAAGGGAAAAAGCCCAGACCGTCAGCTAAGGTCCCCAAACTATGCTAAGTGGGAAAGGAAGTATCATTGCCCAGACAGCCAGGAGGTTGGCTTAGAAGCAGCCATCCCTTGAAAGAGTGCGTAATAGCTCACTGGTCGAGTAATGGTGCGCCGACAATGCAACGGGGCTAAGCATAGTACCGAAGCTACGGCTTTAACAGGCAACTGTTAAGGGGTAGGGGAGCATTCTGTAAGCCGATGAAGGTGACCTGAAAGGGTAGCTGGAGGTATCAGAAGTGAGAATGCAGGCATGAGTAACGAAAAGGCAGGTGAGATCCCTGCCCGCCGAAAGCCGAAGGTTTCCTGGGTAAAGTTTGTCTTCCCAGGGTTAGTCGGCCCCTAAGGCGAGGCCGAAAGGCGTAGTCGATGGGAAACGGGTTAATATTCCCGTACATCTGATAATTTCGATGGAGTGACGCATAGGGGGAAGCCCTGCCGGGTGTTGGATATCCCGGCTCAAGCAGTCAAGGCCTTGATCGCGGTAGGCAAATCCGCCGTGAGAGCCGAGCTGTTAAGAGTAGTGATCCTACGGGTGATCGAAGAGGGTGGAGTCGTCGTGCCGGGAAATAGCTTCTAAGGTTAGGTTATCAGGTACCGTACCGCAAACCGACACAGGTAGGCGAGCTGAGAAAGCTAAGGCGTACGGAAGAACTCACGTTAAGGAACTCGGCAAATTGCATACGTAACTTAGGGAGAAGTATGGCCTACCCAGAGATGGGAGGTTGCAGAGACCAGGCCCGAGCGACTGTTTACCAAAAACACAGGTCACTGCTAACCAGCAATGGGATGTATAGTGACTGACACCTGCCCGGTGCCGGAAGGTTAAGAGGAGTTGTGAGCCCTTTAGGGTGAAGCAGTGAATTGAAGCCCCGGTAAACGGCGGCCGTAACTATAACGGTCCTAAGGTAGCGAAATTCCTTGTCGGGTAAGTTCCGACCCGCACGAATGGTGTAACGATTTGGGCACTGTCTCAACGTGAGATCCGGTGAAATTAAAGTCTCGGTGAAGATGCCGAGTACTCGTAGTTAGACGGAAAGACCCCGTGAACCTTTACTGCATCCTGATATTGATATGTGGGTTATGATGTGTAGGATAGGTGGGAGACTGTGAACCCTGGTCGTCAGGCTGGGGGGAGTCGTCCGTGAAATACCACTCTTCATGATTTACCTATCTAACGCAGGCCGTGAATCCGGTCGGCGGACATTGTCAGGTGGGCAGTTTGACTGGGGCGGTCGCCTCCTAAAGCGTAACGGAGGCGCGCGAAGGTTCTCTTTTCACGGTTGGAAATCGTGATGAAAGTGTAAAGGCATAAGAGAGCTTGACTGCAAGAGAGACATTTCGAGCAGGTACGAAAGTAGGTCTTAGTGATCTGGCGGTAACCGAGTGGAAGGGCCGTCACTTAACGGACAAAAGGTACTCCGGGGATAACAGGCTGATTTTGCCCAAGAGTTCACATCGACGGCAAAGTTTGGCACCTCGATGTCGGCTCATCGCATCCTGGGGCTGAAGCAGGTCCCAAGGGTATGGCTGTTCGCCATTTAAAGCGGTACGTGAGCTGGGTTCAGAACGTCGCGAGACAGTTCGGTCCCTATCTGCTACGAGCGTTGGATGTTTGAGAGGGTCTGTTTTTAGTACGAGAGGACCGAAATGGACGAACCTCTGGTGTACCAGTTATCCTGCCAAGGGTATGTGCTGGGTAGCTACGTTCGGACGGGATAACCGCTGAAAGCATCTAAGTGGGAAGCCCTCCTCAAGATGAGACATCCCCTTACCTTCTTAGGGTAACTGAAGGAATCTGGAAGAATACCAGTTTGATAGGCCGGCTGTGGAAGTGTGGTAACACATGCAGCAGACCGGTACTAATTTTCCGTGAGGCTTGACCATATTGTTCTTCATCTCTTTCCGGGGCATCGTGAGCGTTGCGTCTTCAAATGAAGCGCTTCTCGAGGCTGCCTTCGCGTTGTTATCTCGTTTTAGAATGTTAACCTGGTGATTATGGCGGCGGGGCCACACCCGTTCCCATCCCGAACACGGTCGTTAAGCCCGCCAGCGCCGATGGTACTGCACATGATGTGGGAGAGTAGGTCGTTGCCAGGTTTTTTATCCCTTGAGCCTCAGTGTTAGTGCATCATCTCCTTCACTTGAATCCGCTGAAGCTCAAGGGTTTTTTTCTATTGCGGTTCTTTTGCTTTGGAGAATTCACCAGGGCTAAGGCTGATCCGATTCTTAGCTGGAGGTCGCCATGAAGCAATTCAAATTCTCAGGTTATGGTGGTTTAGGGCTCCGCGGGCGGCACTGGAAACACGAGCGTCCCGCGGCCGCGCTTTTGGTTATTCATGGCATGGGTGAACATTCCGGCCGATACGCGGCGATGGCCGAATACATGCATGAACATGGGATATCGCTGATGTCCTACGATCTTCGGGGGCATGGCTTAAGCGAGGGCAAGCGCGGCCTGATTATGAGCTTTGATGAATTGCGCGAAGATGCTCGAACGGCGGTTTTGGAAATAAGCCGAAGCTACCCCCAAACCCCTTTTTTCATTCTGGGGCACAGCATGGGTGGCACCATACTCCTGGATTTCATGGACGGGCATGCGGCTGAATCGCATACCCATGGGATGACTCCCCTTCCAAGGGGCATTATCGTCTCCGCGCCTGTGCTCGGTGCGCCCGGGATACCTCCCTATCTCATGAAAATCGCCAAGCTGCTCTCGGCTTTCGCCCCTCGGCTGACCATGAATACCAGGCTGGATAGCGACAGCTTGAGCAGGGACGCTAACGTATGTCAGCAATACCGAGACGATCCTCTGGTTCATGAAAGGGCATGTGTCCGATTGAGTGGGGAGCTCGAATCCGCCCAGAAGCGGATTTTCATGGGGGCTATGAAGCTTGGGACGGCGATGCTGCTCAGCTATGGATCTCAAGATGCCCTGGTACCACGGGCTCCGCTTGAGCGCTTCTTCGCCGCCGCCGGCGGGCAGGATAAGACTTTTCATATATTCGATGCTGCCTTCCATGAGCTTCATAATGATATCATTCGCGATGAGGTATGTTCGCTGTATGCCGAATGGATTCTCAAGCGCGCATGACTGTCATCTGTGCGCTATGAACTGTTTCTAGTATGATATGTCCATGAAAGATATGAGCATCATGTTTGTTTGCACAGGGAATATCTGCCGCAGTCCCCTTGCCCACACTGTCTTAGAACACATGGCCGAAGAAAGGGGCTTGAAAGAGGGTTTATTCATTGAGTCCAGTGGTACCGGAGCCTGGCATGTCGGCGAGAAGGCCGACCCCCGGATGCGCCAGGTGGCGCTGAATCATGGTATCCGGATTACCCATCGCTCGAAGAAACTGAGATACAGCGATATTGCCGATTTCGATTTGATTCTGGTGATGGATCAGCATAATTTTCAGGACACCCTGGCGCTGTGCCGGGACGATGAAGAAAGGAAGAAGGTGAGGCTGTTTCGGGATTATGATACGCGGGGCGAAGGCGATGTCCCCGATCCCTGGTATGGGGGCATGGAGGGCTTCGAGGAGGTTTGGAGCATCGTCCACCGAGTCTGTGAAAATCTGATAGGCCACATACTCTCGGATACACTGATCTAGGCGCTATTCAGCCTTTTGTCAGCACCATTCAAGATCAATAACCTTGCTCTTTGTGTTCGGCTCTGTTAGGCTGGCTTCAGTTTCAGGCAATAGGGGTTTACATGAACAGTTTTCGAATTCCGATTCGATTTCGATATATGCCAGCCGTGCTGCTCCTTTCTCTCTTCTTCTCACATTCGATACTGGCGAGGGGCAATGCTGAGCACCCAGCGGCCGAACAGGATGCCGTTCCACAGCGCGTTGTTCAGGCCGGCCCGGCGGCTTTTATGGTGGAAAATGCCCTGTATCTGTTTCCTGAAGCCTTCGATCGCGTCGTCGCCGTGGCAGACGGCGATCAGGGAAGAGGCTTCTTCGTCGGCGATCTGGATCCCATGATTCATTCCAAAGCCGTATTACCGCGAAGGGTCAATACGGAGGCCATTCTCGCCTTGAGCCCCGATGTTGTTGTGATGAAGAAATCCGCGAAAGGCAGCATGGGTGAACCCCTCGAAAGAATGCAAATAGCAACCATCTATCTGGACTTAGAAAGTCCTGAGGCCTGGATGAACGATCTTGAGATCGTGGGCCGATTGTTTGATAACCCGGATCGATCGCGTGTCCTCAAAGATCTTTTCGCCTCGCGCATCAACTTCGTAACGGATAGGACTTCAGCGCTGCAGGATCGGGAGAAACCCCGTACCCTGTTTCTCTACTGGTCGGTTAGCGGCGGCGTCACTACAGTGAACATTCCCCCCATGTCGTGGATGCAAACGCGCATGGTACAGATGGCAGGTGGAATTCCGGTGTGGAATGAGGGGGGAAGCGCCGATGGATGGATCCGTACGGGAATTGAGCAGATCGCCGCTTGGGATCCGGATAAGATAATTGTCACGGCCTACCATATCGATGCTCCCGAAGTTGTCAACATCATGAGGAATGATGCCATCTGGTCTGAATTCAGGGCCGTCAGGAATAATGAGGTTTACGCGGTTCCCTCAGATTATCATAGTTGGGATCAGCCGGATGTTCGATGGCTTCTCGGCCTTCATTGGCTTGCGTCGGTGCTTCATCCCGATCTGTTTGACAGTCCTGATATGGTGGAAGAAGCAAAGAGGTTTTATGAGGATATGTTTGGCATGACTCATCAGGCGTTCGACACACATGTCCGGCCCAAATTGATCGGCCTCGATTGAGATTTACTGTGGGGGTGAAACCCGGCCGTCTTTCGAGAGTCTTCTTGATGCTCATATTCCTCTTCGTTCTGTTTCTTTCTCTTCTCTGGGGGCGCTATCCCCGGCCCGGTTTTGCTGATTTACGCGTGTTGTTGAATGATGAAATGGCCAAGAATCTCTTATGGAATATCCGAGTTCCCCGTATACTCATGGCCGTCATGGCGGGGGCCACACTGGCCGGAACGGGACATGTCCTGCAGACGGTGCTCGGGAATCCCCTGGTTGAACCAGGACTCTTGGGGGTGAGTCAGGGTGCCGCGTTTGGCGCGGCTCTAGCATTGCTTCTCGGCGCCGCTGTTTCCTGGCCGGTTTTTCTTTCCGCTTCCTTCTTTGGTTTGGCCGGTTTTTTCTTCTCCTGGTTTCTGGCAAAGAAAATACGATATGGAGGCGGCATACTCCGTTTGGTGTTGGCGGGCATTGTGGTTTCCGCGCTCTTCTCCTCAGGTCTGGGCATCCTGAAGTACTTGGCCGATCCACGCAATGAGCTGCCGGAGATTGTATTTTGGCTGATGGGGGGATTGAGTTTCGCAAGCTGGGATTCGGTGATGCGCAGCGCCGTTCCGGTTCTGGTGTCGATGTCTTTGATGTCGGCCGTACGCTGGCGCATCAATCTGCTCGCGCTCGAAGACTGCTCGGCCTTCGCGTTGGGAACCCATCCCGGTCGTGAGCGAATCATCATTATTACGCTCTCTGTCATTGCTGTTGCCTCGATAACGGCCATGGCGGGAATAATATCATGGGTCGGCTTACTGATACCCCATCTTGCCCGCAAATTGGTGGGTGCCGACACGCTGCATTCGCTGCCCTTGTCGATGCTGATTGGAAGTCTGTTTCTTCTTGTATGTGACGATATCGCCCGCGGGATGCTCATTGGTGAAATACCGCTCGGTCTTATCAGCACCCTTGGCGGTTCCATAATGTTCGGCTTCCTCATGACTTTCAGAGATAGGAGGATGAAGCACTGATGCCCGATGTTGCCTGTGATATTTCACTTGCCGCGCTGAGTTTCGCCTGGACGAATTCCAGGGTCTGCCTCTTTGAAAACCTCTCTCTTACCATCCCAGGCGGCGATACCACTTGCCTCATTGGTCCCAATGGATCTGGTAAGACAACTCTTCTGGAACTCATTCTTGGTTGGCGCACGCCGAAAACCGGCACCGTCAGGATTGATGGGCGGGATGTTCGGTCCATTTCCTCCGCCGAAAGGGGCAGGCTGATTGCTCTTGTGCCTCAGGAGGAGCGTCTCCCATTCGCATACACGGTCTTAGAATATGTCCTTCTTGGTCGGGCACCCCATCTTAAGAGCCTGGTATCCCCTCAAGCGAGGGATCGGGAGATTGCCATGTCCGCCCTCGAACATGTGGGTATCGCCAGCTTCTACAATCGAAGCCTTTCCCATCTGAGTGGGGGTGAAATGCGTCTTGTCCTCATCGCGAGGGCGCTTGTTCAGCAGCCCCGCGTACTGCTGCTCGATGAACCCACCAATCACCTCGATCCGGCCAACCAGAGGATGATGGTTCAACTCCTCGAAGATCTTAAGAAAAGTGATGTCACACTCATCCTGAGCTCCCATGAGCCGGACATCGTAACCCGATTAGCCGATCATGTCGTTCTACTCAAGAAAGGGAAACAGCCCGAGCTGGGTTTGTGCGAGGATATGATGGTAGCAGTGAAGCTGTCGGAAACATACGGCATCCCGGTGAGAATTATCGGGGCGGAAAATCGCCGCATCATTCTGTGGGACTCATAGCCTCGCATCCGCCGAGCGGAATAACGCGTTCAAACAGCGATGGTCTTCTTATTCCCTGTTAGCAATGAGACGACAACGAGGGTGATGAAACTCAAGGGAATTGAGATTATACCCGGGTTATCGAGCGAAATCCATGCCTGGGCGGGATTGAGGCCGTAGCGTTCATACATGCTCGGTGATGTCAGGATGAGAAGCATTGCCGAGAGCATTCCCACCAGTACCGAGGCTGTTATCCCCTGGGATGTCGTTCTTTTCCAGAACAGCATCATCATGATTGAGGGAAGATTGGCCGAGGCGGCGACGGCAAAGGCCCAACCGACCAGGAAAGATACGTTCATTCCCTTGAAAAGGATTCCTAGGAGAATGGCGATTCCCCCCACAGCCACAGCCGTTATTTTGCCGGCTCTCACCTTGCTCATGTTGCCCCTAAATTTCATCTCGGCAAACCGATCCAGCAGATCGTGGGCAATGGCGCCGGAAGAGGCCACAATCAGGCCGCTGACAGTGCCGAGTACTGTCGCGAAGGCAATCGCGGATATAATGGCGAAGAGGAATGACCCGAAGCTTCTAGCCAGCAAGGGGGCGGCCATATTACTGGACTCGACATCAAGCACTCCATTCGTTGCCGCTCCGAGTCCCATATAGAGGGTGAGAATGTAGAAGAAACCGATGGCCGCGATGGCGATCACGGTGGATTTGCGGGCGTCTTTTGGACTGGGCACGGTGTAATACCGAATCAGGATATGGGGGAGAGCGCTGGTGCCGAAGAAGAGGGCCAGCATCAGCGAAACAAAGTCCATTTTAGAAAAAATGCTCGCATCCCCGCCCAAGTTGTACTTGAGGCCGGGTCGCATGAATTTCTCCCCGGAAGTGGGATTCTGAACCCAGATTGTAACCTCATCCCGTCCCGATGTGATGTGAAGCTTTGAGTAACGAATCACCTGTCCACGCTGTATGGCTCTTAAGTAGGATATGACATTCAGTTTTCCGGTGGATTCCACTTCATTGCCGGCAAGATATATCCGGCTCATTCTCCCCACCGGATAGAATTTCCTCTCGGACCTTGGGGCACCATTGTAGAGAATCTCGTTATTGGGCTTCCGGGTTCTTGACAGGGCTTCGAGTAGAACAGGCCGCCCATTCTCCTCGCCCATGCTCCACCAGCTTTGCACTCCTTGCTTTTCAAGCATTACGAGCCGATGAGTGCCGAAATCCCTTTGTTCCCGCAGTGAGTACCCTCCAGAAACATTCGTAACAGTGTTTCCGCTCATGTCGAAATTCAAAGTTGCGGGAGGACGATATCGTTCGTTGTCCGGGGTTGTGGATAAGCCCTTGCTGAGGAGAATCGCGGTAAGGATTACTGAGAACACGATGAGGAGCGAGCCCTTGATAAACTGCACATATGTGGTGGATTTCATTCCGGCAGTCGCGACAATGAAGGTGACGATGGCCCCCACGATGACCACACCGGCCCAGTGGGGAAGTCCCAGCAATGGGGTTACCAGGGCCCCTGCCCCGACCATCTGAGGTATGAGGTAGAATATGGACACCACCAACGTGCTGATGCCGGCCATGAGCTGAATGCCCTTTGAATGATACTTCGCATCCAGAGCATCGGCAAACGTATAGCGCCCCAGTTTCTTCATCGGCTCGGCGACAACAAAGAGGGCCACCACCCATCCGGCCAGGTAGCCGATGGAGTACAGAAATCCATCATAGCCGACGGTGGCGATTAAACCACAAATTCCAAGAAAGCTCGCCGCCGAGAGATAATCACCGGCGAATGCGATACCGTTAACTGTCCAAGGGATGTTTCCCCCAGCTGCGAAATAGCCCTTTGTGGAACTTGTTCTTCGAGCTAAGAAGATGGAGATTCCCAGAACCAGGACGACAATGCCGATAAACAGAATGACAGCGAGAGGAACAGGATCGTAAGTCATTTATTCAGTTCCCTCTCCTTCACTGTGCACAATATGTTGTAGATGAGTCCCATCACTATGGCGATAATGATTAGCGAGATGCCGTAGACAACAGCCAGATTCAGCCCGAAGAGGACGATCGCGCCCATACTACTCGGTATAAAGGCATTCAGGGCGACAAATCCGGCAAAAAAAACACTGTAGACGATGAATAGGCGTATACCGACTCTCGTCTTGTAGCCAGCGGCCAAGTCTTCGCCCTCTATTGAGGCCGGGGGTTCATGCAGCATTCAATGCTCTCCTGCAACGGGATATAAAGGCAGCACATGGGCGCTGACCCACTATTGACGAGCTCAAAAATGCTGTCAAGTCCGAATACCCATGAAGGAGCTTGCTTGATACACTATGATACACATGGGCATTATTAGGCGAAGCGATGAATAAAAAACACCGATTCCGACCCAATGAGAGATTTCTCCTCTACAGCTATTTTCTCGCGTTAGTCCTTTTAGGAACAACACTCTTGAGCATGCCCTTCAGTTGGAGCGGCGCAGGGGGAAAATCCCAAATCCCAGTCATTGATGCGTTCTTTACCGCTGTATCGGCAGCCTGTGTGACCGGCCTGATTACCGTCGATACATCGCTCTGGAGTCTTGCCGGACAGTGGATTATCCTTGCCCTGATTCAGGCAGGTGGTTTGGGCATCGTTACATTTGGAATGCTGTACCTCGTTCTGCCTCGTATCCGGATACCGCTCAAGAGTGGTCAGCTTTTGGGTGAGTCCTTTGCCGTAGAGCGCAGGATCAGCGTCAGAGGGACCATCAAGACGATTTTGGGCACAACACTCGTTTTCGAATTCATAGGAACCCTGCTTCTCATCGTGGGTTTTTCGCAGGCCGGAATCGATAATCCTGTTTTTGTGGGATTCTTTCATGCCGTGTCGGCTTTTTGCAATGCGGGTTTCTCTGTATTCGAGGGCGGCATGCTTCCATTCCGTTCAAACCTGCTTATCAATCTGACCCTGATGGTGCTCATCATTGCCGGTGGAATCGGTTTCGTGGTCATTCGGGATGTAAGGAAGGTTTTTTCCGGCCGGCGACGTCAGCTCAGTTTTCACAGCCGTCTGATGCTTCTGGCCGTGCCTATTTTCATCGTGGTCGGATTTATTGGATACATGCTTCTTGATGATACGGCTGCATTCTCGGGATTCGATCCTCCTGAACGAATTCTCGCGACATTTTTTCAATCTGTAACAACGAGAACGGCCGGCTTCAATACCGTCGATCAATCAAGGCTGTCCCTGGCTTCCCGTTGGCTCACATTGGTGCTCATGATTATCGGGGGTGGTTCGGGTTCGACCGCCGGAGGCATCAAAGTATCGACGGCATTCATACTCTTCATCGTTCTTCTTCGGGGTGTCAATCAGAGGGGGGACATTCGGCTGCTCAAACGTCGAATCAGCTCTGCCGATGTCAGCATGGCGGCGATGTTTTTTCTGAAAGCCTGTGTTTTCCTTTTGGTCAGCATCCTGTTGCTCGGAATTTTAGAGCATCCGCGGCTTAGCGGTTTTACAACTTCGCAGATTGTGTTTGAATGTGTTTCAGCATTCGGTACTGTTGGCCTATCATTGGGCATCACCGGGGATCTGTCATTCGCTGGGAAGTTAGTAATCGCGGCGACAATGTTCGCGGGACGGATCGGACTGATTTCCCTAGTAATTCGACCTGCCAGGAATCGTGCCGAAGCAATGATCAATGTTCCTAGGGGTGAGGTATTGATCGGATGAAACAATATGCCGTAATCGGAGTCAGTTCCTTTGGGAAGCGCATACTGAGTGAGCTTCTGCAATTGGACTGCGAGATTATTCTCATCGACAAAGATCCGGAGCTCATCGATTACTTCAAGAATGATGTGGCCGCCGCGTACATCGCCAATGTCATCAATGAAGAAATCGTATTCCGCTTGATTCCAGCTGATATCGATGCCGCGGTGATAGACCTCGGCGACAGGATTGAAGCCTCCATTCTGGTTACCCAGTACCTCAGTAAAATAGGTATTGCGAACATCATCGTTAAAGCCGAGACCGATCAGCATGGGGAGATTCTGTCCATTGTTGGTGCCAGCCATGTTGTCTATCCCGATCTGGAAGCGGCCCGGCGGGTGATACCCATGCTTGCTTCCGATCTTCTCTTTGACTATCTGCCAATCTCCAAAGAGCTCGTAATAGCCGAGACCGGGGTGCCCCAGGATCTGATTGGCCATACTCTGTTCGAAACCGATATATGGCAGGCCAAGGGTATCAACGTCCTGGCCTTCCACCGTAGTGGAGAGAAGGATCATCAGGTTCCCAAAACCGAATACCGTTTTCAGAAGGAGGATGTTCTCTTGGTGGCCGGTCGAGAAGAGGATATCGCTTCGTTCACCGGAAAAGAACCTGATGATCGGAGACGGAATATCAGCGATTTACTGCTTCGCTTCTTCGGCAAGGAAGATCGACGATCATCCGTTCTAAGCTCCGACGGCTGAACGCTCATCAAACGTCATAGAGCAGTCTCATGTGATCGATCCGTCCAAATGATTTGCTAACAAATTCCTGAACTCGTATGGGATTCGGCGTGGGCTTGTTGACTCCAAAATCCCTGAGAATGGCGAAGAAGCTCTTCATATAGGCGGCTTCACCATAACGGTCCTTAAGCGCATCATCCATTTGGGGGGCCGTTGCCTTGATAGTTCGGCTGAGAGAATCGAGCAATTCCTTATTGAGCGCCCGGGTTTCCTCTAGCCAGTTCTTATCATTTTTTGCTTTTTTCAGGGCCCCAATCTGATCGTTGACAGCGAGATATGACATATCGATGCCTCCACCCGAATCCAGCTTCGAAACTGCCGAGAACAAGGGTTTCAATGATTTGGCGGGTAGCAAAGATGAGGCGGCATCGATTTTATCCTTATAGGCATTCTTGGTACGCTTCGCCAATTTGGGATAGGCAGGAATGCGCAAATCGGCCCAAATGCGTCTGGGATAGTCGCCCAGAAATTCGAGTATTCCATCTATGGTACCGACATAACGGGCCAAAAGGGGCTTCTGCCAGTGAAGAGTGTCAAGAAACGGTTTGCCGGAATTCTCCTCGATGGAAGTGGAGATGATGGCATTGCATGATGAAGCGAGATCGGCCTCACTCCCGTATCCATCGACGATGGAAGATGGGCACCAGAATCCCGAAATGAGGCCGTCCAGGTAGGCCGATTGGACGATATCTGAATACACTTCATCCTGAGACGCGGGGCGAGTAACGATGAGATTGGCCGGTTCATCCAGCAATCGGGTTATGAGGGCGGCCTCAAGGATGTTTTTCTTCCTGCTTGTCTCGCCCGGGTACAGCAGCATGGGCGCCGCGGGTCGGAATCCGTATTGTCGACCATGTTTTTCCAGCGCCCCGCACAGTGCTGCCGTATCGGTTTTATCGACAGACTTCAGTGAGACTGGATTCATGAGCGTATGTACGGAGCCTTTCAATCCCGCATCCGAGAGTATCTGCTTGTCACGCTCATTGATTACTGCATAGCGTATCCGCGATCCCGATGGGTAGGGAGGTTTCGGGAGTACCGCGTTCAGTTCCGCGAGGCTTTCATAACGTCCACATTCGGGAAAATCATGAATGTGGAGTAGCATGTTTCTATCCCCGGTTTCGGCGATTCTCATCAATCCAGCGGTGAATACAGGGCTTAGCCCACAATGATAGTTGTGTACCCACCAGAGAGTATCTTCGCCATATCTGGCTTTCAGTTTCGCTATGAGTCGACCGATTTCATCTTTGTTGGAATTCTCGATGCCGGTCAGCTCTTCAAGGATATCGAGGTGCAGCTTATCGGCGGTATGGCGATCGAAACCCATCCGAATTTCCCTAAGAGCCTCGAAAGCGCCGCCTTGGAGACCGGTGACCAGTCGGATTTCCGTCAGTTCGTTGAACCGGGCTAGGAGAAATCTTACAGAATTGATAATCGCGTCGGTTTTACCACCGGAATTGAGCTGGGAATGAAAAAGGGCAATTTTCATACATTACTTCCCTACGAGCACTTGTTTCACGGTCATACGGTATTCTGCACAACCCATCATTGCCGGCACAAGGACCTCTGATTCACTCACAATGCCTGGATAGCGAGTCGAATCCCCGGCTATTGGATGCGTTCTCCCCCAACCCTTGTATAGGATAACCCAATTGCCTTAAACAAACAAAAACAGCATCATAGTATAAGGGAAAGCCTCAATGAATCATATCGCCTTGGAAATTCTGATGTTCGCCATCTCCGCGATTGCCGTCATGCTTGGCATATTCGGTTTGCCGGGGAACTTTGTTCCTGTGCTCGCTGTCCTGATAGCCCTGCTTTTCGGAGATGGGTATAGCTTCACCTGGATGTGGTTTGTACTGTTTCTGATAATCGCCGCATCCGGCGAAATCGTTGAACAGCTCACCAGTCTCATAGGCGCCAAGAAATTCGGTGCCACCAGGGCGGGAATGATTGGAGCGATTATCGGCGGCATTGCCGGTGGGATATTGGGAACAGGGATACTCCCAGTGATCGGTTCTCTTCTTGGGGTATTTCTTGGATGCTTCTCAGGCACATTTCTCTTTGAACTCTTGTTTTCTCAGCGCTCAATAACCCAAAGCAGACGTGCCGGAACCGGCGCGTTGCTGGGCAGAGTCGTGGCCACTGCCTATAAATTCACCGCTGGATTTGTGCTCTTGATTCTTCTCGCTTGGCGATACTGGGGCGTTTCACGGTGAATAGCACTGCTTGTTTCGGGATTCTCATCATGCTGTGAATTGACCCAGCGATTTCAATGCAGCGAAGTTATCAGGGCCGCCCCAACGAATTGGTGGCCGTGGTCCGGATATCCTCTCACCGCGTTACGGGTTTGTCTTTCGGTATTATCGCGTATTGCTAATAGCCTTTCATTGGGGTAGTTGCCGGCATCATCGCGTGAGAACTGCGATTTAATCCGATTGACATAGTACATATTGATGAAGCCCCGCCCCCTGATAGGTATGCGTATGCATTCCTCGCAATCGAAATAGTCCTTGATAAGCTCATATGTGCTCTCTGAGATGTTGATGCGGTTAGGTTCATCCAGATTTTCGATGCGACTCGCCTTATGAACAGCATCTCCCCAGATGTCATACACAAATTGATTCTCGCCCACGATGCCGGCCATGATGGGGCCGGTATTGATCCCAACACGCACATCCCAGTTTCCCATACCGTTTTTCTGGTTTCTGACTTTCTCCTTCTTTATGAAGTTGACAATATCCAACGCGGCCAAGACGCAATCCAGTGCGTGAGTTGTATGCGTTGCCGGAATCCCCCCCGCGCAGATGTAGGAATCGCCTATGGTATTGAGTTTGACTAAGTCATATTTGTCCATGATCTCATCGAACTGTGAGAACTTGATATCGAGTGCTTTCACCAGGCTGATGGGAGTCATGCGATTGGCATTTTTTGTGAAATTCACGAAATCTGTTGTCAGCACCGTCGCCGATTCGAAAAATATCGGAGTAATTCTGCCCCGTGAATGCAGCTCTTCGGTTACCGGGGGCGGTAGGAGGTTCAGGAGAAGACCATCAATCTTGTCCTTGTCTGTCTTGAGCTCTAAACTCTGTTTTTCGATTTTATGGGTTTGATTCCAGCTGTCGAACCGTACTCGGTCCAGCAAATAAATGAATGTCGCTGACAATGCGACCGCCAATCCCAGATTTCCCATATGGGTTTTCAGATGTGGAGAAAGAATGCCAGTGCCAAGGAGTCCACCGGAGACGACGAGCGCTAGCACCGACAGGAGAATGAGCCCCCATGAAATCTTGCGGGGGAACGGGAGAAGGGCGAGTAAGACAATCACGATGTACACACTTTCCAGGTAATCGGGATTCCACAGCGACAAAGCGGCGATGATGGGAGTTGCTACCTCGACATAGAGGGCGAGAACGGCAAGAAGCAAAACACTCCAATTGCGTAAAGGTGTGAACCTGTTCAATGCCAGGAGCGTGAGGGAACACAGGGTAAAGCCTATCCGTATTGCGACAATCGTTGTCACATTGTGCTGTAGCTTGAGATCGAAGGGAATAAATAACAGCCAAATCAGAGAGATAGCGACCGCGACAGGAAAAACTGTGTTGCCGTATGCGTTGAGTGCCTGTTTGAAGGAATCGGCTTCCTGTGTCCGTCTCTTCTCATGTGCCCAGATATCCTTCCAAGCACTGCCTTTTCTTTCAGTCCATGTTCTCTCCATAACCTTCACCTCATCAAGAAGACCATAATCCTCAGAAGGCGCGCTCCTGTTAAAAACAGCGATGCTCCATAGCTGTCGAAGTCGAGCGTCAATGCACTTCACCGAGGAGAATTTTGCTTCCGAAATATACTCATTGGGGCATCCCTATCCTCTGGATTCCCCTTTCCTGGTTTTTTACTTATGCGATAACAACTAACGGCCGCCAACTTGAATCTATTATCGGAAACAATAGATT
>Ga0209049_1000080_pt1 | contig 18438 bp, 11 predicted proteins | sample WorMetulBAHAMAS2_FD_187398 | JGI IMG/M metagenome (GOLD analysis project Ga0209049, IMG submission 187398) | Marine gutless worms symbiont microbial communities from Max Planck institute for Marine Microbiology, Germany - Olavius ullae BAHAMAS.2... | ecosystem: Host-associated > Annelida >...
CCCATGCTCCGCCGGATACATGCCCAGGGCCCGTGAAACGCGCGGCCGGCGCCGCCGGCGAGCCCCGAACACCAACCCCCCAGGCGCCGACCAGGTTCCAGCATCATCCACACCCGGCAACGCCGGGCGATCCAACGCGAAAACCCGAAACCCAGCCACCTTCATGAATAAACCGGGGTAGCTGTCGGTCTCGATCTCGGAGAAGCCGATGCCGACGGCCAGCACCGGGTCGGCCTCACCGATCAGCCGCCTGGTCGAGGCCGGCATGCCGACCCCGGCGTCGCCCGCGTAGCAGGGCGAGTGGTTGCCCATCAGATCATGGCTGCGGAACGAGGTCACGACGGGCAGGTCCCAGTGCTCGGCGAAGCGCTGCAGATCGTTCTCGCCCTGCTCGGTCCAGCCGCCGCCGCCGACGAACACCGTCGGCCGCTCCGCTTCGGCCAGCATGCGGCCGACCGCGGCGACCTCCTCGGGCGTGGCGCCGGCCTCGGCCGGGTCGGCGCGCCGCGCCGGGGCACCGTCGGTCGGCTCGGTCAGCATGTCCTCGGGCAGGCCGATCACCACCGGGCCGGGGCGGCCCGACATCGCCACGTGGAAGGCGCGGCTGACGATCTCCGGCACCCGGTCGGGGTCGTCGATCTCGACCGCCCACTTGGCCACCGGGCCGTAGAAAGCGCGGTAGTCGATTTTCTGGAACGCCTCGCGGTCGCACATCTCGCGGGCGATCTGGCCGATGAAGAGGATCATCGGGCTGGAGTTCTGCTTCGCGGTGTGGACCCTGATCGAGGCGTTGGTGGCGCCGGGGCCGCGGGTGACGAAGCAGATGCCGGGGCGGCCCGAGAGCTTGCCCCAGGCCTCGGCCATGAAGGCGGCGCCGCCTTCATGGCGGCAGAGCACGTAGCGGATGGCGCTGTCATGCAGGTCGTCGAGCACCGCGAGGTAGCTCTCGCCGGGCACGCCGAGGGCGGTGGTCACGCCCTGGGCTTCGAGGCAATCGATCAGCAGCTCAGCGGCGGTGCGGCTCATTCCGGGGTCTCCCTGGCGCGGTGGATTTCGCCCCTTCTTGCACACAAGCGGCCGCGACAAGTCAACATCCCGAGCGGGTTAGATCGTATATACGATTGACCGGCGTTTCGCGCCGTAGGATGCTGAAGGATCAAGCAGGGGAGGCGCCCGTGATCGAACGCCCGAGCTTCACCGTCGGCATCGAGGAGGAATACCTCGTTGTCGAGCGCGAGTCGCGCGACCTGGTGCGCGAGCCCGACCCGGCGTTTTTCGAGCGCTGCAGCGACCTTCTGGGCGAGCAGGTGACGCCCGAGTTCCTGCAGTGCCAGATCGAGGTCGGCACCAGGCCGCACGGCTCTGTCGGCGAGGCGAAGACCGAGCTGGTGGCAATGCGCCGCGCCGTCGCCACGGCGGCGACCGAGTTCGGCTTTGCCCCGATCGCCGCCTCGACCCACCCCTTCGCCTCGTGGCGCAGCCAGACCTACACCCGCAAGGAGCGCTATGACGGGCTGCGCGCCGACCTCGGCGCGGCGGCGCGGCGGATGCTGATCTGCGGCTGCCATGTGCATGTCTGCATCGAGGACGAGGACCTGCGCATCGACCTGATGACCCAGGCGGCCTATTTCCTGCCGCACATACTGGCGCTGAGTTGCTCGTCGCCGTTTTGGCGCGGCGACGACACCGGGTTGGCGAGCTACCGGCTGACCGTGTTCGACGCCCTGCCGCGCACCGGGCTGCCGGACATGGTGACCTCCTACAGCGAATACCGCCGGCTGGTCGACCACCTAGTCGCCGCCGGCTGCATCGAGGACGCCACCAAGATCTGGTGGGACATCCGGCCGTCGGCGAAGTTCCCCACCCTCGAGCAGCGGATGACCGATGTCTGTTCGCGGGTCGAGGACGCCGCCTGCGTGGCGGCGATATTCCAGTCGCTGATGGCCTATCTCTACCGGTTGCGCACCCGCAACCAGCGCTGGCGGATCTACCCGACCACCCTGATCCGCGAGAACCGCTGGCGGGCGCAGCGCTATGGCGTCGAGGGCCAGCTGGTCGACCATGGCCGCTCGGCGATGGCGGATTTCGCCGATTTGACCGAGGAGCTGATCGACTTCCTCGGCCCCGATGCCGAGGCGCTGGGCTGCAAGGCCGAGCTGCTGCATGCCCGCCGGATCGCCCGCGAGGGCACCTCGTCCGACCGCCAGCGCGCGGTCTACGAGGCGTCTGTGGAGGCGGGGGCCGAGCCACAGCAGGCGCTTTGTGCAGTGGTCGACGCGCTGATCGACGAGTTCATCTACGACTGACCCGCCGTAATCTGCTGGCGCCATCTGGCGGCGCAATCGGCCGGCGCTTCAGCTACCGCTGGCGCGGCCGCTGCTCGAGCATGATCTGGGCGATCTCGCCGAACAGCGGGTCGGTCCGCCATTCGGCTGCCAACGGCATCCGGCGGCGCCAGTTGGGATACTGCTCGGTGGTGCCGGGCACGTTGAGCTGCCCGAGCCCGAAGGCGTTCTCGGCCTGCACGGTGGCCAGCGCCGAGCCGGTGACGGCGAGGAAACGGTGGATCGCCAGGACCAGTTCATCGTCGGCAGTGTCGCCGCCGTCGACAGCAATGCCGGCGCCGCGCAGGGCCTCCAACAGCGCCTTGCGGGTTGTGGCTCGCAGGGCAAGTTCGCTTTCGGCCTCGGTGGCATCGATCACCCCGAGGTTCAGGCGCTCGGCGAGGTCCGCGCCGCGCCACCACTCCCTGAAGCTCGGCGAGTCGTGCGAGCCGATCGAGGCGGCGGCGTTGTAGCGGTAGGCCTTGGGCAGGGTGAAGGGGCCGTTTCGCTCGCGCTTGAAATAGACCAGGCGGCAGCCGAGGATGCCGATCGCGTCCATCCGGTCGCGCAAGCCGGGGGGAACGTTGCCGAGATCCTCGCCGATGACCAGACAGTTCTGGTGGTGGCCCTCGATGGCGGCGACGGCGAGCATCTCGTCGACCGGGTACTGCACATAGGCGCCGATGCGGTGCCCGTCCGGGATCCAGTAGCCGCGGCGGAAGCCGACCATGTGGTCGATCCGGATCGCCCCGCTCCAGCGCATCGACTGGGCCAAGGTGCCGGAAAATGCGCGGTAGGTGTCGCGCCGCAGGGCGTCGGGCCGGAACGGCGCCAGGTTCCAGTTCTGGCCGGCGGAGTTGAACGCATCCGGCGGCGCCCCGAGCGAGGCGCCGCTGGCAAAGAGCCCGCGCTCGCCCCAGGTCTCGGCGCCGTCCGGGCTGACCCCGACGGCGAGGTCGGCGACCAGGCCTAAGCCCATCCCGGCCGCACGGGCGCGGGACTGCGCCGTGTCGAGCTGGTCGGAGGCGAGCCATTGTAGGTATTTGTGGAACCGGATGCGCTGCGCGTTGTCGGCGGCAAAGACGGCGACCTCGGGTGCCTCGGGGTGGTGGACCGGTTCGGGCCAGTCGTGCCAGATCAGCCCGAACCGCTCCGAGAGGGCCTGGTGGGTGGCGAACCGATCCAGCTCGGCGCCGTGGTGCCTGCACCAGTCGGCGAAGGCCTCGGCGCGGGACGAGCCCTCGGGGCAGGTCGCCTCGAAGGTCTCGAACAGCCGCTCGAGCAGCGGCTGCAGCAGGGCGGCCACCGCCGGGTAGTCGATCAGCTCGGCGCCGCGCAGCCGCTCGACCTCGGCCCCGTGCTCCGCCAGCCAGCGCTGCGCGGCCTCGGAGGCGGCGAACTCCGGCACCGCCCGGGCGTCGATATGGGCGGTGTTGAAGAACCGCCGGTGGGTCGGCGAATAGGGGCTGCAGTAGCGCGGCTCCAGCGGGAACAGCGCATGGACCGGATTGATCGCCAGGTAGTCGGCGCCCATCGGGCCGATCGCTTCGGCCAGCTCGGCGAGGTCGCCATAGGTGCCGAGGCCGAGGTTTTGCGCGGAGCGCAGCCCGTAGAGCGGCGCGGCGACGCCCCAGAGCTTCTTCCGGCCGGTCAGGGCGCGGCAGTCCGGCGCGGTCCTGGGGCTGGCCAGCAGCGTCACGCCGTCGGTTCTGCCGCGGCGGGTGACGGTCAGGCGGTGCACCCCGATCGGCAGGCCGGTGGTGTTGACGCCGCCGGCGCCAGCGCCTTCGGCGCCGCCGCCATCCTCGAACTCCAGCCGCCACTCGGCACCCTTCGGAAGCAGGACCGGGCTGCTGCCTTGGCGAACGATGATCGCCTCGGGGATCAGCCGGCGGCGGTTCTCGTCCTCGATGGCGGCGATCGCCTCGCGGATCTCGGCCTCGGACCCGGCCGGTACCTTCATCGCCGCGAGGATCGCCTCGGTGCTTTCGGGCGGCGTGGTGTGCTCCTGTCCGCGCGCATCGCGGAACCGGGTCTCGACATGGCAAAGCTCCGCGAGGCGGTCGATCGGGAGCGGGCGGGATGTCACGTCGGATCCTCCGTGAGGACGAACAGCGCCAGCGAGTCGTGACCGATCTCGACCTCCGAGTCCGATGGCTTGGCCGATGCCGGAACCCCGTCCGCCATGGCGGTGTCGAGCATCTGGTGCCAGTGACTGCCGTCGCTGACCGGGGGCAGGGCGAAGTCGATCGTGTTGCCGCCGTTGATGGCGAGGAACAGAGTCTGTCTGGTTTGCCGGAAGGCCGGCGTCAGGGCGGCGCGGCGCAGCAGCACACCGAACTGCCGCAGCCTCGGGTCGTCCCATTGCGGCGGCGCGCCGTCGGCGCCGAACCACTCGACATCCGGTCTCCCGTCTGCGTCCCGCTCGTAGCCGTGCAGGAAGCGGGACTGGCGCAGCACCGGGTACTTGTGGCGCAGCGCGATCAGGCGGCACAGGAAAGCCTCCTGGGTGCCACCGCCGCCGGACCAGTCGATCCAACCGATGGCGTTGTCCTGGCAATAGGCGTTGTTGTTGCCGCCCTGGCTATTGCCGGCCTCGTCGCCGGCGAGCAGCATCGGTGTGCCCTGAGAGAGCATCAGCGTGGCGAGCATGTTGCGCTTGCGCCGGGCGCGGCGCTGCAGGACCTCGGAGTTGGACGTCTTGCCCGAGACGCCGCCGTTGGAGCTGTAGTTCTCCTGCGGGCCATCGCGGTCGTTCTCGCCATTGGCGTGGTTGCGCTTGCGGTTGTAGGAGACCAGATCCTTGAGCGTGAAGCCGTCATGCGCGGTGATGAAGTTGACCGACGACCATGTGCGCCGGCCGTTGTGGTCAAAGCTCAGGGCGGAGCCGAGCAGGCAGTCGGACAACACCTGCGCCTTGCTGGCATCGCCGCGCCAGAACTGGCGCACGGTGTCGCGGAAGAGGTCGTTCCACTCGGCGAAGGGCGCCGGGAAGGAACCCACCTGGTAGCCGCCCGGGCCGACATCCCACGCCTCGGCGATCATCTTGACCCGCGAGAGCACCGGATCCTGGCCGAGCGCGTCGAAGAAGCTGCCGCACGGGTCGAAGCCGTAGCGTTCGCGCCCCAACGTGGTCCCCAGGTCGAACCGGAACCCGTCGATATGCATCACTTCGACCCAGTAGCGCAGCGAATCCAGGACCATGCGCAGCACGAAGGGATGCGAAACCTGCAGGGTGTTGCCGCAACCGGTATCGTTGACGTAGTAGCGCGGGTTGTCCGGGTGTAGCCAGTAGTAGCTGGCGTTGTCGAGGCCACGGAAGCTGAGCGTCGGGCCAAGCTCGGCGCCCTCCGCGGTGTGGTTGTAGACGACGTCGAGGATCACCTCGATACCAGCGGCATGGAACCGGCGCACCATCTTCTGGAACCCGGCGATGCCGTCCTTGCCGAGATAGCGCGGCTGCAGGGCGAAGAAGCCGATCGAGTTGTAGCCCCAGTAGTTCCGCAACCGGCGCACGTCGAGGAAATGCTCATTGAGGAAGGCGTGCACCGGCAGCAACTCTATGGCGGTAATGCCGAGGCGGGTCAGGTGGTCGAGCATCGCGTCTGAGGCAACGCCGGCGAAGAGGCCGCGCTGGTGTTTCGGAACGTCGTCGCGGCCCATCGTCAGGCCGCGGGTATGCCCCTCGTAGATCACCGTCCGGTCCCAGGCGGTGTTCGGCGGCCGGTCGTCGCCCCAGTCGAAGCCATTGGGATCGGTCACCACGCATTTCGGTACCGCGGCAGCGCTGTCGCGCCGGTCGCAGGAGAGGTCGCCGTGGTCCGACCCGATGGTGTAGCCGAACACCGTGTCGGCCCAGCGGAATGTCCCGTGGAGTTGCCGTGCGTAGGGGTCCATCAGCAGCTTGTGCGGGTTGAACCTGTGCCCTTCTCCCGGGGCGTAGCGGCCATGGGCGCGCAGTCCGTAGAGTGCGCCGGGGGCAAGGCCGGCGAGATGGACGTGCCAGACATCGCCGGTGCGCTCCGGCAGGGGAATGCGCGCCGTCTCGTGCGCTCCGTCGGCCGAGAACAGGCAGAGTTCGATCTGCTCCGCATTGGCGGAGAACACGGCAAAGTTCACCCCCTCGCCGTCCCAGTGGGCGCCGAGGGGGTAAAGGCGACCTGGCCCGATAGTGAATTCGGTGTTGGAACTGGACGAACGTTTCAGGGAGCGGCCTCCGTCAGGCTTTCATAGAGCATTCGGTACGAGGCCGCCGAGGTCTCCCACCCGACTGGGTGTTTCATCGCGTTGCGCTGCATCTGACGCCAGAGCTTCTTGTCGGCGAAGCAGTCGCAGGCGCGGTTGATCGCCTCGTTCAGCGAGCGGCCCGAGCCGGGATGGAACTGGAAGCCGGTCGCCACCCCGGTCTTGCGGGCCGCGTCGTTGGCGTCGATCACCGTGTCCGCCAAGCCGCCGGTGCGGGCGACCAGCGGCAGGGCGCCGTATCGCAGGCCGTAGAGCTGGGTCAGGCCGCAGGGCTCGAAGCGCGAGGGCACGACGATGACGTCGCTGCCGGCATAGATCCGGTGCGACAGCGGCTCGTCGTAGCCGATCTTGACGCCGACCTGACCGGGATGGCTGGTGCCGGCGGCGCTGAAGGCGTGTTCGAGATCGGGGTCGCCGCTGCCGAGCAGGACCAGCCCGGCCTCGCGATCGAGGAGGTCGTGCAGCAAGTTGAGCAGCAGGTTCAGCCCCTTCTGCGGCGTCAGCCGGCTGACGATGCCGAACAACGGACCTTCGGCAACGGTGCCGAACTCCTCGGCCAGCGCCTGCCGGTTGGCGGCCCGCTTGCCGATGGTTCGGATGCTGAAGTTGGCGATGGCGGGATCGCTCTCGGGGTTCCAGTGGTCGAGGTCGATACCGTTGAGGATGCCTCTGAGTTTCTCAACGCTGGCCGCGATCACGCCCTCCAGCCCATAGCCGAACTCGGGGCTCGTGAGCTCCTTCGCATAGGTCGGGCTGACGGTGGTGATCGCGTCGGCATAGACCAGGCCCGCCTTGAGGAAGTTGATCCCGCCCCAGAACTCGAAACCCTGGGGCGTGAATCCGGCGATCGGCAGTCTGAGGTCGTCGCGCTGCCATGCCGGCGCGTGGCCCTGATAGGCGATGTTGTGGATCGTCACCACCGTCGGTGGCCGGACCGGCATATGGGACAGATAAACCGGGGTCAGCCCGCCCTGCCAGTCGTGGGCATGGACGACATCGGGCCGCCATCCGTCCGTCAGCTCACCCAAGCCGATCCGCGCCCCGGCCCAGGACAGCGACGCGAAGCGGACGGCGTTGTCGGGCCAGTCGTTGCCGTCGGGGCCGAGATAGATCAGGCCGACCCGGTCGTAGAGATGCGGCGCGTCGAGCAGCAACAGGTCAAGCCCGGCGGCCTGCCCGCCGAGGATCCGCGCCGGGCCGCCAAACAGATCGTCGAAAGCCAGCAGCTCCTTCGCATCGACCAGCTTGGATTCCAGCCCCGGATAGGCCGGCATCAGCACCCGCACCGGGCAGCCCTCGTGCGCGAGCGCGCCCGGCAGCGCCCCGGCGACGTCGGCCAGCCCGCCGGTCTTGATCAGCGGGGCGCATTCGGAGACGACGAAGAGAACGTTCATCGCGCGGCTTTCCATCTCTCGACCATTGGCTTGGTGACCAGGCAGATGCCGGAGTCGGAACGGCGGAACCAGCGGGCATCTTCCTCGGGGTCGTCGCCGATCACCAGGCCGGCGGGGATCTCGACGCCGCGGTCGATGATCACGTTCTTGAGCCGGGCCCGCCTGTTGACGACCACCCGCGGTAGCGCCACCACCCGGGTCAGCCGCGAGAACGAGTGGGTGTGGCAGCCGGTGAACAGCAGCGACTGGTCGATATGCGAGCCGGAGATGATGCAGCCGCCGGCGACCATAGAGCTGACCGCCGAGCCGCGGCGGCTTTGCTCGTCATGGATAAACTTCGCCGGGGGGTTCAACTCGTTGTAGGTCCAGATCGGCCATTCGTGGTGGTAGATATCCACCTCCGGCACGAAATCGGTGAGGTCGATGTTGGCCCGCCAGAACGCGTCGATGGTGCCGACGTCGCGCCAGTAGGGCGCTGTCTCGGAGCCGCTCATCACGCAGGAGTCGTTGAACTCGTGCGCCACCGCCTTGCCGTTCTTCACCACATAAGGGATCAGGTCCTTGCCGAAGTCATGGCTCGATTCGGCGTTGGCCATGTCCGCCAGCAAGAGCTCGCGCAGGAACTTCCAGTCGAAGACATAGAGCCCCATGCTGGCCAGCGCCATGTCCGGATTGCCGGGCATCCCCGGCGGATCGGCTGGCTTCTCGACGAAGTCGACGATCAGTTTCTTCTCGTCGACTGCCATCACGCCGAAACCCGTGGCCTCCATCCTCGGCACCGTGAGGCAGCCGACGGTGACGTCGGCCCCGGCCTCGACATGCTGGGCCAGCATCATCTCGTAGTCCATCTTGTAGATGTGGTCGCCGGCGAGGACGACCAGGTACTCGGGACCGTAGCTGTCGACGATGTCGATGTTCTGCGCGACGGCATCGGCGGTGCCGAGATACCATTGCCCCTCGCTGACCCGCTGCGACGCGGGGAAGATGTCGAGGAACTCGTTGCGCTCGATCCGGAAGAAGCTCCAGGCCCGTTGCAGGTGGGTGATGAGGCTGTGTGCCTTGTACTGGGTCGCCACCGCGAGCCGGCGAATGCCCGAATTGACCGCGTTGGACAGCGCAAAGTCGATGATCCGGGTCTTGCCGCCGAAATAGACCGCCGGCTTGGCACGTTTGTCGGTCAGCTCCATCAGCCGGCTGCCGCGGCCACCGGCAAGGACGAAGGCCATCGAGCGTTGGGATGGTCTGGCTGTATGTTGGTGCTCCATCTCTCTTGCCTCCTCGCAGGGCTGACGCCGTTTGTCCGTCAGTTCAGTGTGATTTAACCCCCTTCAGACAACCGAAATATCACAGTCGCCAACGGAGGGATGCTGATCGTTGCCGAGTGCGGCCGCCGGTGCCAGGGCATGTCCTCGCCGGTGATGGTCCCGTTCTGGCCGCGGCCCTCGCCGCCGTAGTCGGTGGCGTCGGAGTTCAGCACCTCGGTCCAAGGGCCCCTGAACGGCAGGCCGACGCGCCAGCTCTCGCGCATGACCGGGGTGAAGTTGCAGACCATCAGCATCGGCGGATCGCCCGGATGGCCGAACCGCAGGTAGGCATAGATCGATTCCTCGGCGTCGTTGGGCTCGATCCACTCGAAGCCGCCGCCTTCGCAGTCCTTGACGTGCAGCGCGCGGTTGTCGCGGTAGAGCCAGTTGAGGTCGCGCACCAGCGACTGCACGCCCTTGTGCCAATGGCAGTCGAGCAGGTGCCAGTCGAGGCTGTCGTCGTGGTTCCACTCGCGCCCCTGTGCGATCTCGCCCCCCATGAACAGCAGCTTCTTGCCTGGCTGCGTCCACATGAAGCCGTAATAGGCGCGCAGGTTGGCGAACTTCACGCCCCCGGAGCCCGGCATCTTGTCGAGCAGCGAGCGCTTGCCGTGCACCACCTCGTCATGGCTGAGCGGCAGGATGAAGTTCTCGCTGAAGGCGTACATCAGCCCGAAGGTCATCTGGTAGTGGTGGTGGCGCCGGTGGATCGGATCACGCTTCATGTAGTCCAGCGTGTCGTTCATCCAGCCCATGTTCCATTTGAAGCCGAAGCCGAGCCCGCCCTCGTTGGTGGGGCGCGAGACCCCCGGCCAGGCGGTCGATTCCTCGGCAAAGGTGGCGATGCCGGGCACCTCGCCATAGACGACCGAGTTCATGTGGCGCAGGAACTCGATCGCCTCGAGGTTCTCGCGTCCGCCGAACAGGTTGGGCACCCACTGGCCTTCGGCCCGGCTGTAGTCGCGGTACAGCATCGAGGCCACAGCATCGACCCTGAGCCCGTCGATATGGTACTCCTTCAGCCAGTAGAGGCCGTTCGCGATCAGGTAGTTCGAGACCTCGCGCCTGCCGTAGTTGTAGACCAGCGTGTTCCAGTCCGGATGGAACCCCTCCTTCGGGTCGGCATGCTCATAGAGCGCCGTGCCGTCGAAGCGGCCGAGGCCGTGCTCGTCGGTCGGGAAATGGCCCGGCACCCAGTCGATGATCACGCCGAGGCCGGCGTCGTGACAGGCTTCGACGAAGTCGCGGAACTCCTCCGGCGTGCCGTGGCGGATGGTCGGGGCGTAGAGGCCGATCGGCTGGTAGCCCCAGGAACCCTCGAAGGGGTACTCGCTGATCGGCAGCAGCTCGAGATGGGTGAAACCCATGTCGCGGGCATAGGGCACCAGCCTCTCCGCCAGCTCGTGGTAGGAGAGCATCCTGCCGTCGTGCTCGGGCACCCGCATCCACGAGCCCAGATGGACCTCGTAGATCGAGATCGGGCGGTCGAACCGCTGCGCCTCGGCGCGGCGCGCCATCCATTTCCCGTCGCGCCAGGCGCGGTCCTCGAGCCGGCGCACCACCGAGGCGGCGGCCGGAGGGTGTTCGGACCCGAAAGCGACCGGGTCGGCTTTCAGCGGCATCACATTGCCGTCGGGCGAGGTGACCTCGTACTTGTAGCGCGCGCCCTCGCCGATATCGGGGATGAAGATCTCCCAGACGCCGGTGGAGCCGCGCCGGCGCATCGTGTAGCAGCGCGTGTCCCAGTAGTTGAAGTCCCCGGCCACCGCGACCCGGCGGGCGCTCGGCGCCCAGACGGCGAAATGGGTGCCGGTGACGCCCTCGTGCTCCATCACATGGGCGCCGAGCGCGTCCCAGAGCTGCCGGTGCAGACCCTCGCCCATCAGGTACTCGTCGAGCTCGCCCAGCACCGGGCCGAACCGGTAGGGGTCGTCGACCTGCCATTCCGAGTCGCCGCGCCGCATCTGCAGGCGGTAGGCGAAGCGTTCCTTGCGCCGCGGGACCGCAGCGGCGAAGACGCCCCAGGCGTCCTCGACCGGTGCCAGATCGACCACGTGCTTTCCGTTGTCGCGGATCAACACCGCGACGCTCTCGGCCTCCGGCGCGTAGGCGCGGATCACCAGGCGGTCGCCGAGGTGGTGGATGCCGAGTACCGAAAACGGGTCGTCGTGGTGGCCCCAAGCGATCGCCTGGGCTTCGGCAGGATCGATGGCGGGCGCAGGAGTCTTTGTGCGCTTGCTCCCAGCGGACGAAGCTGCAGGCCGTTTCATGTTATCTGTACCTTTGGTTCACCCCGTTCCCGCGGGGGTATGCCCCAGATCTGCTTCGCATAGCCCTCGATCGTCCGGTCCGACGAGAACCATCCGGCGCGCGCGGTGTTGGTGGCACCGAGCCGGGTCCAGCGGCGCGCGTCTCCGAACACCTCGTCCACCTTGCGCTGGGCCTCGAAATAGGTGTCGAAATCGCCGGTGACGAGGAAGTAGTCCCGCTCGTAGAGCGCGGCCACCAGCGACTGGTAGCGCCCCGGCTCGTCGGGCGAGAACTTGCCGGCGTTGATCTGCCCCAGAACCTCGGTGAGTGCCGGGCTCGCGGCGATCGCCTGGCGCGCGTGGTCGTCCTGGCCGCGGCGCTCGGCCACCTCCGCCGCGGTCATGCCGAAGAGGAAGAAGTTCTCGGCCCCGACCCCCTCGCGGATCTCGATATTGGCCCCATCGAAGGTGCCGATGGTGGGCGCGCCGTTGATCATCAGTTTCATGTTGCCGGTGCCCGAGGCCTCGGTGCCTGCGGTGGAGATCTGCTCCGAGAGGTCGGCGGCCGGAATCAGGATCTCGGCCATCGACACGTTGTAGTTCGGCGGGAACACGATCTGCAGCCGGTCGCGCGTCAGCGGGTCGGCATTGATCACCTTGGCCACGTCGTTGATCAGGCGGATGATCTGCTTGGCGACGACGTAGCCCGGCGCCGCCTTGCCGCCGAAGATTTTGACCCGGGGCGTCCAGTCGCGATCGGGATCCGCGTGCATCGCGTTCCACAGCGCGATCGTCTCCAGCAGGTTCATGAGCTGGCGCTTGTACTCGTGGAAGCGCTTGATCTGGACGTCGAACAGCGCCGAGGGATCGACGGTGACGCCGAGCTGTTCCTGCAGCCATTCGGTGAGCTTCATCTTGTTGGCGCGTTTGGCGGCAGCGAAATTGGTGAGGAACGCGGCGTCCTGGAGATACGGCTCCAGCTGCGCGAGCTGGCTGGTGTCGGTCGGCCAGTCCGGGCCGATGGTATTGGTGATCAGCAGCCGCAGCTGCGGGTTGCAGTTGTAGAGCCAGCGCCGCGGCGTCACCCCGTTGGTCTGGTTGACGATTCGCTTCGGATACAGCCGGCTCAGATCGGCGAAGACGGTCTGCCGCATCAGGTTGGTGTGGAGTTCCGACACGCCGTTCACGTGATGAGCGGTGACGAACGACAACGCCCCCATGCCGATCTGCCCATGGTCGATGACCTGAATGGCCTTTCCGCGCCCCTTCATCTGCCGCTGGTGCCAGTCGTCGATCCGTTCGATGATCTGGTAGTGCCGGGGCAGGACCCGTTGGAACAGCTCGACCGACCAGTGCTCCAGCGCTTCGGGCATCAGGGTGTGGTTGGTGTAGGACAGGCAGCGCTGCGCAGTCTTGATTGCATCGGTCAGCTCGTAGCCGTGCTGGTCGGCCAGGATCCGCACCAGTTCCGGCCCGGCAACTGCCGGATGGGTGTCGTTGAGCTGGATCGCCACTTTCTTCGGCAGCAGGTGCAGGTCGTCATACTGGCTGAGAAAACGCCACATCAGGTCCCGGACCGAGGCCGCGGCGAAGAAATACTCCTGCTTCAGCCGCAGCTCGCGGCCCTGCTCGGTGGTGTCGTCGGGATAGAGCACGCGCGAAATCGTCCGCGCCAGCGCCTCGGGCTCGCTCGCCTCCAGATATTCGCCGCGATTGAACCGTTCCAGATCGAAGACCTTGGTCGGTCGCGCCGACCACAGCCTGAGCGTGTTGATCCACCGCGCCCGCCAGCCGACGATCGGGGTGTCGTGCGCCACCGCGATCACGGTGTCCTCGGGCTCCCACTCGATCTGAGCGCCGTCGCCCCGCACCTCGCCGCCGAAACCGATTCGGTAGGACCGTTCCAGGCGGGGAAACTCCCAGGCCGGTCGCTGGAGCAGCCATTCCTCGGGGCTCTCGACCTGCTGGCTGTTCTCGAAGCCCTGCCGGAACAGGCCGTGCTCGTAGCGGATGCCGTAGCCGTGGGCGGCAATCCCGAGGGTCGACAGAGAATCGAGGAAACAGGCGGCCAGCCGCCCGAGCCCGCCATTGCCGAGGGCGGCGTCGGGCTCGTCGGTGACCACCGCAGCGTAGTCTTGGCCGAGCGCCGCCATCGCGGCGCTGGCCTCTTCCTCGACACCGAGATTGATTGCGGCATCCTGCACCAGCCGGCCAATCAGGAACTCAACAGACAGGTAGTAGACCCGCTTGAACTGCTCGACTCGGCTGCAGCGGTTGCTGGCGAACCATGGATCGACCACCAGGTCGCGCAGCGCCATCGACAGCGCCATACGCCAGTCGTAGAGGGTCGCGGTTGCCGGTTCCTTGCCAATCGAGTAGGTGAGGCGGTCCTCGATCTTCCCGCGAAGCTCGCTCGCCGATGTCGTTGTCATGGAGCGTCAATCCTCATATGGCGCGCGGCAATTGGCAGTCTCGTATAAGGCCGGCCGGCGTCGTCAGCAACAGCCCTATTTGCCCCACGTGGCAAAATGGGACAGCAGGCCGGCGGTCGATCCGTCGGGCGCTTCGCCGCCGGCTTCGCCCTTGACCGCGGGCAGCAATCTCTGCGCCACGACCTTGCCCAATTCGACGCCCCATTGGTCGAACGAATTCACGTTCCACACCGCTCCCTGAACGAACACCTTGTGCTCGGAGAAGGCGATCAGGCGGCCGAGGCAGGCCGGGTCGAGTTGGCGGTAGAGGATCGTAGTCGAGGGCCGGTCGCCGGGGAAGGTGCGGTGTGCGGCGAGCTGGTCGATTTGGTCGGCCGAGGCGCCTGCCGCCGCCATGTCGGCGCGCACCTCGTCCTCGGTGCGGCCGAACGCCAGGGCGGCGGCCTGGGCCAGCGCATTGGCGGCCAGATTGGCGTGGTGATCGCCCATCTGCTCGTGCGGCAGGGCGCCGAGGATGAAGTCGACCGGGACCACGTCCGTGCCCTGGTGAATGAGCTGGAAGAACGAATGCTGGCTGTTGGTGCCCGGCTCGCCCCACAGCACCGGTCCGGTGGCGGTGGCGACGGGAGAGCCGTCGATCTGCACCCGCTTGCCGTTCGACTCCATGTCCATCTGCTGGACATAGGCCGGGAACCGCGCCAGCCGCTGGTCGTAGGGCATCAGGCCGGTGGTCGGCCAACCCATCGCATTGCGCCGCCAGATGCCGATCATGGCGTACAGCACCGGCAGGTTCTGTGCCAGCGGGGCGGTGCGGAAATGCTCGTCCATGGCCTTCGCGCCATCGAGGAAGGCGCGGAAGTCGTGTGCGCCGATAGCGATGGCGACCGGCAGGCCGATGGCCGACCAGATCGAGTAGCGCCCGCCGACCCAGTCCCAGAACCCGAACACCCGCTCGTCGCCGACGCCGAATTCGCGCGTCGCGGCGAGATTGGGCGAGACTGCGGCGACATGGTCACCCGCCGCCGCGCCGAGGGTCGTCTCCAGCCAGAACCGGGCCGAATGGGCGTTGGTCATCGTCTCCAGCGTGGTGAAGGTCTTCGAGGCGACGATGACCATGGTGCGCGATGCATCGAGGTGCTTCAGCGTGTCGGCGAGATGGGCGCCGTCGATGTTGGAGACGAAATGCAGCCGCGGCCCGTCGTGATAGGGCGCCAGCGCCTGCACCGCCATCGCCGGGCCGAGATCGGAGCCGCCGATGCCGATATTGACCACATCGGTGAACGGGGCGCCGGAGACGGTGGTGTAGCGCCCCTCTCGCACGTCCTCGGCGAAGGCGAGGAAGCGGTCCAGGGTCTCGCCGACCTCCGGCATCACGTCCTGTCCATCGACCAGCACCTCACCGCCGGCGCCGCCGCGCAGCGCGGTGTGCAGCACCGCGCGCCCCTCTGTCATGTTGATCTTCTCGCCGGCCAACATGGCGTCACGCTTCGCGGTCACCCCGGCGGCCTCGGCCAGATCGATCAGCGCCGCGACCGCGTCGGTGTCGAGCTTCTCCTTGGAGAAGTCGATCAGGAGATCGTCGAGTCGTGCCGAGAGCTTGTCGAACCGGCCCGGATCGGCCTCGAACAGGGTCCGCAGATGCTGCGGCTGCAGCCGCTCCGCCTCGGCCTGGACCCGGGTCCAGGCGGTGTCAAGCTTGGTCATATCGTGTCCGCCATTCTTGCATTTGGTTTCACTTGTTGCGGGTCGGTCCGCACCGATCGGTCGCGCCGTCGGCGGGGAGAATGCGGTTGCTGTCGAATGGGACCGCCGGGCTGGAGGTCGTGCCCAAGTCGCCGGCCAAGAGAGAGTCGGACATTCACGAACCCCGCGAAGAATCGACGGGCGGAAACCTAACCCAAAGTGACGGCGGGGACCATGGCACCCGGCGCCTCATCATCCGGCCATCCTCGGGACCGGTGCAAACCGGCTGAAAGCCGCGACGATTCGGCACCAATTGATGCTGGCATCGGCGACCCCGAGGGGGCATTTTCGACAATTGCCCGAGCACATCCGCCTGCCCGCGCGATTTCGCCATGATCACGCCCGATGCGCCCCGGCCTCAGCCGAGCGACGCAGCAGGGCAAACAAGAGGTGCCGACATGACCATCCGCACCGTCCCGACCAGCCCGGTGGAAGGGCAGAAACCCGGAACCTCCGGCCTGCGCAAGAAGACCCGCGTCTTCATGCGGCCCGGCTATCTGGAGAACTTCGTCCAGTCGATCTTCGACGGCGTGGATGGCATCGCCGGTAAGACCCTGGTGCTCGGCGGCGACGGGCGCTATTTCGCCCGCGAGGCGTCGCAGACGATCCTGAAGATGGCCGCCGCCAACGGCGCCGCGAAGGTGATCGTCGGCCAGGGCAGCCTGCTGTCGACGCCGGCGACCTCCTGCGTGATCCGCGCGCGCAAGGCCGATGGCGGCATCATCCTCTCGGCCAGCCACAACCCGGGCGGACCGGACGAGGATTTCGGGGTCAAGTACAACGTCGCCAATGGCGGTCCGGCCCCGGAAGGGGTGACCGAGGCGATGTTCGCCAAGACCAAGACCATCTCCGAGTACCGGATTCTGGATGCTGCTAGCGCCGACATCGATACCCTGGGGAGCACCAGCCTCGGCGGCATGGCGATCGAGGTGATCGACCCGGTCGCCGAGTACCAGGGGCTGATGCAATCGCTGTTCGACTTCGACGCCATCCGAGCGCTGTTCGGCTCCGGCTTCACCATGCGCTTCGACGCGCTGAGCGCGGTCACCGGGCCTTATGCGACGGCGATCCTAGAACAGACGCTCGGGGCACCGGCGGGCACGGTGGTCAACGGCACGCCGCTGCCGGATTTCGGCGGCCACCACCCGGACCCGAACCCGATCCACGCCGCCGAGCTGATGGAGCTGATGTTCTCGGATGCGGCCCCGGACCTCGGCGCGGCGGCGGACGGCGACGGCGACCGCAACATGATCGTCGGCCGCGGCGCCTATGTGACGCCTTCGGACAGCCTCGCCGTGCTGGCGGCGAACGCCCATCTGGCGCCGGGCTACAGCTCCGGGCTGAAGGGCGTGGCCCGGTCGATGCCCACCAGCCGCGCCGCCGACCGGGTGGCAGAGAAGCTCGGCATCGGCAGCTTCGAGACCCCCACCGGGTGGAAGTTCTTCGGCAACCTGCTCGACGCCGGCATGGCGACGCTGTGCGGCGAGGAGAGTGCCGGCACCGGCTCGGCCCATGTCCGCGAGAAGGACGGGCTGTGGGCGGTGCTGCTGTGGCTCAACGTCCTCGCGGTGCGCCGGCAGAGCGTGGCCGAGATCCTGCGCGAGCACTGGGCCGAGTTCGGCCGTAACTACTACTCTCGGCAGGACTATGAGGGCATCGATTCGGACGCCGCCAACGGGCTGGTGGCAGCGCTACGCGACAGCCTGGCGAGCTTGCCGGGCAGGGAGGTGGCGGGTCTGACCGTCGAGAGCGCGGATGACTTCGCCTACACCGACCCGGTCGACGGCTCGGTGTCGAAGAACCAGGGGGTGCGGATCGGCTTCGTCGGCTGCTCTCGGGTGGTGATGCGGCTCTCCGGCACCGGCACCGAGGGGGCGACGCTGAGGGTCTATCTCGAGCGTTACGAGCCTGATCCGGCCAAGCACGGGCTCGACCCGCAGGAGGCGCTGGCGCCGATCATCGCCGCGGCGGACGGGCTTGCCGGCATCCGCGCTCGCACCGGGCGGGAGGCGCCCGACGTGATGACCTGAGGTGCCTCGGCCGATGCGATTCTCTTTCTCGACCGCGGCGCGGATCGCGTTCGGTGGCGGTGGCGTCCGCCGGGCTGGACGCAGCCCGGCAGCACGGCGCCGAGGCGGTCGTCGCGCTCGGCGGTGGCTCGGCGATCGACGCCGGCAAGGCGATCGGGGCGCTGCTGCATAAGGAGGGCGATCTCCTCGACTACCTGGAGATCGTCGGCGCCGGGCGCCAGATCTCCGCTGCCCCAGCGCCGGTGATCGCCATCCCGACCACCGCCGGGACCGGCTTCGAGGTGACCCGCACGCGGTGCTCAGGGTGCCGGAGCGTGGGCTGAAGGTCAGCCTGCGCGGCCCGCAGCTCCTGTCGGCGCTGGCGCTGGTCGACCCGCTCTTGACCCTGTCGCTGCCGGCCCGGCTGACGGCGGAGACCGGACTCGACGCGCTGACCCAGGTGATCGAGCCCTACCTCTCGTAGCGGGCGATGCCGCTGACCGACGCGCTCTGCCGCGAGGCGACCCCGCGGGCACTGAGGGCATTGCCGCGCACCGTCGCTCCCCGGACGACCTGGAGGCCCGGCGCGACATGGCGCTGGCCAGCCTGTTCTACCAGCGAGCGCGGTCCCTGCCTCACGCGGGGGATTCCCGGAGGGTTGCGGTTCTGGATCAATGCCTCCTGAGCAAACAGGAGGCGCTGATGGGCAGAGCGATTGGTCTTCGTGACGACTGAGAT
>Ga0209049_1000081_pt1 | contig 18432 bp, 25 predicted proteins | sample WorMetulBAHAMAS2_FD_187398 | JGI IMG/M metagenome (GOLD analysis project Ga0209049, IMG submission 187398) | Marine gutless worms symbiont microbial communities from Max Planck institute for Marine Microbiology, Germany - Olavius ullae BAHAMAS.2... | ecosystem: Host-associated > Annelida >...
CTGCATTGGGTGCTCGACGTGCATCTCGGCGAGGACCTGAGCCGCGCCCGCACCGACCATGCCCCCGCCAATGCCGCGCTGGTCAATCGGCTGGCGCGCAACCTCCTGCAACTCATCGACACCCCGACGACACCGATCAGCCACCGCATCCGAAAATGCATGTGGAGCGACAACTACCTCATCGCCGCCCTCTCCCATATGCGATAGCCCTGCCCTGAAAGGGGGAAAGGACGCTCGCTCCGCAGCGTGGACTTCGGAAGGGTTTCCGCCCCTTCCCCCTGCAAGGGGGAAGGACACGATGGGGGTCCCGCGACGCTGGCCGTCCGCGCCACTCCTAACCCCCGTCGGAGAAGTCGAGCCCCATCTCGCGGTAGCGCTCGGGCTCGTCGGGCCAGCCGGGCCGCAGCTTGACGGTGAGGAAGAGGTGCACCCTGCGCTCCAGCAGCCGGCCGATCTCGGCCCGTGCCTCGGCGCCGATCTGGCGGATGGTCTCGCCCTTGCGCCCCAACACGATGCCCTTGTGCCCCTCGCGGGCGACATAGATCACCTGGGCGACGCGGACCGAGCCGTCCTTGCGCTCCTCCCAGTTCTCGGTCTCCACCGTCATCTGGTAGGGCAGCTCCTGGTGCAGGCGCAGGGTCAGCTTCTCGCGGGTGATCTCGGCCGCGATCTGGCGCAGGGGCGCGTCGGCGATATGATCCTCCGGATAGTGCCACGGCCCTTCGGGCAGGGTTCCGGCCAGCCAGCGGCGCAGGTCGGCGACGCCGTCGCCGCGGTCGGCCGAGATCAGGAAGGTCTCGGCGAAGTCGCGGCGGCGGTTCAATTCGTCGACCAGCGCCAGCAGGTAGTCGCGCCTGACCCGGTCGATCTTGTTGACCACCAGCGCCAGCGGCCTTTGTTTCGGCAGGTGCGCGTCAAGCCCGTCTAGGATTGCCGCCACCCCCTCGGGGACGCCGCGATGGGCCTCGACCATCAGGAGCACGATGTCGGCATCGCCGACCCCGGCCCAGGCGGCGGCGACCATCGCCCGGTCGAGCCGGCGGCGGGGCTGAAACAGGCCCGGCGTGTCGACAAAGACGATCTGGGCGGCGCCCTCAATGGCGATGCCGCGGATGCGGGTCCGGGTGGTCTGCACCTTGTGGGTGACGATCGAGACCTTGGCCCCGACCATGGCATTGACCAGGATCGACTTGCCGGCATTGGGCTCACCGATCACGGCGACGAAGCCGCAGCGGGTGTCACCGGCCGCCATCGCTGCCTCCGCCGACCCCCAGCCGCGCCAGCAGCACCGCTGCGGCGGCCTGCTCGGCCTGCTTCTTCGACCCGGCGGTGCCATCAGCCGCCTCGCCGGTCTCCAGCCGCGCCGTGACGGTGAAGCGCGGCGCGTGGTCCGGCCCCTCGCGTGCCGCGACCGCGTAGTCGGGCAGAGCGATGCCGCGGCCCTGGGCCCATTCCTGCAGCCGGGTCTTGGTATCCATCGGCGCCGCCGCCGGGGTCTCGATCCGGGCCTGCCAGCGGCCGAGCACGAAATCCCGCGCCGCCGCCATACCGCCGTCGAGCCACAGGGCCGCGATTGCCGCCTCCATGGCGTCGGCCAGGATCGCCTTCTTGCGCCGGCCGCCGCCGGTCGCCTCGGAGCGGCCGAGACGCAGGCACGACCCGAGGTCGAGTTCCACCGCCACCTCGGCCAGGGTCTCGCGCCGCACCAGGGCGTTGAACCGCGGCGCCAGGTCGCCCTCGGCCTCGTCCGGGTACGCGGCCAGGAGCGCCTCGGCGACGATCAGCCCCAGCACCCGGTCGCCGAGGAACTCCAGCCGCTGGTTGTCCGGCCGGGCCGGCGAGCTGGCCGAGGAATGGGTCAGCGCCTGCTCCAGCAGGCCCGGGTCGGCGAAGCGATGGCCAAGCGAATCGGCCAACCGCGCCAGATCCGCCTTGCCGCCCTGCGTCATCGTTTGATCTCGCGGAAGAACCGGTCCCAGCGCGGGATCGGGAACCGTGCCGAGCGATCGAGCGAGGTGTGGATAATCCATACCCGCTGGCGGATCTCGTGCTGCGGTACCAGCCCGCGTCTGGTGATTCGACTGTCACGGGCGCTGTCGCGATTGTCGCCGATCAGGAAGACGTGGTCGTTGGGGATCCGGATCTGCTTGGTGTTGTCCCCGGCGCTCCGGCCTGAGCCGGCGCCCGCCAGCACCGCCACACCGACCTTGTGCCTGGTGTTCAACACAACGTTGCTGGTCCCGTCGGGCAGGATCTCGCGCCAGCGCTCCTGACGGCATTCGCCGCTGGTCTCGACAGGGTCGTTGATGCAGAGCGGCATCCGGCCCCAGCGTCCGGGTCGGCGCTTACGGACCACCCGGTCGTCGAGCCGCTCCATCTCGGCGCGCCGGCCATTGACGTAAAGCGCGCCGCCTCGCACCTGGATCCGTTCGCCAGGCAGCCCCATCACCCGCAGCGCCTGGCGGCCGAGCTGATCGTTGGGGTCGCTGTAGAGGACGATGGCGCCTCGTGGCGGGGCCTGCCCTGGCGGCAGCGGCTCGGCCAGCACCCAGTCGCCGGGCAGCAGCGCCGGGGCCATGGCATCGGAGCGGATGCGCAGCTGGCTACCGCCGGTGACCTGCGTCGCGATCAGCGGTACGATCAGCACCACCAGCGCGGCGGCAACCGCGAGGCCGAGCAGGCAGCCCAGGATCAATCTACCCCTGGGGATGCTGCCCGCATGCGTCATGCTCACTCGCCAAGTTCACTCAATCGACTTGAAGAACCGGTCGAAGCGCCAGCTCCAAGGCTGCCAGAACGCGCCGTCCAACGACAGAGCGATGACCTCCGCCCGGCCGATCAGATTCTCGAAGGGCACGAAACCGATTTCCCGGAAGCGGCTGTCGATGGAATTATCGCGATTGTCGCCCATGAAGAAAAGATGTCCCTTGGGGACGACGAACTCGGGCGTGTTGTCGGCCGTGCGGTAGGGCGGCGCACTGGTGTCGCCGACAATGCCGTCCAGGTTCAGCACCGAATGCTCCCTGTCCCCGGGCAGGGTCTCGCGCCAGAGCTCCTTGACGCAGTCGCCGCCGTGGGCAACCGGCTCGTTGTTGCAGCGTGGCGGGCCCGGCGGGCTGCCCCGCGGCACCTTCGGCTCGACGAAATCGCCGGCCCGCTCGGTCTTCAGCGCCTGGCCGTTGATGTGCAGGATCCCGGACCGGACCTGGATCCGGTCGCCGGGCAGACCGACCACCCGCTTGACATAGTCGACGCAGTCGTCGGCGGCCCGGCGTTGGCCGCCGAAGATCGGCCGCACGATCCCGGCCACCATGTCCAGCGGCCCGCCGGTGCAGGCGTCGCGGCCCGGCCGCTTGAACACCACCACGTCGCCGCGTTCGGGCATCTCGGCCCAGACCCGCCCGTCGAACCAGTCGGGGGCGAAGGGCAGCGAGTAATGCGAATAGCCGTAGGAGAACTTGGAGACGAACAGATAGTCGCCGACCAGCAGCGTCGGCTTCATCGAGCCGGAGGGGATCGAGAACGGCTGGTACAGCGTGGTGCGGAACGCCATCGCGATGACCAGTGCCCAGAAGACGGTCTTCAGCGTTTCCCAGAAGCCGTCTTTCTTGGTCTGCTTGCTGGCCATGCGGCGGGCTTTCCTGTCGGGTTGGCGCCACGGGAGGGAGAAGGATCGAGGCTATGTGGCGTCCGCGCCCAGTGAAGTCAAGGATGGGAAGTCAAGGCTGGCATGGCCGGTGCGGTCGGGCGGGTCAGCGCCGGGGCGGGTGGGCGACATAGGGCATGTCGACCGGCACCGCCTCGATCACCACGAAGGCCTGGGCCCACGGGTGGTCGTCGGTGATGGTCACATGGATGCGCGGCTGCAGCCCCGGCGGCACCAGCCGCTCAAGCCGCTCGGCCGCGCCGCCGGTGAGCTGCATCGTCGGCTGACCCGAACGGAGATTGACCACCCCCATCTCGCGCCAGGCCACCCCCATGCTCAGGCCGGTGCCGAGCGCCTTGGAGCAGGCCTCCTTGGCGGCCCAGCGCTTGGCGTATGAGGCGACCCGCGCGCGGCGCTTCTCCGACTTGGCCTGCTCGACATCGGTGAAGACGCGGCGGACGAAGCGCTCACCGAAGCGCTCCAGGGTGCGCTCGATGCGGCGAATGTCCGCCAGGTCGGAGCCGATGGCGATGATCATGGCGCGGCGGGTCCGCCGGAGACACCCCCTCTCCGATCCTCCCCGCCCCGATTATCCTTGCGGGGGAGGGGACGCCGGCTCAAACGTCCGGCGAAAGCAATCACGCCACCCCTTCCCCTAACGCCTCGCGGCGGGCCCGGTCCATCAGCTCGCGCATCCGGCGGATGGCGCTGTCGAGGCCGGAGAAGATCGCCTCGCCGATCAGGAAATGGCCGATGTTCAGCTCTATCACCTCCGGGAAGGCGGCGACCGGGCCGACCGTCTCGTAGGTCAGGCCGTGGCCGGCATGGACCTCGAGGCCCAGCGAATGGGCGAATGCGGACATCTCGGCGAGCGGCTCCAGCTCGGCGTCGCGGTCGGCAAAGCGGCCCTCGTTATGGGCGTCGCAATAAGCCCCGGTGTGGAGCTCGATCACCGGCGCGCCGATCCGATGCACGGCCTCGATCTGGCGCGCATCCGCGGCGATGAAGATCGAAACCCGGCATCCGGCTTCGCGCAAGGGGGCGATGAAATGCGCCAGCCGGTTCTCCTCCTTGGCCACCTCGAGCCCGCCCTCGGTGGTGCGCTCCTCGCGCTTCTCCGGCACGATGCAGACCGCGTGCGGCGTTTGGCGCAGCGCGATCGCCTGCATCTCCGCGGTCGCCGCCATCTCCAGGTTCAGCGGCAGGCTCAGCTTCTCCGTCAGAGCATCGATATCGGCGTCGGTGATGTGGCGCCGGTCCTCGCGCAGATGCGCGGTGATGCCGTCGGCTCCCGCCGCCTCGGCGATCCGGGCGGCGTGGATCGGATCCGGGTGGCCACCGCCGCGGGCGTTGCGGATGGTCGCCACGTGATCGATGTTGACCCCGAGCCGCAGCCGGCCCAGCGGTCTGGTCAGCGGGTTTGCGTCAGACATTGCCCTTCTCCGATTCGGCGTCGTCGCGATAGGCGTCCGGCTCCTGGTAGGCGGCTTCCCGGATCGCCTGCGCCTTCGCCGCAAGCTTCTTCCGCCGCCGGTCCTGATAGGCTTCCACGATCGGCCCGATGATCCAATAGCAAATCACACCGCAGAACAGCCCCGGCAGGAGTCCCCCGACCAGATAGGGCAGGAAGATGAGCCCGATGTTGTCCACCAGCCAGCCAACGGAAAAATCGCTGTGGGCGGCACCCTCGGGCCTGCCGAGGAACATCCAGCCGGTGTTCAGCGACGCCGCGGCGATGAAGGGAAAGGTGATGGGGTTGCCGACGACGGTGCCGAAAGCGCCGGCGAGCAGGTTGCCGCGCAACAGGAACGCCAGCCCCGCGGCGATGACGATATGGAAGCCGAACAGCGGTGTGAACGACACGAAGGCGCCACAGGCGAAGCCGAGCGCGATCCGGTGCGGGCTGTCCGGCAAGCGGTGCAGGCGCTTGCTGATATAGTCCATCCCGCGCCAGAAGCCCTTGCGCGGGTACATGACCTCGCGCGTTCGGTTCCAGAATGGCAGCCGTTTACGGCGCTTGAAGATCATCTGTCCTGCCCATCCTGCGAACCTGCGCGCCCTCGCCGCCGCTGCATCTCCCTCAGTGCCGTGTCGCGGTGGCCGGGCCGAGCGGCAGACGGGGCTGCTCGTGCGGGCCGGCCTCTGTCTCAGTCGCTGGCGGCGTCACGGCGCGCTCGACCTGGCTGACGAAGCTCTGCGCCCGCAGCGCTGTCAGGATATCACTCAAGTGCTTCACGTCCCTGACTTCCAAGTCCACTGAAATCAAGAAGAAATCCGGTTTGCGCGTGGTCACCTCGAGATTGTCGATATTGGCATGCTGATCGCCCACCAGGGTGCAGACGGTTCCGAGCGCGCCCGGCTGGTTCGCCAGCGTCACGTTGATCCGAGCCAGGTTGGTCGGCTCGTGGGACGCCTCGCGGTCCCAGGTCAGATCGTGCCAGCGCTCCAGGTCGTCCTCGTATTCGGCCAGGAGCAGGCAGGAGATCGCGTGCACCGCCACCCCGCCGGGGCGCGACAGGCCGACGATGCGGTCGCCCGGGATCGGCCAGCAGCAGGTGCAGAAACGGATCGCCGCACCGCGCCGGATACCGCGGATCCCCGACTTCTTGGTCGCCACGTCGGACGGCGTCGGAAACGCGGTGTCGGGCGGGCTCGGATAGACCGCCGCGACCACCTGGCGCCCGGTCGTCTCCCCGGTCGCGAGCTGGACCAGCATCGCCTCGACCGAGGCGAAGCCGAGCTTCGCCGCCGCCGCGGCGAGCGCCTTCTTGCCGCCGCTGCGCCCGGCCCGGGCGAAGGTCTGCTCGGCCAGATCGCGGCCGAGCACGATCTGCTCGCCGCGCAGCCGCTCGCGCAGGCTCCGGCGGATCGCCGCCTTGGCGCGGCCGGTCTGCGCCATGTCGACCCAATGCGGCGACGGAGTCTGGCCCTTGGCGGTGATGATCTCGACCTGCTGGCCGTTGCGCAGCCGGGTCCACAGCGGCACCCGGCGCCCGTCGACCAACGCGCCGGCGCATTGGTCGCCGACATTGGTGTGGATGGCATAGGCGAAGTCAATCGGAGTGGCGCCGCTGGGCAGGCCGACCACGTCGCCATGCGGGGTGAAGCAGAACACTTGGTCGGAAAACATCTCCAGCTTGACGTGCTCGAGGAACTCCTGCGGCTCGTCGCCCTTCTCCATCCGCGCCACCAGGTCGCGCAGCCATTTAAACGGGTCGACGGCGAACGGATTCTGCATCCGGTGCCCGTCCTTGTAGGCCCAATGGGCGGCGACGCCGGTCTCGGCCACCTCGTGCATCTCGAAGTTGCGGATCTGCATTTCCACCCGCAGCGCACCGGCGCCGTAGACGGTGGTGTGGATCGACCGGTAGCCGTTCGCCTTCGGTCCCGAGATGTAGTCCTTGAACCTTCCTGGCACCGCGCGCCAGTGGCGATGGATCGCGCCCAGCGCCCGGTAGCAGTCTTCCTCGGTCTCACATAAGACCCGGAAACCGTAGATGTCCGAGAGCTGCGAGAACCCGGCCTGTATCTCCTCCATCTTGCGCCAGATCGAGTAGGGGCGTTTCTCGCGCCCCTGCACCTCGGCGTCGATTCCGGCCGCGTCCAGGGTGTCGGTGATCTCGGCGCTGATCTGCGGGATCTTGCCGCCGGTTTCGCGCCTGAGCTTGAGGAAGCGGCGAATGATCGAGGTCCGCGCTTCCGGGTTCAGCACCTCGAAGGCCAGGTCCTCGAGCTCGCTGCGGATCGACTGCATGCCCATGCGCCCGGCCAGCGGCGCGTAGATGTCCATGGTCTCGTGGGCGATCCGCTGGCGCTTCGCCGGCTTCAGGTGGGCCAAGGTGCGCATGTTGTGGATGCGGTCGGCGAGCTTGACCAGAATCACCCGCACATCCGCCGCCATCGCCAGCAGCAGCTTGCGGAAGTTCTCCGCCTGGGCGGTCTCGGCCGAGGTCAGCTCGAGCTTGGTCAGCTTGGTGACGCCGTCGACCAGACCGGCGATTTCGTCGCCGAACAGCCGCGCGATCTCCTCATGTGTGGCGGGCGTGTCCTCCACCGTGTCGTGCAGCACCGCGGTGACGATCGACGCATCGTCGAGCTTGAGGTCGGTCAGGATCGCTGCGACGTCCAGCGGATGGCCGAAAAACGGGTCGCCGCTGGCACGTTTCTGGTCGGCATGCGCCTTGGCGCCGAACACGTAGGCGCGGTTCAGCAACGCCTCGTCGGTATTGGGGTTGTACTCCCGGACCCGCTCGACGAGTTCGAACTGACGGATCAAGGGCGGCGCAGCTCCTATCGATCAGGCCCCGCGGAGGGGCCGCGAGGTTGACCGGTTACTTCCTCTCTTGTTTCCGCCATCAGCGCACGCAGGAGCTTCTCCTCGTCGAGGTCGTCGACCCCGGCCATCGGCGCAGCCTCGGCCGCGCCCATGAGCAGCGCTATGTTGTCCTCCTCGGGCTCGTCGACCTCGATATGGCGCTGGTTGCTCTCGATCGCCTGCTCGCGCAGCTCCTCGACCGACAGGGTCTCGTCGGCGATCTCGCGCAGAGCCACCACCGGATTCTTGTCGTTGTCGCGACCCACCGTGATCGGGGCGCCGTCCGAGACCGCGCGGGCGCGGTGGGCGGCGAGCATGACGAGGTCGAACCGGTTCGGAACCTTGTCAACGCAGTCTTCAACGGTGACGCGGGCCATCGGCGACACTCCATTCGGCAGCGGTTGACGGAAGTGGACGAGAGATAAGGCGCCACGGGCGAATTTGCAACCGTTTCGCGCCGCGAGCCGTGGCCGGGATCCGGTAGGGCGGACGATTCCGTCCGCCCTACCATTGGCGTCGCCGCCTGGGTGCCGGCGGCGCACGCGGCCGGCGCATCGATCAGGACGGCAAAGCCCAGATGCCAGCCAGCTCCGCCCCCGGCAGCGCCGCCAGCATCTCGCGCACCGTGAGCCCGGTAAGCGGGTGGCGCCAGCCGGGCGCCACATCGGCCAGCGGCACCAGCACGAAGCCGCGCTCCTGCATGCGAGGATGCGGCAGGATCAGCCGCGGCGGCGCAATCCGCTGGGCCTCGCCGCGGTCGAGGGCCATCCACCGGCGCAGCGTCTCTGCGTCCGGCAGCACCCTGTCCTCGACGGCGATCAGGTCGAGGTCGCAGAGCCGTGGTGCCCAGCGGGCCGGGCGGACCCGGCCGAGTTGCGTCTCCACCGCATGCAGCGCCGCCAACAACGCCTCGGGCTCCAGCGCCGTCTCCAGCACCGCGGCACCATTGACGAAGTCCGGCCCCGAGCCCGGCGGGAAGGCGGGCGTCGAGAACCAGCGACTGCGCCGGCGGACAACGATGCCGGGCACCGCGTCCAGCTGGTCGAGCGCCGCCGCCAGAATCGCCGCCGGGGTCTGTCCCCGCGGCGCCAGATTTGCGCCTAGTGAAGTAAACGTCTCAGTCATCACAACTTAGATGATATTCGGCATTTTGCATCTGGACATGGCCCGTCGGGGCGCATAGGTGAGCAGTCGACCTCCCCGGGAAACTTGTGTGTGATCAAATGCTCGGGCGGGGCGACGAACGCAACACCTCGGTAACCGGAGAGAATTGAGGTTAGCATGTTTTATCGCGACGAGCGCCTTGCGCTCTTCATAGACGGATCGAATCTCTACGCCGCCACGAAGGCCCTGGGTTTCGACATCGACTACAAGCTCCTGCGAAGCGAGTTCATGCGCCGCGGCAAGATGGTCCGGGCGTTTTACTACACCGCGCTGATCGAGAACGAGGAGTACTCGCCGATCCGGCCGCTGGTCGACTGGCTCGACTACAACGGCTTCACCCTGGTGACCAAGGCGGCGAAGGAGTTCACCGACTCGACGGGCCGACGCAAGATCAAGGGCAACATGGACATCGAGCTCGCGGTCGACGCCATGGACATGACCGACCATGTGGAGCACATCGTGCTGTTCTCGGGCGACGGCGACTTCCGGCCCCTGGTCGAGGCGCTGCAGCGCAAGGGCGTGCGGGTCTCGGTGGTCTCGACCATCCGTTCCAGCCCGCCGATGATCGCCGACGATCTGCGCCGCCAGGCCGACAACTTCATCGAGCTGGAGGAGCTGAAGGAGGTCATCGGCCGGCCGCCGCGTCCGGCACCGATCGAAGAGCCTATGGCCGCTAATCACGACTGATGGCTGAGGAGCCCGGGGCGGAGCCGCCCCGGGACTGTGGCTTGTGCGACCGCTTGCTCGCCTACCGCGTGCAGAATCGCGCGACTCATCCGGACTGATACAATGGTGCCGTGGCGAGTTTCGGCGACCCCCGAGCCCGGCTGCTCGTGATCGGCCTGGCGCCGGGCGTGGCCGGGGCCAACCGCACCGGCCGCCCGTTCACCGGCGACTGGGCCGGCGAGCTGCTCTACCCGACGCTGGTGAAGTTCGGCTTTGCGCGCGGCACCTACGCCTCCCGCGCCGACGACGGGCTCGAGCTGGTCGGGGCGATGATCACCAACGCGGTGCGCTGCGTCCCGCCGCAGAACAAGCCTGTGGGGGCGGAAGTGAACCGCTGCCGGCCATACCTCGCTGCGCGGATCGCCGCCCTGCCGCGGCTGACCCACATCGTAACCCTGGGCAAGATCGCCCACGAATCCACCGTTCGCGCCCTCGGCGGCCGGGTTGCCGGCCACCCCTTCGGCCATGGTGCGGTGTCGCGCCTCGAGACCCTGGCGCTGCACGCCAGCTACCATTACTCGCGCTACAACACCAACACCGGCCGACTGACCGCCGAGATGTTCGAGGCGGTGTTCGCGCAGGTTCGCGACGCGATCGGCCGCGGCGGCTAGGATGGCGCTTTGCGGCCGGCGGCCGCCCGGCCGCGGCCTCAACGCACCAGCAGCACCGAGCAGGGTGTGAACATCGCCAGATGGGTCGCGTCCGGGCCGATCAGGCAGTCGGCAAAATGCAGGTCGCGCGAGGTCGTCACGATCAGGTCGGCCTCCAGCTCCCGCACCGCCGAGTAGGTGCCGATCGAGAACGGGCCGCGGACCGGGCGAATCTCACGGATGCTGCCCCGGCCGCCGTGCTGGCGGAGAAAGGCGGCCAGCTTGCGCCGATGCGCCGGTGAGCCGGCGGCGGCGCCGTCTGCCTGGATGCTGACCACGCTCAGCGCCGCATCGCTGGAACGGGCGATGCTCAAGGCGGTGTCGAACGCCGCGGCGGCGGCATCGGGACACTCGGCATCGATCGGGACGACGATGTTCCTGTACACGGGGGCGCCTCCCTGCCTCAACGCACCACCATCACCGAGCATGGGGTATGGAGCGCCACATGGGCAGCGTTGGAGCCGATCAGGTAGTCGGTGAAATGCGGGTCGTGCGAGCCCATGATGATCAGGTCGATGCCAAGCTCCTCGGCAGCGTAGCGGATCTCGGCCGACACCGAGCCGCCGAGCTTCAGCACTCCTTTCATGCCGCCGCCCATGGCGGCGACATAGGCGTCGAGCTTCGGCTGGTAGTCCGGCGGCGGGTGGCCGCTCTCGTCGATGACCACGGGCTGGACGCTGATGACGGTCAGCTCGGCGCCTTCAGCGCGGGCCATCGTCTTGGCCGTCTCCATCGCCTTGGCGGCGACGTCGGGATAGTCGAGGTCGACCGGGACCAGGATCTTCTTGAACATCGGCAGGTCCTCCCTCAGCGCACCACGAGCACCGAACAGGGCGCATGCAGGACGACATGCGCGGCGTTGGAGCCGATCAGGTAGTCGGTGATCCGGGGGTCGTGCGACGCCATCACAACCAGGTCGATCTGCTTGTCCTCGATCGCCTCGATGATGCGCCCGGAGATCGAGCCGCCGATCTCGATCTCCCCGGCGAGCGGAACGTCGCCCTCCTCGGTCACCGCCTCGATATAGGCGTCGAGATCGGGCTGGTAGTCGCGCGGCTCGGTGGCGAGGTCCTCGGGCCAGGCCGGCACGACGCTGATCATGGTGAGGCGCGCGCCGTCGCGCCGGGCGAGGTGGCGCGCCACGGCCACAGCCTTCTGCGCTGCGTCTACATCGCCGAGGTCAACAGGAATCAGGATATGCTTGTACATTTCAGACTCCCTGCGCAGCCTGCAACTGGCTCGCGCGGTAGTATGCGCCCGCAGCGGCGCCGAGGTCCTTGACCGGGATCAAGTTTGCTGCCTGTTGACTGAGGCGGTGCCGTCATGGCATCGAAACGCCATCGTTCCTGCGGAATATCTGCTTGCCGGATCAAGCGCTTGAAAGGATAGACGGCGCATGCGCCAGCTTCTGCTTCGTCTCGCGGTCTTCGCGGTTCTGCTCGTCTGCTCGTCTGCTCGCTGGAAGCCCGGTCGCTGATCGAGGCGGTGGGCCTGCCGTGGGGCTCGGCTGACCACCTGACCGCATCGCGCATGGTGCAGAGCCTTGCCTGGATCGCCGGCGGGCTGGCGGCGGTCAGCGCCATCAACCTATTTCTTTGGGACGGCTTCGTCTCGCATATCGCCGGGCGCCCGGTGCCGGGGTTGCTGAAGAACGTCTTCGGCTTCATCGTCATGCTCGCTGCCGTGACCGGGATCGTCGGGGCAGTATTCGGGCGCGACGTGACCGCGATCCTGGCGACCTCCGGGGCCGTCGGCATCGTCCTTGGTTTCGCCTTGCGCAACATGATCCAGGACGTGTTCACCGGCATCGCGATGAACCTCGACGGCTCGATCAAGGCCGGCGTCTGGGTGACGTTGCAGCACCGCGACTTCTACTTCGAGCAATACGGCAAGGTGCTCGATATCAACTGGCGGACCTGCCGGATCGAGCTCGAGAACAAGAACGTCGTCGTGGTGCCGAACGGGCTGATGGGGATGATCGCGGTGATCAACTTCGCCCATTCGGACCACATCTCGCGGTTGGAGACCGAGGTGGTCGTGGACTTCGAAGTGCCGCCGGAGCGGGCCCGGCGCACCCTGCTGGCAGGCGCCCACGCCGCCGCGACCGAGAAGGGCATCCTGCGCGACCCTCATCCCCAGGTGCTGGTCGGCGAGCCGGTCGATCGAGGCGTCGCCTACAAGGTGCGTTTTTGGAGCAAGGTCGACGAGCGCTAGCCCTCGTCGCTGACCGACGCGGTGATGACCCACCTCCTGGCGCATCTCAGGGTCGCCGGCCTGACCCCGGCCCTGCCGAAGGAGGACGTCTTCCATGCGCTGCAGCCGAAGCGCCTGCTGGAGCACGACAATGTGGAGGACCGCGTCGAGGTTCTGTCGCGGGTGCGGCTGTTCGGCGGTTCGATGCAGCGCGAGGAGCTGGAAGCGCTTGCCGACAGCATTGCGCCGTCGGATTTCCCGGTCGGAACCCCGATCGTCCGCGAAGGCGAGCCGGGCGATTCGATGTTCCTGGTCGCGGAGGGCGTGCTCGATGTCTTCGTCACGCTGCCGGACGCCGAGGCGCCTATCATGGTCGGCCATATCACCGCCGGCCAGATTTTCGGCGAGATGTCGCTGCTGACCGGAGAGCCGCGGGCCGCGTCGGTGGTCGCCGCCACGGGCGTGCTGGTCTACGAGATCGGCCACCGGCAGTTCGAAGCGCTTCTCGAGCGCCGGCCAGAGCTGGCGGAGCAGATCAGTTGCCTGGTCGCGAAGCGCCGGGTCGCCACCAACGCGGCGATGCACGATACCTCGGCCCGCGAGTTCGCCAACGAGACCCGGCGGATCGCGGAGCAGATCCTGGACCGAATGCGGGGCTTCTTCGCCGTGCTCCGGCCGGGACGGGCCAGGAGGGAGAGCTCAGCGAGCGCAGCGGTGCCCGGCTGAGCGGCCGTTTGCGTTGACTTCCGCCACTGCAATCGCTACATCGCCGCCATCCCGGAAGTGATGACGCTTCCGGTCCCGGGGTCCGCCCGGGATCGCCGCTGGTCAGCGCGTTGCGCCCACCGGCGCGGTCTGTGTTTGACCGGCCTGGGGAGTGACCCATGTTCGAAGCCCTCTCGGAACGCCTCTCCGGCGCGTTTGAGAAACTCACCGGCAAGGGTGCGCTGACCGAGGCCGATGTCGCCACCGCCCTGCGCGAGGTGCGGGTGGCGCTGCTCGAGGCGGATGTCTCGCTTCCCGTCGCGCGCGGCTTCATCAAGCAGATCCGGGACAAGGCCACCGGCGCCTCGGTGCTGAAATCGGTTACCCCCGGCCAGCAGGTGATCAAGATCGTCCATGACGAGCTGGTCCGGGTGCTGGCGGGCGACGAGGCCGAGCCGGGCAGGCTCAGGATCGACTCGCCGCCGGCCACCATCCTGATGGTCGGCCTGCAGGGCTCGGGCAAGACCACCACGTCGGCCAAGCTGGCCAAGCGCCTGACCGAGCGCGACGGCAAGCGGGTGCTGATGGCCTCGCTCGACACCAACCGCCCGGCGGCGATAGAGCAGCTGGCGATCCTCGGCCACCAGATCGGCGTCGACACCCTGCCCATCGTCCAGGGCCAGCCGGCGGTCAACATCGCCAAGCGTGCCAAGCAGCAGGCGACCCTGGCCGGCTACGACGTGGTGATGCTCGACACCGCCGGCCGCATGCATGTCAACGACGAGTTGATGGCCGAAGTCGAGGCGGTGCGCGACACCGTCCGCCCGAACGAGACCCTGTTGGTGGTCGACAGCCTCATCGGCCAGGACGCGGTCAACGTCGCCGAGCAGTTCGACGGCCGCATCGGCATCTCCGGCGTGATCCTGACCCGACTCGACGGCGAGGGCCGCGGCGGCGCGGCGCTGTCGATGCGTGCGGTCACCGGCAAGCCGATCCGCTTCGTCGGCACCGGCGAGAAGCTCGACGCCCTGGAGGAGTTCCACGCCGAGCGGATCGCCGGACGCATCCTCGGCATGGGCGACATCGTCAGCCTGGTCGAGAAGGCGCAGGAGACGATCGAGCAGGAAGAAGCCGAGCGGATGATGAAGCGGTTCATGAAGGGCCGCTTCGACATGAACGACCTCAGGGGCCAGCTCGAGCAGATGCTCAAGCTCGGCGGTATGTCGGGGATCATGGGGCTGCTGCCCGGCATGGGCAAGATGACCAAGCAGATGGAGGAGTCCGGCTTCGACGACCGGGTGATCAAGCGCCAGATCGCCATCATCCAGTCGATGACCAAGGACGAGCGCCGCAACCCGCAGCTGATGCAGGCGAGCCGCAAGAAGCGCGTCGCCGCCGGCTCGGGGCTCGAGGTGCAGGACGTCAACCGGCTGCTGAAGATGCACCGCAAGATGGCCGACATGATGAAGAAGATGGGAAAGAAGGGCCTGATGCGCGGCGCGCTTTCCCAGATGTTCGGCAAGGGCGGCATGAACCCCGCGATGATGGGCGGCCCCGGGGGCGCACCGGGCGCCGGGCCTGCGGCGCCGGGCGGCATGCCTTCGTTGCCGCCGGGCCTCGGTGGCCTGGGCGGCGGCGGCCTGCAGCTGTCGCCGGGGCTGAGCGGCCTCGGCAAGAAGAAGTGAGGGGGCGGCAATTACCGATGACGAGACCCGGGCGCAGGAGCTGCTGAAGGACTTGCGCCACTCGATCGACAACCTCGATGCCATCCTCGTCCACACCCTGGCCGAGCGGTTCCGCTGCACCCAGACCGTCGGCCGGCTGAAGGCCGAGCACGGCCTGCCGCCGACCGACCCTGCACGCGAGGCGCGCCAGATCGCACGGCTGGAGCGGCTGGCCGAGGACTCCGGGCTCGACCCGGAATTCGCCAAGAAATTCATGCGCTTCATCGTCGATGAAGTGATCCACCATCACGAACAGCTGCGCAAATAACCCCCGCCCAGGCGGGACCACGGCTCACCAAGGAGAACGACCCATGGCCGTCAAGATCAGACTCGCCCGCGGCGGCTCGAAGAAGCGCCCGCACTACCGCATCGTCGCCGCCGACAGCCGGATGCCGTGCGACGGCCGCTTCATCGAACGGCTCGGCACCTACAACCCGCTGTTGCCGAAGGACGCCGAGAACCGGGTGAGCCTGAATGTCGAGCGCATCCAGCACTGGATCGGCGAGGGCGCGCAGCCGACCGACCGAATCCAGCGCTTCCTGGAGGCTGCTGGGGTCGTCGAGGCCAAGGTGCGCAACAACCCGAAGAAAGCGGTTCCGGGCGACAAGGCGCAGAAACGCGTCGCCGAGAAGGCCGAGAAGGCCGCGGCCGCCGCTGCCGAGGCCGCGGCGGCGCCGGCGCCGGCGGAGGAGCCCGCCGAGGAAGCGGCCGCCGTAGAGACGGCTGATGAGTCCACTGGGTAACCGGCGCAGCCGATGCGCAGCCTGCTGCGCCTCTGCCTGCTGATCGCGGCCTTCCTCGGCGGCTGCCAGATCCAGAACTGGGTCGCGATCGACCGCTGCCTCGACGCCGGCGGGCACTGGGTGAAGGCCACCGGCCAGATCCCGGACGGGATCTGCACCGGCGTGGCCGCGAGGTGAGGCGCGATGGGCGAGGGTGCTGACATGCGGGTCAGCGTCGGCGCCATCGCCGGCGCCTTCGGGGTGCATGGCGAGGCGCGGGTCAAGTCGTTCTGCGCCGAGCCCGAGGCGATCGCCGACTATGGCCCCCTCAGCAGCGAGGACGGCGCGCGCCGGTTCGAGATCCGCCTCACCCGGCCGGTGAAGGGCGGTTTCGCCGCCCGGCTTTCCGGCGTCGCCACCCGCGAGGCGGCCGAGGCGCTGAAAGGCACCCGGCTCTACGCCGAGCGCGACCGGCTCCCGGCCCTGCCCGACGACGAGTTCTACCATGCTGACCTGATCGACCTCACCGTGCTTGACACCGGCGGCGCCGAGATCGGGCGGGTTCGGGCTATCTATGACCATGGTGCGGGCGATATGCTGGAGGTCGTTGGCCCCGATGGTGACTCGCGCGGGCGAGAGCTGCTGATTCCCTTCACCCGCGCGGCGGTGCCGACCGTCGATCTGGCGCTGGGGCGGATCGTCGCCGACCCGCCGGAGGAGACAGCGGACCGCAACAGCGATCGCGAGGAGCCCGACGCATGACCGCCCGCCACAACCATGGGAGCCCGAAGCACTTCTATGCTCGGATCCGCGACATCCTGATCAACGACTGGGATCCGATGGGGCTGCATGACGCCGCGGTGCCGACCGACAGCTATGACGACCTCGCCCGCGAGGTGCACGCGATCCTGACCGACCCCGAGGCAAGCGTCGAGCGCGTCGCCGCCTATTTGCGCTGGGCCGAGCGCGAGCAGCTCCGCCTGCAGCGCCGCCCCGGCGAGGCGACCGGCGCGGCGCAGAAGCTGATGGCGCTGTTGGACAAAACCGGCACACCGGATGGCCGCTGATCCGCCCAAATCCCGCTCCCACGGCATGTTCCAGCCGCGCCCCAGCGCGCAGCCGAAACCGCTGATGGAGGACCTGGCCCGGGCCGGCGCCTTCCGGGTCAAGGTGCTGACGCTCTTTCCCGAGATCTTCCCGGGGCCGCTCGCCGCCTCGCTCACCGGCAAGGCGCTGAAAGACCGGCTCTGGGCGCTGGAAGTGCTGGACATCCGCCGATTCGCGCGCAATAAGCACCGCACTGTCGACGACACCCCCACCGGCGGCGGGCCGGGGCTGGTGATGAAGCCCGATGTGGTGGCGGCGGCGATCGGCTACGCACAGGCGGATGCTCCGGGCGACCGGGGGCATTGGCCAGTGTTCTATTTGTCCCCGCGCGGGCGGCCTCTGACCCAGGCGCGCGTTCGGGACTTGGCCGCCGGCGAGGGCATCACCCTGCTCTGCGGCCGCTTCGAAGGCGTCGACCAGCGGGTGCTGGAGGCGCGCATGGTCGAGGAGGTCTCGATCGGCGATTTCGTGCTCACCGGCGGCGAGATCCCGGCGATGGCCCTGATCGACGCGGTGATCCGCCTGCGCCCCGGCGTATTGGGCAACGAGGCGAGCACCGAGGAGGAAAGCTTCTCGCGGAGGCTGCTGGAGCACCCGCACTACACCAGGCCCCAGGTCTGGGAGGGGCGCGAAATACCGGAGGTTCTCCTCTCCGGCCATCACGCGCGGATCGCCGAATGGCGGCTCTCCGAGGCGGAAAGGCTGACACAGGAAAGACGTCCCGACCTCTGGCGGGCCTATAGGGCAGCCGACGGAGACCGAGAGCTCTCGGACGCGCAAACCTCCGCCGCAAAAGGCGGGCAGAAGAAGGACGACCAGAGATGAACCTGCTTGAGCAGCTCGAGGCCGAGCATATCAAGGCCCTCGGCAAGACCATCCCCGATTTCGCCCCCGGCGACACCGTGCGTGTCGGCTTCCGGGTCACAGAAGGCACCCGGACGCGCGTGCAGAACTACGAGGGCGTCTGCATCAGCCGCAAGGGCGGCGACCGCCTCGGCGCCTCGTTCACGGTGCGCAAGATCTCGTTCGGCGAGGGGGTGGAGCGTGTCTTCCCGCTCTATTCGCCCAATATCGAGGCGATCACCGTGGTGCGCCGCGGCAAGGTGCGCCGGGCCAAGCTCTACTACCTGCGCTCGCGCCGGGGCAAGTCGGCCCGCATCGCCGAGAAGACCAACTACCGGGCCAAGGCCCAGGCTGCGCCGACCGAATAGGCCGGCATCGCGACAGAATTCCAGCGGGCGGCCCCAGCGGCCGCCCGTTTGCGTTGTCTCGCGTGCCCGGCGGAATGGCGCACGGCACCGGCGCAGGACCCCTCACCTGTCCTCTCCCCTTTCAGGGGAGAGGGACGAAAACCCTCCCAGGGTTATCATTCCTTGGCGACACATCGCGGAGCGGGCGTCCTCTCCCCCTGAAAGGGGGAGAGACAGAGAGGGGGTCTGCGCCCTCTCAGCCCGCCCGCCAGGGCGCGCCCCCCTCAACC
>Ga0209049_1000082_pt1 | contig 18345 bp, 13 predicted proteins | sample WorMetulBAHAMAS2_FD_187398 | JGI IMG/M metagenome (GOLD analysis project Ga0209049, IMG submission 187398) | Marine gutless worms symbiont microbial communities from Max Planck institute for Marine Microbiology, Germany - Olavius ullae BAHAMAS.2... | ecosystem: Host-associated > Annelida >...
ATAGCAGATGCAGAGGTGTTCATTATAGGCTTAAGTGTTAGCAAAGAGAGATAAGATATGCTGACTTTCTAATTTAATCTTTACAAAGCATCTTTAAGCAATCAGGTTTTTGTAGACAACAAACTGTCGCATTTTAAGAACACTAACTGGTCAAGCCGCTCACTTGCCAACCTGTTTCTTGCTGGTCGCATCGTCAGATCCATTATTTTCTTCCTGATATACCAGGGCTGCCAACTCTCCCGATTTTCGCGGAAGCCTCCCGATTTTGAGGCCCGTATTACGATTGTACGATTTGGCAATGCAAACTCCCGATTTTTCACACGTACGTGCTCAACTCTTCAGGCGAGGCCCATTGTCCACGGTTTGTGGTTACTAGGCCTACGTCATTGCCCGCTCGGCGCTGTCGTGCCGCTGCCGCCACTGCTGATCCGCACGTGCTGACTAGTGAGGCGTAACGGTGTGACAAACGTTCACTTGGACGCTGATCTCCGTGAGAGTCAACAATTAACACTTCCAGCGTCCGCGCCGCTCGCCCGTCCACGCGTGGTCACGCGGTCGGCGGCTGCTTCAATGGCTAATTACGGCTCGGCCACCTCGCCTGTAGAGTTTAGCACCACCCCTATCCTCCGCCAAAAATAACTGTAGGCCTATGCGGTCCACCTGCGAACGCTTGGCCGTCACGTTTATCACACGTTACCATCTGACGGTTCCCGTGGCTCGCCCTTCGCCCATCGTGTACAGTCTAGGCCTACAGTACATAGGGGCCTACGCATCAAACACTGATGACAGTTATTGATGGGAGACGGTGCGACGGTGGACCTGTGCTTGATCAACCCAGTCAAAGGTGGTTTATAGGCCTAACAACCATACGTGCTTGTCCATACGTTGACGTTGATTGCTACACATTTCAGTCTCCTGTTTTGATAGTCGCAGAATAATCTTGTCTTCCTCAGTTTAGCCTACAGTGACATATTTCAGCAGTGTGAGTCACCATTGCAGATTCTATAGTCACCTTAACGTATGATCATCATGGATTTGATTTATTGCTTTATCCATTAGAATGAACTGGATTTGTTTCTGGACTTTTGCTGTCATTTGAATGTTTTACTTAACTGTGTATTTTTTTATAAAATGAAGCACAAAGTGAACAACAACTGTTAAACTGATTAAACCCTATAATATACCAAACTATGTCAAAAAATGTTTATTTCTATGTCTTAAAGCGCCGCAAAAAGCTTACTATTTTTGCAAACAAAATCTTACTATTTCTCCCGATTTTTTACCCTGATCTCCCTATTTTTGGTTTCTCAAGGTTGGCAGCCCTGGATATACCCGAAAGCCTGATGCATTGCACCGATGTTCACAAGACCGAAAGTCACGATACCCCGAGACCGAGACGTTATATCTTCAAGACCGAGACGAGACCGAGACGTTGAACCCTCAAGACCGAGACGAGACGGAGACGTTGAACCCTCAAGACCGAGATGAGACCGAGACGTTCGATTTCTCCAAACTCTCAAGACCGAGATGAGACCGAGACGTTCAACCTTCAAGACCGAGACGAGACCGAGAGGTTCCAAAAAACGTCTCGAGACCGTCTCGAGACCGAGACGTTCAAGACCGAGACTACATCCCTGCCTGTTAGTGAATAATACTAACTTACATCATATCTCGCACCGTTTTCCAATTACCGCACACTCGCAGTAGCGCTCAAATTATCGCCTTTGTCATAGTGATGATGTCTCTAGTTAATGCACTCGTTCTCTGTAACCTCTGGGAATATCACCATAAATCATACATTGCTAAAACTACATTCTTTGGACTAAATTATTGTCGCTGACAGTATGGGTCTGTCTTCAACTAGTTTAATGTAATGTGCTTCAAAAGCTACCAAATTCAGTAGAATAACGCAAAATAACAGCCATTACGCCATTCAAGGTTATCCAAATCATCCTATCTCGCACCGTTTTCAAGTTATTGCAGATTATCGGTAACATTTTCGCTTTCGACAGAGGGGTGCCTCTCTTTAACACACTCGTTCAGGGTGAACCCCTATACTCAGAACCACAAAATTTGGCCTCAAGAAACTAGAATCACTGCCTATCATATGGTGTTGATATATTGATAGACGATTACCTTGTTTTGTCACAGTTCATGCATTTGACAGACAGACAGACGGACAGACAGATTGTTGCCAGCAATTTGCGGTCTACCGACTCACGCTATCAAGAAAAAAGTGCATTAATGCAAAAAGTGCTTGTCAGTGTTATTTTTTTACATTATCGGACCATACGTGGACAGGTAAAAATAATGGACACCAGTGTATAACTGCTTATGACATTTCCGCACTACAACAGAGTGAAAAGTATAAGCAATAGAACATGGTGGATGTCTTGTTGGGCCCTAAGTCGCGTGACGGTGCTAATTCGTGAACTTTTGATGATATTTTTACTGATATTAATTCATGCAATCTATGTTTTTACCGCGCTGCATTGTATGGAAGCGAGTCTTCGTGATCGTAAACGTGTCCGTCTGTCCATCACACGAGTGAATTGTGACAAAACGAAAGCACCTAGCGAAAAAAGTTCAATTATGACTACCGGTAATAGGAAGTCGACCACGAGCTTTCCAATGAGCCTAAGATGAACTGCGTACGTTACCCCTAACCCCCAAATGACCTTAACAGCACGTTTTCCGTATTGGAAAACGTAGGCCTACTCCGTTTTGGCTTTGCAGTGGGTGTGTTCATAAACTGACATCCGCGTATCCAAGCAATAACGTGTAATTCCTCTGCCTGCATAAACGACCTCAAACTACACCCGCTATACCATTCGGCGTTCATAAAATAAGAGACCGATTTCGTATATTGGTCAAATTTTGTCTCTTATGAAACTCGCGACGAGGTTGCCACGCTCCACGCACAGTTTGCTTTTCCCGTAAGTACGCCTAACAAAAAAGACAATTCTAGCTATGAAAACGCAATCAGTCGTAGTGATATACTTTTGAAATACACTGTACATATTTTAGCGCAATTTTTAGTACATAAAAACATAAATGTGAAGAAATCAGAACTTCCTAAGGTCTTTGTATTTTTTTGTAAATACAATCGAAGATTAATCTGGTCGTAGTGAGTAGGCCCATGAGTGGCGTTTACGAACACACCCAATTTTCGAAATATATATTCATTGCTTGTATTGTTCGGTATTGTGCGAACCAAAACAACAGTATTTTTTTCGACAGCATAAATGATGAAGATTCGCAGTTTTCAGTTGAATTCCAGCGGAATATTACTTTCAGCTGCCTATTGTCACTTCTATCGTGGACAAAAAGTAAACAGCAGACGCCGTCGCGCGTCGCTACCGTCACACAATGTACATTCTCATATTGATATAGCTGATGCTATACACATGGCTAGCTTCGCCCGTTGCCGTGTATAGCCATTCGAGGTGTATTCACACGGCTGGCCTTGGTAGCTAACCCTACTAACCCTAAACACGGCTAGCCGTATAGTCCACAGGCTAGTCGTGTGTATAGACACTTCGTATTGGTATACCTTCATTACCTGAAATCGTACATACTGTTATTCGCAAAATTGACACCGTGGGTTGCGGTCCTAGCAGTAGTGAAATACAGCTGAAAACCAGTTTGCCGCCATTTTGTGATTTAAACCGTGCTGTGAGGCTTCTTATCTGGCACCAACAACGTTTGCTGCAGAGTATCGTCTCACCCACGCCACCACCCACCCAAAACTGACCGACCCTGCAGCCCGGTTTCTCTGCGACAGCTGAGCTACTTGTTAGCTTTTGCATTGGTGCTTTGCAGTCATTTTATACTTTTTAACAAGTTGTTTATTACTGAACAGTATTCCAGATAATACAGTGGTCATTACATTACATCTCAGGCTACAAGGCAATTGTAATAAAAGAATTTGCACATACTTAACATACTCCCGGATGTATGACAGTGACAGAGATTGAAAGATTTATCAGTTATAATAATAACAATAAGAAGAACGACAAATTTAACGTGCTGCATGCAAAAGCTACAAGGACACGGTACAATCCATTGAGCACAGACTACTGATTAAACAGATAGGTTTTTAAGTGTTTCTTGAAGACAGTGTTAAGTTGCAGGTAAGAAATAGACGATGATGAATTGCACACACCGTCTAGGTAATGTGACATCTACGTGATGTCGTGTGATGTTTGTACACGTGATGTGTACTGTCTTGTGTCTTGTTCTGTCTTGTCAAGTGCAGTTATTGTAGCCAGCTGTTAAACGTGCACTCTGCACAATGAGAATGCTGATCAAGTTGATGTCATCGACACATTGTGAACCGAGTTCTTCACAGCATGGACATGATGTGTCTATGATGGTCAGTAGTGGGGTTCATATTGTAGCCCAACGAGCTAATCGATATATATATCATGGCATTTCATGTCGCGATATCACGATGTCGTAAGATGCAGACAATGGGCGGCGTGCTAGTCTACTATACTGTAAGTGACCGGCAGTGATGTGCGGTCTGTGGATGCCTCCACTTGCAGGTGGAGAACCACAGAATTTTTAGTATCTGCAGACTAATGTGGATAATAGTCCTTCAGTTTTCTTGTCAAGAATTTTATTCTTGATAACTGCTAAAAGACATTAAATTGCTGTGATTAATTTGAATGTTGTCACCGTTCTGAATGTTGTTACTGGCCGCTACCATGAAATACACACTCTAATGATGCCTCGTATAACTCAGCACTTTACCATAAAGGTTGGGTACTCTGAGTATAGGGAAGCATTCAGATGCAGATTTCTGCAAACTCAAGATTACATATTGCTGTGGACTGCAGATGTGGATATTTAGTCAAACTCTGTTGAATAACGTGGATCAAAATTCAACGATCCGCACACCTCAGACACGACGCAACGCCAGCGTGGGAACAATGCCAGCCTCACCCATCTCCTTATCCTTGGCCATCCACGAAACTCCACGCTGCTGCTGCCGTCGTCGTTAAACAGGGAGGATGTTAAGTGGGCAAAGTACAAATAAAACAAGCCGGCGTCTGTTGCGGCCATTGTGACACCTAACGCACAAGCAACGCACGTGTGAGACGTAACGCCGTAGGCCTACACTGTTAGTGTTGTTGCGGTAAACCGACCAAAACCGAGATGGAAGTGTTTTGTTACCTCCAGTCCAAGCGTAATAGTCACTGCGGTGATGTAAGCCTAAAATGGCACAGTTGTTGTGCATTGTAATTTTTTTCCTACTGTAATTAAATTAATTATTTTTTTAGTTTTACCTTATGTCACTAGTAGTTCTGCTGCAAGTCTACACCTGTCAATCATTTAATTAACGATTTGCCGTGGTCTTCACAGCGGCTGTGTGTGGCCTGCGCAGCGTGCTACCCTGGACTTCCGAGAACCGGCTGGCCGCCGACCGTCCCAATGCTCCTCGCCCGCCCGGACACAGGTGTCTAGGCATGCAACAGCTGCGGTGACAATTAATGTTGGTGAATGGACTGACTAGACTAGGGACCACTGACGACGGAGCACTGGGCACGTGTGTGGCGACGCTCTGTTGCTGAGTGGCGGTCTATTCAGGGCCCTTCAGGTGGCATGAAATAACCATCGTCGAGATAATTATCGCCATTCTGCATTGTCAAACAGACGACGTGTTGGTGTGCCAGTGCGTTCTTCTGGACGCCGCGATATTGCAAGGTCGACGAATGCACGATCAATATCTCGACATTGCGTAATCGATATGAACTCTAGTCAGTAGCAGCTCAATACACTCTGTGAATGATGATGATGATGATGATGGACAGTTGGAAACTGATCAAGTTGATATTATCAACGCATTGTGTGAGATTGGAACTGCAACTTTGTCACGTGTATGACGTTCTGGTCTCTGTCTACGAACCTCAATAACTACAACTTGGTTGCGGAGCCTGATTAACATTGGTACTGATATGTATGATACATATGATGATGATGGTGGTGATGATGATGATTATGATGACAATAAATATATTAACATATTGCCGGTGCTGTAAGGTTCCACGACAGCTTGATGAACTGCAACAGTGGCTGGATGGTTTGCAATTGCTGATGTGGCAGTTGATGTCGCACCGACCTACAAAGGGATGGCCAGGCTGAGTTGGCTTGTATGAAGCAAGACTTCTCCCAAAACAGCCCAGGCTGAGCTGTGGGGAGAGAGTAGTTCTGAGGCCGAGGTTTTTGGACTCGATTTAATAGACGGCATGTTTCTGTAAACTCTGACAACATTGCTGGATGCCGTCGGTCACTGCGTTAAATTTTTACTCGTGGGTTGAGTATTACGAGCTAGCGATGGTTGAAGCCAGTTGAACTAGCATGAACAGCCAGTGTTCAGGCGAGTATGGTGCTATAATGAGTCGTGACTGAGAGGTTAGCAATGACTTTGGGCAAGTTACTCACACTTGTGCCACAGCAGTGTAATTTGTGGTGATGTTCTTCGACCGGAAAGGTAACCACAGGCCTGGTGGAATGTAATGGCAGTGTACCACTGGATTTATGACAAGGTTATCTGCATGTTGACTGTCTGGAGTCTGCGATGGGCTTTGATCACGCTAAACAAACAACAGTCTTGTTTGCCTCTGTCAGTAACAATGCTGTCGTTATTAGTGATCATGGTTGCAGTGACCTACAATGGGATGGCCAGGCTGAGTGGGCTAGTATGAAGTAAAACATATCCCGCAACAGACCCTGGTTGATCTGTGGGAAGAGAACATCACCCATCACACACCACACGCTTGTCAGACTCCAACTTCATTACACGAATGCTTTATAAAGACAAATATTAGGCACATAACTCTTGAACTATTGCTATGTGTGTATTACTTTTGTGTATTGCTGGCTTGCGTTCTGTCATGCCGCTAATAAACGAAGATTGATTGATTGATTGAACAGTTGTGGATTCTACATAGTTTTGAGTTCGTCAGTGCCGTGTGTGTCACCAGTGCAATTAGATTTCTCTAGAAAATTTAGCATACTCCATCCTTTTCTTCATATGCTGGGTTTATCTTGTAAACTGCGTAACTTGGCTTGTTCATTGTCTCTGTTATTATCAGCTGTTATCTGAGCTGCATTCATTCAGAGTTGATAAAAATGTGAATGGCGATTCAAGAAAGATTCGGTCACGTCAGCCATTCGTCTCTCAAACGAGTCGTCAGCCCCGACTCAGCTTGTTTTTGATGTCCTTCTATAAAACGAGTCGTTCACGGCTCAACAGTTTTCTGCTTCCCCGACTGCATGGTCGTTTCTTTCTGCAAGTCGCCGCATCACTCGTGATGCTGTTCTTTGTTGAAAATTGTCACAGAGAGACCCCGCTGCACGGAGGCCGATTGCACTGGCAGCTGTCTGGGTTTTGTTCCAAATTTAGTCTTACATTTTGGCATTAAAAATTGCAGTAATGTAAGGTGCTGGCAGTGCATGGCGTCTCTGTAATTGTACCATTCAAATTGACAGCTCAGTGAAGTTCATTTCTAAAGCGCAGTTTCCAAGTAACAAACTCGGCAGTGATGTTAATAATGATTAGTTGAATCAAATACTTGAAATTGCACTGGTGAACTAATTACCTCTGCCGAGGAGGTTATGTAATGCGTGGCGTTTGTCCGTTTGTCCATCTGTCTGTCTGTCTGTTAGCAACTTTACGCAAAAACTACTGAACGGATCTTCAGTGTAATTTGTGGTGATGTCCTTCGACCAGGAAGGTAAACACAGCCCTGCTGGAATGTTATTATTATTATTATTAGCAATGAATAAGATTAAGGTGGCGTTATCACATTACTGCTGCAGGACCACCTTACAGTGTCATTGTCATGTAACAGTGCTAAAAAGCTGTCAATCGACAGGGTACGACAGCCTAAACAGTACAGTCTTGAGTTACGACGGAAGGCGAGCAGGGAAGGCATGTCCCTCACATGACAAGGCAGCGAGTTCCAGGCTCTTGCTGCAGCAGCCGGAAATGCGCGGTCACCCAGTGTCGACATAGTTTTCTACATAGTTTTTAGTTCGTCAGTGCCGTGTGTGTCACCAGTGCAATTGGATTTCTGTAGAAAATTTAGCAGACTCCATCCTTTTCTTCATATGCTGAGTTTGTCCTTGTAAACTGCGTAACTTGACTTGTTGATTGTCTCTGTTATTATCAGCTGTTATCTGAGCTGCATTCATTCAGAGTTGATAAAACTGTACACGGCGATTCAAGAAAGATTCGGTCACGTCAGCCATTCGTCTATCAAACGAGTCGTCAGCCCCGACTCAGCCTTATTTTTGATGTCCATCTATAAAACGAGTCGTTCACGGCTCAACAGTTTTCTGCTTCCCCGACTGCGTGGTCGTTTCTTTCTGCAAGTCGCCGCATCACTCGTGATGCTGTTCTTTGTTGAAAATTGTCACAGAGAGACCCCGCTGCACGGAGGCCGGTTGCACTGTCAGCTGTCTGGTTTTATTCAAAATTTAGTCTTACATTTTGGCATTACAAATTGCAGTAATATTAGGTACTGGCAGTGCATGGCGTCTCTGTAATTGTACTGTTCAAATTGACAGCTCAGTGAAGTTCATTTCTAAAGCGCAGTTTCCAAGTAACAGACTTGGCAGTGATGTTAGTAATGATTAGTTGAATCAAATACTTGAAATTGCACTGGTGAACTAATTACCTCTGCCAAGGAGGTTATGTAATGCCCGGCGTTTGTCCTTTTGTCCATCTATCTGTCTGTCTGTTAGCAACTTTACACAAAAACTACTGAACGGATCTTCAATGTAATTTGTGGTGATGTTCTTCGACCGGGAACGTAACCACAGGCCGCCTGCTGAAATGTAATGGCAGTGGTTTTATGACAAGGTCCTCTGCAGGTTGACTGTCTGGAGTCTGGGATGGGCTTTGATCATGCTAAACAAACAACAGTCTTGTTTGCCTCTGTCAGTAACAACTAGTCCCCGGAGTCAGTCGCTTGAGCTGTTAGTGATTGACTTGGCCAGTAAACGACTGACTTAGCGACTTAAGTCGACTAGTCGTTAGCTTAGCGACTGACTTAGTCGCTCAGCTTTAACGACTGACTTAGCGACTTGAGTCGACTAAGTCGTAAGCCAAACTTAACGTCTGCCTTTGATATATATGCGACTTGTTAACTACTTTTGAGGTAGAATTGGATGGGAGACGGGTGCAACTGCAATTTTGATTATTATTTTAGCAAAATTGAATGAAATAAATTATTCCGACATTTAAGACGAAAAGAACGAGAGGGCAGACACGATTAATACTATAGCAGTGCTGCCGCCGTGTTCTGTGACTGTAAAGTTCTATCTGTTTTACGATTAGATAACATGGTTTACCACTGTTAGTGTTTGAGTAGTGTGTACACTATGTAATGCGGCTGTTCTGTACGTTCGTCAGCATGAACAAAGTTCTACATAATTTGCAGAAATTGGGGCGTTTTTGAAACAACAAAGATTGCAGTAGTTTCAGTGAAATTTTGTATTAGACTTTCATAGTTACATAGGCTACCTGTAATTATTAATATACAAGTTATGTGATTCGTAACTGATTGAACTGAACTGTATTCATATTCTCGGTTAGCCGTTTAGGAAAATAAACGAGCATTGTTAGTAGTACTGTTGTCATATAGCCTGTGTGTAACTGTATATTCCTGTTTCTGGTTGGTAATGTTTGTCATGTTTTGCTTGGCATGAATGAGCCAAGTTCATATTATCGGTCCGTGGCCTTTGCTGCCTAAACTAATTGAAATCAATGAGCCAGTGATTCTTAAGGCTGTAATTATAATCAGCAAATACATCACTCTTTGTTCACAGCATCCATTCGCAATATCAGCCAAAACACTAGGGCTATAAAGCTATGTTTCAAAGAGTTTGTTATTCCCGGTCTCTGTCATCGTTCATACATACAGCCTGATACAGGTTGTTAGCCTGTTACTGTCCCTCTCCATCGACATCACCAATGTCAAAATTCAAAGGATAGTTGTCATGGATGAATAGCTGGTTGGCTCTCAGAGGTTCTACAGTTGAGCGTTTTCCGTTGAGATTGATTCCCATAGTAGAAAACATATTTTCTACCGGTACAGAGGACGCGTTCTGAGTAAGAATTCTTCTTGCCATAGAAATACAGTTACATTAAGTCGTTTGCAGTCGATAAGCTATTGGCGGCGGCGGCACCAAAACTTTAGCGACTCCAGACGATAGCTTAGCAACTGGTTTCGACTTGGAGGTTTATCGGCGGTGGATGGCGGCGGTTCCGGGGACTAGTAACAATGCTGTCGTTATTAGTGGTCATGGTTGCAGTGATCTACAAAGGGGTGAGTGAGTGAGTAGTTTCTTAACGACCTACAAAGGGATGGCCAGGCTGAGTGGGCTAGTGTGAAGCAAAACATATCCAAGAACAGACCCTGTTTGATCTATGGGAAGAGAACAGTTGTGGATTCTACATAGTTTTGAGTTCGTCAGTGCCGTGTGTGTCACCAGTGCAATTGGATTTCTGTAGAAAATTGAGCATACTCCATCCTTTTATTCATATGCTGGGTTTGTCCTTGTAAACTGCGTAACTTGACTTGTTGATTGTCTCTGTTATTATCAGCTGTTATCTGAGCTGCATTCATTCAGAGTTGATAAAATTGTACACGGCGATTCAAGAAAGATTCGGTCACGTCAGCCATTCGTCTCTCAAACGAGTCGTCAGCCCCGACTCAGCTTGTTTTTGATGTCCATCTATAAAACGAGTCGTTCACGGCTCAACAGTTTTCTGCTTCCCCGACTGCGTGGTCGTTTCTTTCTGCAAGTCGCCGCATCACTCGTGATGCTGTTCTTTGTTGAAAATTGTCACAGAGACACCCCGCTGCACGGAGGCCGGTTGCACTGTCAGCTGTCTGGTTTTATTCAAAATTTAGTCTTACATTTTGGCATTACAAATTGCTGCAATATTAGGTACTGGCAGTGCATGGCGTCTCTATAATTGTACCATTCAAATTGACAGCTCAGTGAAGTTCATTTCTAAAGCGCAGTTTCCAAGTAACAGACTCGGCAGTGATGTTAATAATGATTAGTTGAATCAAATACTTGAAATTGCACTGGTGAACTAATTACCTCTGCCAAGGAGGTTATATAATGCCCGGCGTTTGTCCGTTTGTCCATCTGTCTGTCTGTTAGCAACTTTACGTAAAAACTACTGAATGGATTTTCAGTGTAATTTGTGGTGATGTTCTTCGACCGGGAAGGTAACCACAGGCCTGGTGGAATGTAATGGCAGTGTACCACTGGGTTTATGACAAGGTTATCTGTATGTTGACTGTCTGGAGTCTGGGATCGGGCTTTGATCACGCTAAACAAACAATAGTCTTGTTTGCCTCTGTCAGTAACAACGGCGTTGTTACTGACGGAGTCAAACAAGACTGAATAGACAGCCACCCTTCGACAGAGCGTCGCCGCACACGTGCTCAGTGCTGCCATTGTTGGTGGTTCGTAGTCTAGTCAGTCCATTCACCAACATTAATTGTCACTGCAGCAGTTCCATGCCTAGACACCTGTGTCCGGGCGGGTGAGGAGCATCGGGACGGTCGGTGGCCAGCCGGTTCTCGGAAGTCCAGGGTAGCGTGCTGCGCAGGCCACACACAGCGTCTGTGAAGACCACGGCAAATCGTTAATTAAATAATTGACATGTGTAGACTTGCGGCGGAACAACCAGTGACACAAGGTAAAACTTAAAAAATAATTTAATTGCAGTAGGAAATGATTACAATGCATAACAACTGTGCCATTTTAGGCCTACATCACCGCAGTGACTATTACGCTTGACTGGAGGTAACAAAACACTTCCATCTCGGTTTTGGTCGGTTTACCGCAACAACACTAACAGTGTAGGCCTACGGCGTTACGTCTCATACGTGCATTGCTTGTGTGTTACGTGTCACAATGGCCGCTGTGGATGCCGGCTTGTTCTATTTTTACTTTGCCCACTTAACCTCCTCCCTGTTTTACTACGACGGCAGCAGTGGCGTGGAGTTTCGTGGGTGGCTGGGGAGAAGGAGATGGGCGAGACTGGCACTGTTCCCACGCAGGCGTTGCGTCGTGTCTGAGGTTTGCTGATCGTTAATTTTGATCCGCGTTATTCCACGGAGTTGCACTAAAGATCCACATCTACAGTCCATAGCAATATGTAATCTTGAGTTTGCAGAAATCTGCATCTGAATGCTTTCCTATACTCATAGTACCAACCTTTATGGTAAAGTGCTGAGTTATACGAGGCATCATTAGAGTGTGTATTTCATTGTAACGGCCAGGAACAACATTCAGAACGGTGACAACATTCAAATTAATCGAGCATTCTAATGTCTTTTAGCAGTTATCACGAATAAAATTCTTGACAAGAAAACTGAAGGACTGTTATCCACGTTAGTTTGCGGATTCTAAAAATTCTGTGGATCTTCACCTGCAAGTGGAGGCATCCGCAGACCGCACATCACTGCCAGTCACTTACAGTATAGTAGACTAGTACGCCGTCCATTGTCTGCGTCGTATGACATCGCGATATGAAATGCCACGATATATCGATTAGCTCGTTGGGCTACGATATGAACCCTAACAACGCTGTCGCTATTAGTGGTCATGATTGCAGTGACCTACAAAGGGATGGCCAGGCTGAGTGGGCTAGTATGAAGCAAAAGATATCCCAGAACAGACCCGGTTTGATCTATGGGAAGAGAACAGTTGTGGATCCTACATAGTTTTGAGTTCGTCAGTGCCGTGTGTGTCACCAGTGCAATTGGATTTCTGTAGAAAATTTAGCAGACTCTATCCTTTTATTCATATGCTGGGTTTGTCCTTGTAAACTGCGTTAACTTGACTTGTTGATTGTCTCTGTTATTATCAGCTGTTATCTGAGCTGCATTCATTCAGAGTTGATAAAACTGTACACGGCGATTCAAGAAAGGTCGGCCACGTCAGCCATTCGTCTCTCAAACGAGTCGTCAGCCCCGACTCAGCTTGTTTTTGATGTCCATCTATAAAACGAGTCGTTCACGGCTCAACAGTTTTCTGCTTCCCCGACTGCGTGGTCGTTTCTTTCTGCAAGTCGCCGCATCACTCGTGATGCTGTTCTTTGTTGAAAATTGTCACAGAGAGACCCCGCTGCACGGAGGCCGATTGTACTGTCAGCTGTCTGGGTTTATTCCGAATTTAGTCTTACATTTTGGCATTAAAAATTGCAGTAATATTAGGTACTGACAGTGCATGGTGTCTCTGTAATTGTACCATTCAAATTAACAGCTCAGTGAGGTTCATTTCTAAAGCGCAGTTTCCAAGTAACAGACTCAGCAGTGATGTTAATAATGATTAGTTGAATCAAATACTTGAAATTGCACTGGTGAACTAATTACCTCTGCCAAGGAGGTTATGTAATGCCCGGCGTTTGTCTGTTTGTCATCTGTCTGTCTCTCTGTTAGTAACTTTATGTAAAAACTACTGAACAGATCTTCATGAAAATTTTTCCACAGATGTGTCTAGGGACAACGAAGAACTGATTAAATTCTGGAAGTGATCTGCCTCCAGATCCAGATGCCACAAAGTTTTTGAAGAATTGTTCAAAATTGTGAGTTGGGGCATTTTTTCCACAATCTGGCTTACATCTCCGGCGAGAGTGATCACACATGTATCCTTAGACAAGAAACCACATTAAATTTTGGAAGTAATCCGGATCTGGAGTCCATATCCAGGTATATACTCCGGAACCAGACCACATCCCAGACCACGTGGTGGATGACTGACTGCTCTTGTTAATCTCTGTTTCCATAGCCGTCAGTCAGACACCAGCTTACACTGTGAGACCATGGATGTGTGGCTAATGCATCATGTGTTGTGCCTGTTTACTTTACAGCTTCTGCTGGCACTCATTGCACCTACCCTGGAGGGACGGCCAGGCTGAGTTAATTAAATACCAAGATGGTGTGAGTGTGACTTGAACACACAAAGGGTCACCCAACCCAGTACTAATCAGTCGAGACCAGCGTGCACAGCACTACTGTTGTAGTTCATTGCTTGCTGTTGCCACTGCTTGCATTGCATTGCAGAAGACTATGAAGAAATGACTGAGATAGCGATATTGTGTGCTGCTAGGAATTAAAACCTGCTAGTTAGAAGCTGCAGCCTGCAATATGACACAGAGATTGAAAGATTCATCAGTTATAATAATAACAAGAAGAAGAATAACAACAGATTTAACGTGCTGTAAGCAAAAGCTACAAGGACACGGTACAATCCACTGAGCACAGTCTACTGATTAAACAGATAGGTTTTTAAGTTTTTCTTAAAGGCAATGTTAAGTTGCAGGTAACAAATAGACCATGATGAACTGCACACACCGTCTAGGTAATGTGACATCTACGTCATGTCGTGTGATGTTTGTGCACGTGATGTGTACTGTCTTGTGTACTGTTCTGTCTTGTCAAGTGCAGTTATTGTAGCCAGCTGTTAAACATGCACTCTGGACAAACGAGAATGCTGATCAAGTTGATGTCATCGACACATTGTGAACCGAGTTCTTCACAGCATAGACGTGATGTGTCCACAACGGTCAATATCAGCTTGATACACTCTATTATCATTGATGCGACTGGAGCTTCGTCGTACCATGGCTTTCTTCCAGTCGTCATGAGAGACTGTATTCAGCACGATTGGTGCGTTTATGCTTATAACTGTGGAAACAATAAAAGTTAGTAAGAACCAGGGATGTCCACAAGATGTTAAGTCCCAAGACTGAGACGAGACCGAGACGATCAACCTTCAAGACCGAGACGAGACCAAGATGTTCCATTTTTTCAAACTTTCAAGACCGAGACGAGACCGAGACGTTGAACCCTCAAGACCGAGACGAGACCGAGACGTTCAACCTTCAAGACCGAGACGAGACGTTCCAAAAAACGTCTCGAGACCGCCTCGAGACCGAGACGCAGGACCGAGACGTTCCAAAAACGTATCAAGACTGCAGTGTCGCAGTTTAAAAACACCAACTGGTGAAGTCTTTCACTTGACAACGTGTTTCTTGCGGGTCAGATCCATTATTTTCTTCGTGATATATTTGCATTGCATGCATGTTCACAAGACTAAAGTCACGAGACCGAGACAGAGACGTTATATCTTCAAGACCGAGACGAGACCGAGACGTTCGATTTTTCCAAACTCTCGAGACCGAGACGAGACCGAGACGTTCAACCTTCAAGACCGAGACGAGACGAGACGTTCCAAAAAAATGTCTCGAGACCGCCTCGAGACCGAGACGTTCAAGACCGAGACTACATCCCTGGTAAGAACTGTCGGCAAATGAACAGCACTATACAGCAACAAAAACTGCAGCATTTTTGCAAGAAATATCTACTGAATGCACAGTGAAGTGCAGTGTAGCGTATTCTACTAGTTGCAGATTTTTGCATGTTTGTGGCTATAGCGAATGAGTTGCCTGTTTTTTTATGTATGCTGTATGGTAGTATATATTACCTGTTTTGTGATCTGTAAAATCTTTTGGATTCGGGTATATTGAACTGAATTTACTTATGCGCTTTATTTGTGCATTTTTTAAATATTGGTGAACGTAGTGCACAGCGTGAAAAGGCGTCATTTTAAAAGCAGCTGAATGTGATTGGTATTTAGTTACATCAGCTGGTTGGCTGTTGTAGATCCCGAGCTTGAACCATATCCCCAGCAGCTAACGACAGCTCTGTTTTCGTTTCTGTACCACCTTGCCAGCTATGAGAATGGTGAGTCAACACGGCTGTTTTTGTCTTGAGTTGTTTGTGGACCCAGTGACTGAGTGTTAAAGTCGTAATCTGTGCTGCGCTCCTCATGGGCATGTGCAGGGTGATTATCTCCCTGTTTTAGGCCGTTGAACCTATAAGTCTATGGTGCTTGGCCAGTTTGAAGCAAGATGTACACCTTCATGGTCGCAGAAACGTCACCACCTCATTAGACAGTACCTAACCTTACTGCTTGGTGTGTTAGACTGTAATTGAAGTGGGGTCACTGTCGTCACAGATAGCTTATCCGACTGCTTATCCTGTGTGTTTATTTTAAATGTATAGGTTGGTGAAGTAAGTAAAGTATACTGGCAGTGGTCAAACATATAGCTGTAGAAGTAACAGTATGCTGTTGGCTGTTAGGAAAGCTGGTTATGTTATTGCCGTGACTGTGTTTTTTATTCCGATGGTCAGCAAGCAGAGTAATCTCTAGCCAACAGTCTTCTCATTTGTCTGCGTCATTGGTCGTCATTTTTGCACCATTGCACCTGTTGTGCCTTTATTGCACCCAGCACACGAGAAAGTCATATATTGTTGTCCTGCATTACATTACATTACATTAGAGTTATTTATAGTGGCCTAAGTACAAGACTGCTAAACCACTACTATACACGCTGTACAGAACTAGAAACCGAAAACAGTTAGTTAGGAAATGATCGGGAGAAGAGGTAGGTTTTGAGGCGGTTCCGAAAAACAGTCAGCATTGGAGCTGATGTGACGTCAGGCGGCAGACTGTTCCAGAGGCGGCTTCTAGCTACCGGAAACGCACGATCACCAACGGTGGACAGCCGTGTACGTCGGATCACAAGCTGTGAGGATGACGACGACCGAAGACGGCGGTGGTTGGAATCGGCGACGCGCTGGATGTAGTCTGAAAGATACCGCGGCACCAGACCATGCGTTATTGGGCAGTAGTTGCTCGTATGTGTTAAAAAGGCTGTGTATGAGAACCTGTTCTTGTTATACATTGAAGTGGTTATTGTATTTTCGTAATGGATAGCTACCTGGAAGTATTGAGCTTAGTTAGTGCAGATCTTTGGTATGCTGCAGTTTTTGCAATGATGCACATTCATTCTGTTTACAGTAAAATGGAATACTGGTAAGATAAACCAGATTTAATGGGTGTGTGTTGTTACGAACCATGTGAATAGTACATCCATAGAAAGTCAGAGAGAACTGATAATTTATTGCCATGCGTGTTATCTTTGTACGAAGGCGATGAAGCACTTGTATCTTGTGGTGTTATGGAATCACTGATCCGCGTCATCAACTGGTATGACACTGACGATGGACAAGATCATATCACTGTTAGTTTTTATACTGTTATCGTATTTTTCCTATTTCTGTAAATAACATTTAGCTTCAGTGCTCTCACATGCTTCCAGTTCGTTTTGCAAATTTGGTGCTATACAAATTTGTTTTAGACATTAGACAAATTTTAAATCCTTAGACGAGCTGTTTTTGCACACATACCACGTACCAGCTACAGCGAGTCTACAGATTGCTTCGTTTCACAGAAACTTGCATAACTGGCGGATGATAGTTACCATTCCTCTGATGAAATTAACACCGCCGTATAGTCACCGGATATGCAATGTAACTAATACGATAGAAGCTCAGTTTAAACAATTTTGCATGCAGATGAATGCAGTTTTGATAGAGTATTTTAGTATGGAGTTAGTGTGACTTAACTTTTGAGTAGACTGGTACTGATAAAAAATTTATTTGATTAATTGAAGAAGTTTAGTCATTATTTAATTGATTAATGTTCAATTAATTAAAAAAATGCAATACCAACACCACAGTTAATTAACGTTACATGCAAAGTTATCAGTACAGTAGATGAAGTAGAGTGCAAGTCACCATCCTGCTCAAGTTTGGTTAATTTTTCTATTAAAATTAATTAAATTTGAGATGACTTGCATTTTTTTGTATTTTTTTTAAATCCACAAGTTACTGGAAAATGCATTATCGATGTAAATCCACTTTGACTGTATTATGTCAGTTTTTCGGATACACTTTTGAATCAGTCAAAAATTTTTGATCAATCAAGTTTTTAAAGATTAATCGATGAATTAGTCGCTAAAATTTGCAGCCATACATATTGAGTGATGTTTATGCATTTGGCTCTGAACTGCTGTGTTGTGGTTGCAAGTATGAAGGCAGTTTATAACCTGCTATTGTTTTCCCCCCTTTTCCTCCGATAGACAACGTCTGAGCTATGGTGATTGTCTGGAGGTAAGAGAGGAGATTATCAGAACTGTTCTGTGCTGTATTGTGTACTGAAAGTTGTGCACAGTCATAAGCACACTTAGATGAGCAGTTCTTACAGTTCTCTGGATTGGGTTTTGTCTTACTGAGCCCATTTCACTGTGCATAGATTCTTGTGCTTATGTATTTTTTTGCGTTGTATTGTCTTACTGCATATGTGTTGTATTATTGTAACATGGTGGGGTGGACCTGGTAAGATTGAAGCCTAATCCTTGAACATCTTCCTTCAGTGCTTTGACACTGTTGGTTGGGT
>Ga0209049_1000084_pt1 | contig 18190 bp, 15 predicted proteins | sample WorMetulBAHAMAS2_FD_187398 | JGI IMG/M metagenome (GOLD analysis project Ga0209049, IMG submission 187398) | Marine gutless worms symbiont microbial communities from Max Planck institute for Marine Microbiology, Germany - Olavius ullae BAHAMAS.2... | ecosystem: Host-associated > Annelida >...
TGATATCCCAGCTTCCAACGTCATTCCACTCAAATTCGCCTTTTACCATACGAATCCTGTTACTGCGTTCCATCACGGCATAGTCCACGGAAATTCCGGGACATTTCCTGTAAATCTTCACGAGTTTTGGACTGGGAAGGTAGGTTCGAATGCCATGGCTGGTCACTTCCTCAAACCACTCCTCTTTCGGATGTGTGAAGAGGCCTCTCAGCTCCGGCGCGCAGGAGGCCAGCTCTGAAAGGAAAACATCGTTCCGATAGGTAAACATACCCGCATTCCAATAGTGCCTGCCTGAGCTCACATACTGCTCAGCCGTCTGAATATCGGGTTTTTCGCGGAAAGAAAGCACCTCTAATCCCTCTCCGGCCATGTTACCTGCTTCGATATATCCGTATCCTGTTGAAGCATCTTGAGGAATAAGGCCAAAAGGAATTATGAACCCCTTCATTGCCTCAAAAGAGGCTATTTCCACGGAAGCCCTGAAAGCAGCGATGGGAGATATGATATGATCGGCCGCCATGACGAGGCAGGTTTCTTCCAATCGTCCATCGAGGGAAATTCTCGCGGCGGCAAGAGCCAGCGCGGGTGCCGTATTGCGAGCGATGGGTTCACCCACAATGACAACCCTTGACTGGTGTTCAGCGTCCAGGAGGGCACACTCATTCCCAGCCGTCTTAACATGCTCTTCATGAGTGATGATGTAAACCAGCCCGGTAATGCCAAGATGAAAAGCCCGTTCGAGAGTGGTGAAAAACAGAGTCTTGTCCCCACTCACCTTAAGAAACTGCTTGGGAAGCTTCTTCACAGAAGCCGGCCAGAGGCGTTTGCCGGCACCACCGGCCATAATTACAACATTATTCACCATTTTTTCAAGTCCCCCTGTTTCAGGTCTCGACGAACTATCCCTGTCGCCCTACTATGATACCCTAACTGATATAGAATAGGTTGAGAAACATGGCATTTAATCTTGCTATTTGCCCCTGGATTCATTGTGCCCGTTATGATGGTGAAATTTGGGTGGAGAATTTCGTAGAACAGAAACATCTGTCATTCGAGGAGGAAAACGCACTCGATGAACAGGCCCGCCGGGATCTCATTAACGAGAGAAACCATCTGCAACATCTTCCACTCGTAAACTGTACAACTCAGTACGGCCTGAGCTGCTTTGAGGGACTGAAAGCATTCCCACAGGTCGATGGGAGCCTGAAATTGTTTCGTCCCGACCGTAATTGCGTCCGCATGGACTCCTCCATGAAGGGCCTGCGCATGCCCCCCCTCAGGAAGAATTTGCTTTTGAATGCCATTACCGAAACGGTCCGCCGCAACCGGAAGATCGGATTCACACCGGCATACAATCCGAAATGGGAAGATGATTTCTGGTTGAGCGGGGAGGCCGTATATATCAGGTCATTCACCTACACAGAACCAGGTATTGGCATCAATCTTGCGAAAAAGCCCTGGGTTGTGACGGTTTGCACCACGGTTTCAGCCTTTTTCACACCCGGAAAGAACAATGCGGTCACCACTCGAAGAATCCGGGCAACTCCCTATGGAATCGGCTATATCAAGACTTCCGCTAACTATGTCTGCTCAATTCTGGCAAGGGCAGAAGCAATCGATGAAGGCTACATGGAGGCCATATTTCTCGATTCACTCACCCGCGAGAACATAGAGGAAGGGTCGGCCTGTAATTTCTTCGCACTGTTTCCCGGCAAGCGCCTGGTAACACCAGCCTTGGGCGATACCATTCTACCCGGTGTTACCAGAGAGTCGGTGATCACACTCGCGCGCAATCGGGGCATGGATGTCCATGAGGAGATTCTGCCGGTGAAGAAAGTTCTCGATGAGGCACTGGAATGCTTTCTCACCGGTACGGCTGCGGGCATCACGCCACTGGGCTCTCTTACTCATCAGAACCGCATCAGAGAATTCTCAAGCCTGGAGGATGACTCTGTTTCCATCGGCCTTCTCAAGGAGCTCAAGAGCATTCAATACGGTGCGACAAAAGACCCTTTCGGCTGGATGTTTGAAGTGCGAACTTAGTTCCTTGCCACCAGTTCCGAGGGTATATCCGGATATGAAAGGTAAAGCTCTTCCCCATCCTCTGCCTCATCAAGCCCCAGCAAACGTATTCGATTGATATACGGAAACGAAGTAGTATCCAGAAGAAACGTTCTTCCATTCACCTCGGAAACAATCCTCTGCTCTTCGTCATCTCTCAGTGCTACCGCCCCACGACTTGCGACGGCATCCATTCCCACCTTCACCTCATCGAGATACTCCGACGCTATCGTGAAAGCGCTCAGAGCCAAGGCGTAATTCTCCCCCTTACCGCCTTGCGCGGCTGTACGGGCACGACCAACTCCGAGATTGTTCCAAGCGACAACGTAGCGAAGCAGAAACTCAACATGGTTTTGACGATCGTTGGGATTAAAGGCTTCGCCGTCACGTTGAAGCTCATTATCAAGTAATTCTATGGCTCTGGCATACTGATTTCCCGCGGCCTCATAGTCACCTCCACTGAGCAGCACGGTTCCCAACGCAATCCGGGCTTCGTAGTTTTCCGATTCGCTGCGGACAACCCGATAGAAGTCCAACAAGGCATCATCCCTATTCATAAGGTATCGAATATAGCCCCGCCTGTAAAGAAAATAAGGGGGAAGTGAATAAGCAGAATAGCTGCCGAATAGTTGTTCCGCCTGATTATAATATCCCTCAGCCTGCCGCAGCTCATCGAAGCGGTGGGTGCTGTGCTCAATCAGCATCCTATCGGGTGCAAGGGTGAAGGAAAGGTCGCTCGCACGCCGTATACCATGATAAAGGATATCACCCATTTCAAGATACAGTTTTCCGTACTCCGGTGAGGCACCAATCTGATTCCGGCTCATGGCATCCTCATACAAGTCTATTGCCTTAAGATAGCTCGTCGTCGCCGAATCGAAGGCATCAGCAGTTTCCTGGGAGTCCAAAGAAAGCTTCGAGGCCATACTGGCCTGTATGCGCCCGATACCACCCAGGGTGAGTATTCTCATTTCCAAGTCTTTCCTGGTGAGAGAATCCCGTCCTTCAAGATTGACCAAGGTAAGCTTGTGGGCCTGCAGCTCCTGTTGTTCATCCCCGGCCTGACGCCAGTAAAGGGCATCGACGAAGGAAGGTTCGGGTGCCTTGGGATCCGCACCCAGGGCCAGATCGATAAATCTCCTGGATTCGTTTATCTCGCCCCTGGCCATGAGATAGCGGGCAATATCTGAATAAACCCCCGCGGCCAGTGCGGGTGCTTCGGTTCTTTGGGGTATTTCTTGGTTGAAAACCGGCAGCAAGCGCTCGATTTCCTCATCGTCCTTTATGCTCAGATGATACTTCATCATGGAAAGGATGGCTCTTTCATCATTGCGGGAATTTTCGAGCACCTTCGCATAACGGAAACGCGCTTCCTCATATTTGCTTGGGTCGTCTTCGGCCCAAGTCAGAAAAACATCGCCCGCTGCGAGTGTGAGTTCCCGATCCCATCTTCGCGGGCCTCTAGGCGGCATATCTTCGATGATAGTGACGGCTGCTTGATATTCACCTAGAACCTTTGAAAGGAAATCCGCGTATTCGAGGCGTACATCCTTGGATTCGGGTTTCACCCTTAGGTAGCCTTCATAGAATTCTCGTGCAGCAGTCCAATGCCTTCTCTGTCGAAACGCCCTGGCATAATCCAGCCAACGATTTTTGTTTCTCCAGCCCTTGACAACAATAGCTGCCTCACCGATGCGATCCTCTGCTTCTGAATGAAACAGCGGCCAACCATCCCAGGCATCGAAAAAAAACTGATCGGCTGTTGGCAAATCGTCCGCGGCGATTGCGTTTAGTCCTCTTGAATATAATCGTTCCCCCATGATAGGACGGTAAACCCACATGAACACCACGGCACCCAATATCCAGCTAGCACCGATAACGATCAGAATAATGCGAACAACGGGCCACCCTTCACGCAGCAAATAATATGCAAGCGATGCGCGTCGCTGTTCGCGCATAAGGCCCGAGCGTTTTACATAACCCCGGGGAAGTGCGATGGTTCTCTTGGTGATGGCTTTGTATCTCGCGGCCAGATACTTGATTCTTCTTCCCGCAATCAATGCGTTCACAAGGGACTGAATATCGGCCGGATTTCGCCTCTCATCCGCCAACAATTCTTCAAGAGCAATTTTCAGATTTCTGGGAAGCTCACTGAGAGTGCGTTGAATGGACTGGAAATCGGCCTCATCAATCGCAAATTCCTCAGCTTCATCCCCTTCTTCATCTCTCTCCTGCGCATCTTGAAGATCGGATTCATCGATGCTCAGGTCTGTGCCTATCTCACCTTCATCGAGACTGTACTTATCACCGAAATCGTCTGCGGAAAACTCAGGAGTATCACCCGCATCCTCACTTTCAGCAACAGTCTCCTCTTTCTCATCAAGATCCTCATCCAAGGTCAGCTCAATCGCGGCGAAATCAGTAACCGTATCTATTTCCCCCGCGGCCTCCCCGGCTTCGAGAGCTTCAGCCGCGTCATCCTTGGCGATATCCCCTATATCCGTATCAGCCGCAGGGGCCTGCAGGGACTCATCCGATGCGAGTTCACCAGGAGGACCCGGCGTAGCTACATCGTCCTGATCCCCCGTGCCATCAAGGTCGAACTCATCGAAATCAAATTCAGCTCTCTGCTCCTCACGATCATAGGTATCCAAAAGGGCTTCCATTTCGTCGATACCGCCAGCGGCGCTGTCAGGAGTGGGGGGTTTTTCAAGTTCTGAATCGAATGCCGCCTCGGATGGGATATTTTCCAGCGGAGCCCTCCCGCGTTCAGAGAGTAGGCGCGGCTCGTCACCCAGGGCGTTAATCTGTGTTTTTAGGACGTCCAGAACTTCAAGACTTGGCATCGAATACGTATCCTACACCCCATTATCGGCGACAAAAATGCTCTGTTGAACCATTGCGTCATTAATGCAACTTCAATAATAACCGAAGATGATAGATGTGGGAGGCATCGATATGTACAAAATAGGTTTATCCATCATTCTGTTTCTAACATCAGCTCTTTCAACTAATGCCGTTTCGTTCGACTCAGAACTACATCACCGAATACTCAATACGGAGAATTCATCAAAACCCTATATCAGCAACAATTCCATCATGATGAGTTACTCCGCACCGCTGGGAACTCAAGCCGTATCCTTAGCCCTGGAGAACGAAAACTACAGCACATTCCATAACTACGAAAGAAATCGCCACGGTATTTTCATTCTCACAATGAAGATACCCGAAGGGCAGAAGCGGATTCGATACCGCATGATTGTGGACGGCCTATGGACTATCGATCCCAATTCCAGGAGGGAATTCGACAATCGAGGTATATTGGTTTCCATCCTGGATATTCCATCGGACACCAATACTCATGTACCGGGTATCAAAAAACTGCCGGATGGCCGTACGCGATTCGTTTTCTCCGGCAAACCAAAATCCAATGTCTTCCTCGTTGGAGATTTCAACAAATGGGACCCATATCTCACTCAAATGGAAGAATCGTTAGTGTATGAAGGAATATTCATGGTGACACTGCTCCTGCCGCCGGATTCTCAGTACTACCGTTTCGTCGTCGATGGAAAAGAAATCCTCGACCCCGAAAATCCCCTCAATTCCCGTAATGGCTGGGGAGAAATGGCCTCCATCATTCAACAATAATGAAACTGATCACTTCCATTTGACGTGGAATTATAGCATAGTATCTGTGTGAACATAGAAGTTCTCTTAACCAAGCTATCCAGTTCGCTAGAATCGAATCTAAACAGCGATTACGAAATCCGACCGGACAATGTCTATCAGGAAGGCTCTGCGACTAATAGGAGAATAATCAGCCAATTCATAGATGAGCTCATGCTTCCTGGCAGTCGGATTAACAATTTCGAAGCTCTCAAAGAGCTGTACAAACGCTGTCAGGCCGGCGAAACTTGTCTTATTCTCAGCGAGCATTACAGCAATTTTGACTTTCCGTCACTCTTTCATCTTGTTGAATCCCACCCACTCCTGGGTAGCGAGATAGCTGAATCCCTGCTTCCCATCCGCGGTATGAAACTCAGTGTATCGACATCCATCATAGCCAGATACAGCCAGTCCTACGATTGCATTGTAATCTTCCCGAGTCGCACCCTGACAAACGTCGCAGATCCCAATGAACGTGAGGAATGGAGAAAAATCGGCATCCCGATCAATTATGCCGCGGTAAGGGAAATAGTAAACAGGAAGCACAGCGGTCGGATAATTCTTGTCTTCCCCGCGGGTACCCGATACCGGCCCTGGACTTCCGACACACAACAAGGTCTAAGGGAAGTCTATTCGTATGTGAAAACCTTCGATAACATCCTATTTCTAGGCATTAACGGCAACACCTTACTACCACATACATCCGACGATATGGCAAAGGACAGGCTGAAGAACGATCTGATGATCTACACCTGTTCGGATGTGGTCAATAGCCGCGAGTTCCGTAATCGCGTCACGTCGACAGCGCCCGAGGGGACAGATCCAAAACAACACCTTGCGGATGAGGTTATGAGGGAATTAACGAAAATTCACAGCAGAATTGAGCCGGGGCGCCTGAAAGAACTAGCGAATCATACGGCCCGCTGAACAGTCTTTCTCCACCAGGTCCTAACCGGTGAAAAACCGGAAGTCTTGAGAAAATTCGTCAGGATTTGTCCGGATTTGCCTGTGCGGATGCTCAAACTCGTCACTCCCTCATCTTCGGCTTTGGAAAAAGCCATGGAAATCAGCTTGCGCCCTATCCCAAAGCCCCGCAATTCCGGTAGTACATAAACCTGTACCAGCTCACCTTCCTCACGCTTCACAACAATCCGGGAAAAACCGACAATGTCTCCTGAAGCGCTTTCGGCAACCGTGATGATTCCATCCGCCATTCCCGCATTATCATGTTTCAGGGACATTGTGTGACGACGCTGTTCAGTGGGGACAAACTCTTCAAATTCGACTGCCTCCCCCCAGGTTCCAAGCATTGTCAAATCAGACGATTGCGCATCGCGAAAACAGAAATCTTCCAACGTAAGATCATCCCAATCATCCGGTTCGGGACCCAGGAATTCCAGTTCCAGGGCATCTTTCCGGCGCTGTAACCAGGAAAGCGCGATTTTATTCATCACCCCTTTCTTATAACCCTTCCAAAGCCGCTCAATTTCAGGGCGTTCTTTCACGGCATCCTTGAAACGACGGAATACACCTCTCTCGGAGTGGAGAATTTCAATAAGCCGGTCCCGAAAAACATTATGAGGCAACGTAGAAGCAAAACTGTGCATCAGGCGGTATCCGTCCGTAGGACCCCAGGATGGCAGCGGAATAAGGCTGCCGTCGTTCTCTGACTCATGTCTGAGATCTCCAACTGCGGGATCGAGCATGAGGGATTCCCCCTGGTTCTCCATCCCGAAAACCACACGCTTCAAAACATATTCATTGAGAACGAAACGCCCAGTATCCACCGACCCATCGTAGAATCCACCACAGAATCAGTCAAGCGACAGGCGAAATCCGAGTCGTTGGGCGATAAGTCTTTACCCTCTAACCACAACCGACTATATTAATGTCAGATTCTCCATAGGAGTGGATAGAAATGTGTACAATTGAATACATAAAGGCCCGCGAAATACTCGATTCCAGGGGCAACCCCACCGTTGAAGTGGATGCCGGACTCGCCGACGGTTCATGCGGACGGGCCGCGGTACCATCCGGTGCTTCCACTGGTGTTCATGAAGCGATAGAACTCCGTGACGGAGACAAAAACCGCTACCTTGGCAAAGGTGTCCTGAAAGCCGTCGAAAGTGTGAACACAGAAATTGCCGACGCGGTAATCGGGCTTTCCGCCCTGAACCAGGTGAACCTGGATAAGACCATGATTGAACTCGATGGAACCGAGAACAAGGGCCGTTTGGGCGCGAACGCCCTACTCGGTGTCTCCATGGCCGTCGCAAAGGCCGCCGCCGAATATCTGGAAATAGACCTTTTCAGATATCTGGGCACATTCCACGCCAGTGTCCTGCCTGTACCCATGGCCAACATCATCAACGGTGGTTCCCACGCCGACAGCTCTGTAGACTTCCAGGAATTCATGGTAATGCCCGTCGGCGCCGAATCCATACGCCAGGCCATACAGTGGATTGCCGAGATATTCCACAACCTGAAAACACTACTCAAGAATGCCAATCTTTCCACGGCCGTCGGGGATGAAGGCGGGTTCGCCCCCAATTTCAAGTCCAACGAAGAGGCTCTGAAATTCATCATGAAAGCAATTGAGAAGGCCGGATTAAAGGCCGGCGACGACGTGATGATCGCTCTCGATCCCGCCTCTTCGGAGTTCTCCATCAAACAGGCCGATGGCTCCTACATCTACGAACTGAAGAAATCCACCGGTGAGAAACTCACCAGCACCCAAATGGCCGATTTCTGGACAGACTGGGTAAACCGCTACCCCATCATCTCCATCGAAGACGGCATGAATGAGGACGACTGGGATGGTTGGAAACTGCTCACCGATAAAATCGGCAGCCGGGTTCAACTCGTCGGAGATGATCTTTTTGTCACGAACACCAAACGCCTGAAAAGGGGCATCGACAGCGAAATAGCCAACTCCATACTCATCAAGGTGAATCAGATCGGCACACTCACAGAAACCTATGAAGCCGTGGAGATGGCCAAGCGGGCCGGCTACACGGCCATCATCTCCCATCGCTCGGGTGAAACCTCCGATACCACCATCGCCGACCTCGTCGTCGCCCTCGAAACCGGACAGATTAAAACCGGCTCAATGAGCCGCTCCGACCGGGTGGCCAAGTACAACCAGCTGCTGCGCATCGAAGGCGAGTTGGAAGGACGCGGCAAGTACGCGGGCCGGGATGCCTTTTACTGCATCAAGAAGTAGTGGCCTGGTATCCTCTAAGGCCTTCAATGCCGTGCTAGAGATCGACATCGATATCTGATCCGAGAATCCAGCCATCCTCATCCGTGAGATACCACCAATCCTCAGTCTCACCGTGTTTCGCCATCGTCCGGCCAACGATGTTCACAACTTCATCAACTTCGAAACTCATCAGCACGGTTGAATCGACATCCGGCTTCAGGTATGCCTTCACACCTGTTTCACGAATGACTGCCTTGCCCGATACAGATTCCATCTCCGAAGCTTCTTCGGAAGCGCTTGCCGCCTCGGCCTCGAGGATGGCAGAACGGAAAACCGTATCAGAGATCTCAGCCGCTGATTTGAGAAACTCATCTCTCTGATTTGCCTCCTCACTGTTCATGGCAAGTGTATAGAGCTGTGCCGCCAGTATGTCGTTCGTTTTTCTGGATACGTATTCGCTTTTCACATATTCATCGAGCTTAGCATAGTTCTCGGCAGTGGAATAACTAATCCGGACAAATCCGTTTACCTCTTCCTCCATACCAACCGCGACTATCGTCATTGCCGGTAATGCTGGGTTAGTCGTGAGTTTTGTGAGCTTGGCTTCCGAATAGATCTTCGCGTCATGAGTCAGAACACCGGGCGTGGTGTTGGGTATGGTGAACCATACGCTTGCCCAACCCTCGGTACCGTCGGAAAGCCGAATCGGGACATAGAATCGGTCTGGATTGGATGGATCGGCCATTTCTTCGCCAGTGACATGAACCACCTCACCGATTTCCAATTGGCGAGTGCCCTTTGCGCCCAAACTCTCCCGAAACCATAGCCCGTCAATCGTGATAGTCGCTGGTATCTCGGTCTCTGATACTTCCTCCATTGGGGGGCTGTCAACGGCCATTTCATCCTCTTCCACCGCATCCATCGCTTCTTCCTTTGAGCAGGCAGGAAGCAGGATCAGCCAAGCGGCCGCGAAGAGAAGAAGCGACAACCTCTGGATCACATTCCGACATTGATTATGGGATGAACATTTCATAGGAATCTCCTGAAGTTAAGATGCTTCATACTACCACATACATTCAAAATGTAAACACTTTATTCGGTAATTCCAGTGAGCACACGCGAACGCCAATGAATTGAAGATCGATGAAGGGAGCCGGATGACTGCCAATGCCGCCCCATGGCATCCTCCGACTCCGCCTGGATAAGGGCCAGGGTCTTAAAGCCGAACCTTAGGGCACAATTTGACGAATCCGGTTGTTGTTAAAATCGGCGACATACACCTTGCCCGCTGAATCCACCGCCACACCGGTGGGATTATCGAAGCGTGCCGATGTGCCATCGCCATCCGCGTTGCCCTGCTCACTACCGGCTAGGGTGCTCACCACTTTTTCGGGCGTAATCAAGCGGATTCGGTGGTTTCCTGTATCCGCGACATACACATTGCCATCCCCATCCACCGCCACACTGTGGGGAGTGTCAAACTGTGTCGATGTGCCGGTGGCATTGAGAGAGCCCTGTGTACCACCGGCAAGGGTAGTCAACACTCCCTCAGGCGTAATTTTCCGGATCCGGTGGTTGTTGAGATCGGCGACATAGACATTGCCATCCCCATCCACCGCCACACTGTGGGGATAGTGAAACTGTTGCGCTGTGCCATCGCCGGCGAAGGGTGCCCACTGCCCAGGACTTGGCCGGGGGACCGGCGGGGTTCGAACACGAAGGCAATGCCACGATAGTGAAGAGGATGAGAAATTCCGCGCCTCTTCTCATTACAGTCCTCATACGTCCGCTCAATGGAACTTCCATCGAAGTGCCAGCCAACGGGCATACAGCAGCTGCTTTAAGACATGAAGATCAACCACTGTCCCCTTGCCGGCCTTTTTTGAGACCATGGCTCCTAGGGCACCTTATATTCAATCTTGCGAACCCGGTTGCCGCCATATTCGGCGACATATACACTGCCCGATGAATCCACCGCCACGCCGAAGGGATATGTAAACCGTGCCGATGTGCCAAGGCCATCGTTGTGACTCGCTACGCCGTCACCGGCGATGGTGCTCACCGCGCCTTGTGGCGTAATCATGCGGATCCGATGGCCGCTGTAATCGGTGACATATATGTTACCCGACGAGTCCATCGCCACTCCGGCGGGATTGTTGAAACGCTCCGTTGTGCCGTCACCGGCGATGGTGCTTACTACGCTGCCCGTCACACTCCCACCTCCAGATCTAGTAATCGTAATCTTGCGGATCCGCAGGTTCTCGAAATCGGCGACTAACACATGGCCCGCCGCGTCCATCGTCACGCCACGGGGAGAGTAAAACTGAGCCCCTACGCCGTTGCCCTCATAGAAGCCTGGTGCCCCTGTACCGGCCAAAGTGCTTATCACTCTTTCGGGTGTAATCATGCGAATCCGGTGGTTCCCTCTATCGGCGACATACAGATTACCATCTGAATCCACCGTCACATCGGAGGGATCATCAAACTGGGCCGTTGTACCGTCACCGGCGATGGTGCTCACCACGCCCTGTGGCGTGATCATACGAATCCGGTGGTTCAAGGAATCGGCGACATAGACATTGTCCGATGAATCCACAGCTACGCCATAGGGATACCTAAACTGTGCCGTCCCGGCGGCGCCGTCCTTGAAACCCGCGCCGCCAGTACCGGCGAGAGTACTCACAATCCCCTGTGGTGTAATCTTACGAATCCGGTTGTTCAAGGAATCGGCGATATAGACATTGCCCGATGAATCCACCGCCACCCCGGAGAGATAGTTAAACTGTGCCGTTTCGGCGGCGCCCTCCTTGAAACCCGCGCTGCCAGTACCGGCGAAGGTGCTCACCACCCAGGCCCTGGGCCGGGAATCGGCAAAGGAACCGGTGGTGGAAATGGCCTGGTTCGGGCACGAAAGCAATGCCGCGATAAACAAAAGGATGAGACATCCCGCTATCTTCTTCATTACGACCTCCTGCCATCGATGGCAATTCTTAAAGAGTCGGCACCATCAAAGCATGCTCAACAAAGCCACCGCCCCCCGGCCTCAAGTGGCCAGGACAGACGGCTTCATACCAACTTCAGATAACCGGCATTGCTTCCGAAATTGAGCCAGAGAGTAATGACTACATACCGGAGAACAGAGTGATTTTGGTAATTTCAAGGCCGGATGCCGTTTCCCTCAATGCGCAAGTAGAATTGCCTACAGTCGGCCTCTTGAAGCGAATTCTAGGAAAAGGAGAATCCTGAGTCAAACGGATTTTCTGAGCCGAATAAAAAAATGATGAATCTGAGATGGAAAAATGCCGAAGCGATGACAGGGCCGCCGGATGCGGGCGCCCCTGAGGCTGTGAGGCCCTGTGATTTTATCAAATTCTCATCGATATTGACATCCTCACAAGGGGGATCCTCTTTTGATGTCTGAAAGCATCCACGCGATTATCGAGCCGATGGAGGATATCGGATTTGAACCGACGACCTGTTGATTGCGAACCAACCGCTCTAGCCAACTGAGCTAATCCCCCGGACAGTTCAGAATAGCTCTTTGATTTTGAATTATCAAGACAGTCAATACGCTTCAAAACACGATGTCAAAACCGCGGTGTTTACCTGTCGCTGTGTGGATTTCACTCCGCACAGCGCTAACCCGGGCTCCCGGAGGACCCTTCCGGAGCAGGGACTCCAGCTCTTCGACATCGATAATGCTGCCCTCGGCCCAGATTTCCACAGAAGCGTCTCGGCGATTACGCACCCAGCCATTGATATTCAGGCCTCGGGCCCGGCGGAGAACGAAGTACCGAAAACCAACACCCTGTACTCTGCCGGTAACTGTGATTCTTCTGGCGACCATCATCTTCAGGATACACCGAAGAGCAGGATGAATACATGAGGGCTTTCAGTATCTTTCAGAGACGCGAAGGCCCCCCGGGATGCCGTCTTAAGCACAGAACGCGACCGTAGCTCGGCAAAACGGCGATCGCTGAGCATTCCGCTGGCCCCAGAGAGCCTATCAGGGGTTCTGACGATGGCCCGCCGTGTGAATCCTCATCATGGCGAGTCCGGCACGCGATTGCTCGGACCGAAAATCGAAGGCCTTCTGACGGCGGCGTCGATGCTAGCGTTTGGAGAACTGGAACTTCTTTCGTGCTCCAGGCTGTCCGTACTTCTTGCGTTCCACCATACGGGCATCCCGGGTAAGGAAGCCGCTGGCTTTCAACGCGGGACGATTGGTTTCATCGAGTTCGGCCAGGGCCCGGGCAATGCCAAGGCGGGCCGCGCCGGCCTGGCCATTGATTCCACCACCACGGACATTGATTAGGATGTTCAGTTTCTCTTCGTTGGCTGTCACGGCCAAGGGCTGTTTAACGATTTTCCGAAGAGCAATGGCCTGGAAATAATCCTCAAGGCTTCGTCCGTTCACCTTGATTTTCGGCGCGCCTTCCCGGATATAAACCCGTGCTATGGAGGTTTTTCGACGACCGGTCCCGTTGGACAGAACTTTAATCACAGCAGCCTCCTAGATTTCCATGACTTCAGGCTTCTGGGCAGCGTGGGGATGCTCATCGCCCGCGTAAATTTTCACATTCCGGTAGAGTTGTTTGCCCAGGGCACCTCTAGGAAGCATTCCCCTGACAGCCCTCTCCATAGGGGCAACGGGCTTCCGGGCGAGCAGTTTCTCATAGTTTTCCACCTTGAGTCCACCGATGAATCCGGAGTGGCGGTAATACAGCTTGTTTTGTTTCTTCTTCCCGGTCAGCCTTGCCTTGCGGGCATTGACGATGATGACGTAATCCCCGATTTCATGATACGGCACATAGTGCGGCTTGTGTTTGCCCCGAACCAGCGAAGCGGCCTTCACCGCCACTCGCCCAAGGGGCTTTTCGGCCGCGTCAATGACGAACCACCTGCGTTCGGCATCATGGGGTTTCACATACGTAGTTTTCATTTCACACCCGCCTAATATCGGCTCGATCAATAAGAAACACGCCGGACGGCACTCAACCGCTATCCAGGGGGCGATTTTTTCACGATCCATACGATGACGGATATGGCCCCTGGAATAAGAGAAGAGGCCAGGGCCATATCATCACCGAATGGGGGACTTTTGTCAATAGCGCCTATCGCGGATTATGAAGACGAGAAAACCGATGCCAAGCAGTATCGGTGGAAGGCTGCTCAGCAGTGTTTCCAACATTGGAATTCCGTTGATAAACAAGAGGCGATAGCTGGCCAATCCAATGATAACGAGCAAGTGGTAGAGGGTTTCGATCAATAAAGAAACAGAACCGAGGACGATGAGAGTCCACACGGCGTCTCTCAGCCTGGACCACAGGGCAATCGCGATGAATGAGGCCAAAAACGAACATATCATCCTAACTAGGATGGGCAGGGCTTCTTCGATACTCATGGTAGCAGACCCCCGAATCCGAATGTCTTCATCTCATTCACGGACATGTCCGGGGGCACTATCGAAGGGCGCATGGGCGATGGAGCGATGAGGATTCGTCGGGCTAACATGGATTCAAACAGAGTCGGGTATGCATCGTGATGACCTCGGTAGAGCAAATACGGCCCTCTTCTCTCCCAAATATCGGCCGAAAAAGAAGAAAATATAGGAAATCCCTCCGCCGGAAATCCGCAGCTTCGGATGAGGCCTGCCAGAATCACAGGCGAAATGGGGTCGGATTCCGGTAAGGGGGCTTCGGAATCCGCCGCTAATACGGTTTGTGCCTCAGACAAGCCGGGAAAGGGCAATATCGGAAATAAATATGCCCCTTTCGGATGCTCAAGGAGCAAGGGTCGCCCCCAGAACGCCGTGTTGGGGGAAAAAGAATTCCTATCGGCGGCCTCGCGTTTCAGTTTCACTTCTTCATCATTATGTGACTCGTTATCGAGCGGCAAATCAAGGGGGTCCACAGGCGAGTCATCCAGCCTGGCAGCGGCGAATGCCCTTTCGGCATTGCGGTAAACGCGAATCATAGGATAGTCGGGAAACATCCGCCGCAGCGCCTTTGCCAGCCTTCCTGTCCAGCGGTTCGGATAGGCGGCATAGAGTCCCCGGTCAATTTCATTCTTCAATCTGAGAGAAAGTCCCTTGGGCCTATGTCCTGCCAATGCCCGGCCGCCTTCGGCCCAACAATCCAACCAGCGGCTGCCGTCCTGTGCATAGAGCCGATATCCGCGGGCCCGCTGAATGGGGGGCAGGCGTGCAATGAGGGCCGATTCGTCGGGGTTTAAGGGTCCGTGCATCAGAAATCCTCCCCGGCGGCACCCAGAATTTCCATCTGGTGAGAGGAGAATTCCGGGAGCAGGGTGGCCCGGCGGCCGGATTCAAATACGACATGAATAACGGTATGACCCCCGTTGGCAATGCGCTTCTGCACTACTCCTACGCCGTAATCCTCATGATACAGACGAATCCCGGGATTCCAGAGGTCCGCTGCGGAACCTGCCTCTCCAGCGGAACCTCGAATCCGAATGCAGTCTTCGGGAATTTCCTCCAGGAACCGCGATGGAAGGCAATCCCGATAGCGGCCCCACCGCATGCGTCGTCTGCAGCAGGTAAAAGCCAAATGCTTACGAGCCCTTGTGATGGCAACGTAGAACAGCCGCCGCTCTTCCTCCAGTTCCTCATCGTCGAAGCCCTCATCCCCCCGGGGGAACAGCCCTTCTTCCATGCCGGTTATAATCACCCTGTCGTACTCCAGCCCCTTGGTATTGTGCATGGTAATCAGAGTAACCCGATTCTCGGCATCCTCATCCCCCTCTTCCAGATTGCTCTGGTCTAACTCCACCAATTCCAAAAAGGCTGTGAGTCCCAGAGGAGAAGAGGGGTATTCAACGGCCGCGTTCACCAACTCCTCAAGATTGCGTGTCCGCCTGCTGCTCTCAATGCGATCGACTTCCTGATAATGACTCAGAAGCCCCGAGGCGTCGACCAGATCCTGAATGAGCACGCCTAGGTGTTCAAAGGCGCCGGCACCCTGATAGCGTTCGGTGAGTGTGATGAGGAGCCGCAGGGCGGCCGCGGCCCTGCCCTTCATAGCCGTGCACTGACAGGCCTGAAGGATATCCCCCCCATGCCGGATGGCGGCGGATTCCACAAGCTGGTTCACGCCGGTTTTCCCCAAACCCCGGGCCGGTTTGTTGGCGATTCGCCTGAAGGCCACTTCATCTTTTGGATTGGCCAGCCAGGAGAGATAGGCCAGGACATCTTTTACCTCTTCACGCTGGTAAAAGCTCAAGGTTCCGACGACGCGATGCGGTATGTGCAGTTTTCGGAACACGGTTTCGAACACACGGGACTGGGCATTGGTACGATACAAAATAGCCGTTCCCGCCGGACTCCCATCCTCAATCACCCGATGCGCGCACCATTCCGCCTCGGCGCCATCATTGTCCAGAAAAGCCAGAACCGCCTTCTCTCCCCGTTCCCCGGCAGTCCAGAGCACCTTACCCAAACGGCCTGTATTGTGGGCGACTACCGAAGATGCTATGTCCAGTATGGTAGCGGTGGAACGGTAGTTCTGTTCGAGCTTCACCACCTTGGTACCGGAAAACATCTTGGAGAATCCGAGAATATTGCCCATCTGGGCACCCCGGAATCCGTATATGGACTGATCGTCATCACCCACAACGGCCAACCAGGTATCGGGTCCTACCAGTTCACGGAGGAGCTGGTACTGGGCGACATTGCTGTCCTGATATTCATCGACGAGAACGGCGCGAAAACGTTCCCGTAGCCGTTTTCTGATTTCAGGCCGCTTTCTGAGAAGCTTGATGGGCATGAGAACAAGGTCACCAAAATCCACATTGCCAATATCCCGCAGACGTTTCTCGTATTTTCTGTACACCTCTGAAAAAGCCGGATCGCTGAACACTGATGTCAAATCGTCATCCGGGGAGAGTCCCTCATCCTTGGCTCTGGCAATGCGATGTGTCCAGAGACGAAGCTCCCGACGGGGTATGCCATCGAGCAGCTGCGCGAGTAAGGATGCCTGATCGTCATCATCATATATGGTGAAATTCACAGGGAGATTCGCCGCCGCGGCATTGCGCCTGAGCAGCCAAGCACCAAAGGAATGGAAGGTGCGCATCATCGCTCCCTGGGCATCGGGAACCATGGCGGTAACCCGATCGCGCATTTCCGCGGCCGCCTTGTTTGTAAAAGTCAACGCCAGGATGGATTTTGCGTCGAAGCCCTTTTCCCCCACCAACCAGGCGATGCGAGAGCAGATAACCCTGGTTTTACCGGAGCCCGCCCCGGCCAGGATGAGAAGAGGCGGTGCCCCGTGGAGTACAGCTTGTTCCTGCTGTTCATTCAGTCCTTCCAGCCAAACAGGCGGAATAGCAAAGGCGTTCATCCTCCCGATACCTGATTAACAGTTCTCACCAAGTTCCCAGCCTCCATGGACTTCCCAAGCATGCTGCCGGAATGGTCAATACATCGGCACGAGACTCAGATCGTACGCGTCGGATTCGTCGTTCGCAATCCATCGAATCTGATGCACAGCAACTTCACCACGGCGCCCGAGTGAGACTTCACTGCCGCGCACTTTTATATTGGGGCCGCCGGCATTGGATACCCAGAGAGTGACAGTCCTAGCGACATCCAGCCGAAGATTATCCCCATCGCCGTAATAGTCTTCCAGAGTATCCTGGTTGTCTACCTTGTAACGAAACAGAGAGAAATCCCTGAATTCGATTTCCAGTGTATAACGATCCGGGCTGGCGGCACTGAGTATGACCTGGATATCCCGGCGCCGCTCCGATTGACCGCTGGGGGGGCCGGAATCCTGAGCGAAGATGAAATCATCTTCGGGTACGGCCTCACTGATGTGCTGAATTTCTACTACGCCTCCACCACTAGGCAGGCCGTAGTCTTTGAGATAGAGGCGCCATGTCGGACGTCCATCAATCCCGGGGATATAGATTTCTTCGCCGAGCATCACCAACCAGTCACCTCTATCCCCGCCATCAATCCGGAGACGGTCGTTGTTCTCTCCCACCTCAAAGAGCAGCTCGGTATCATTATCCTTGAGGATCAATGTGTCCGAGGGGCGGATTTCCCCTTCCCAGAGCGGAGAATCCGGCCGCAGCTCCCTGGCCGGGGGAGCCTGAGCCTCAACCGTGGCGGCCTGGGCGGCCCTTACCTTGGTGCCGAAAGTGATGAGCCTCGGAATTCCGAAAAACCCCGCTATGCCGAGAACAAGTGCCAGGGCCGCCCATGGGAGTATTTTCCAGACAATCGACCGGGGGGAGGGC